>MDSZ01002336.1_pt1 | contig 21906 bp, 18 predicted proteins | sample 811201 | NCBI WGS metagenome assembly MDSZ01 (sample SAMN05326647, study PRJNA326480) | marine metagenome | isolation source: seawater | place: Indian Ocean: North | collected 2010 | reverse complement strand
CTATCTCGGTTTCATGCTGCTGGAAGGTGAGGACCTGACAGTTGAAAACGGCAAGCTGATGGTACGCACGGTCGCCGGGCTGAGACCCGTCAGCGTTCTCTGGCGGCGCCTTGATGCCGCCTGGGCCGATCCGGTGGAATTGAACGAAACCTCTCACATCGGTACGCCGGGTCTTGTTCAGGCGGTCCGCAGCGGCGCAGTCACCATGATCAATGCGCTCGGCACCGGCATTCTGGAAACGCGTGCGCTCCTTGCCTTTCTGCCGCGCATCAGCGAACACCTGCTCGGCGAGCCGCTGAAACTGCCGAACGTCGCGACCTGGTGGTGCGGTGAAGAGGGAACGAAAGCCTACGTGAAAGAAAATGCGGAAGGCATGATGTTCAGCCCCGCGCTGTCGACCGCCCTGCCTTTCACGTCCTCCCATACCGATTTTATCGGCAAGGATTTCGACAAGTTCCACAAGGGCATTCTGGAAACCTGGATCGACAGCAAGAGCGACAAGCTGGTCGGGCAGGAAGCCGTGACCCTGTCGACGACACCTGCCTATGACAACGGGCTTCTGGTCCCCCGGCCCATGAGCCTGCGCGTCTTCCTGGCCCGAACGACCAACGGCTGGGAGGTCATGGCTGGCGGCTTTGCCCGGATCGGACAAACGGAAGATGCAAGTGCGATCGCCATGCAGGCGGGCGGATCGGCGGCCGATGTATGGATCGTCGGCGGCCAGAAGCCGCACAAGGAAACCTTGCTCCACCAGACGGAATCGCCGTTCTTCAAATCACAGACCGGTTCCCTGCCATCGCGCGCAGCCGACAACCTGTTCTGGCTCGGCCGCTACGTGGAGCGTGCGGAAGGCGCGGTGCGGCTGCTGCGTGCCTATCATGCCCGGTTGATGGAAACGGCAGACCCGGAAGCCCCGCTTGTGGCATTGACGGCGGAATATCTGGACAAGATCGGCATGGCGCCCGTCGAGCCTGTTCCCGATGGCCTGTGCGACATGCTGCAATCGGCCGTCGCCAGCGCTGCAAAGGTACGCGACCGGTTTTCCGTCGATGGCTGGCTGGCGCTGAACGACCTTGCCCAGGCCGCGAACGGCGCCAAGCGCACGATGCGCGACAATGCCGACGTTACCAGAGCCATGGGCCTGCTGCTGCGCAAGATCACCGGCTTTTCGGGTCTTGTGCATGAAAACATGTACAGGTTTATCGGCTGGCGTTTCCTGTCCATCGGCCGTGCACTGGAACGCGCCCACCGGATGGCTGACCTCCTGTCGGTCTTTACCGACGAAGACGCACCGGAAGGCTCTCTTGAACTGCTGCTTGAGGTTGGCGACAGCGCCATGTCGATGAGCCGGCGTTATGCGGTCTCTCTCAGCCATGCCACCGTGCTGGACCTTTTGGCGATGGACACCAAGAACCCGCGCGCGGTGCTCTACCAGCTGACCGACATGAAAGACCATATCGGCGTGCTGCCCAACGCGACGGAAAACGGACATCTGTCGGAGCTGGCCCGCTCCGTCCTGCAGGTTCACACACTTCTGGCAATCGCCACCCCGGAGACACTGACACCGGCTTCTCTTGCCGATCTTCGCGATCAGATTTCCTATCTCTCCGTGGAGCTGACCGATGCCTATATCCGGTAACGGACGGTCGCTTTCACCCGACACGCCCGACGCGAGGCGCCCGTGCATTACGATGTAACGCTTGAAATCACCTACGACTATGCCAGCCCGGCCAACTACGGACATCATGCACTCCGGCTGATGCCGGCGACCATTCCCGGCGAGCAAAGGCTGATGGCAGGGCAGATCCATATCGTGCCTGGCCCTTCCGAGCGTCACGACCGGACGGACTTCTTCGGCAATGCTGTCACCGACGTTGCCTACCGGCGCAGCCACAGCGAACTCAGTTTCAAGCTGAAGGCCCGTATCGACAGAACCGCGGTGCCGGAAGAACTCGACATTTCACCGCCGTTGCACGCGCTGGCAAGGGAGCTCTCCGGCGTTCAGTCGCTTGCCCCCAGGGCGCCGGTCCATTTTCTTTCCGCCTCGCCGCGTCTTCCCCTCGACCCCGCGTTTGCAGTCTATGCGCAGGACCATGTCGTCCCGGGCATGAGCACGATTTCCGCCGTCGAAGCCATCGGCAAGGCCTTGAACACGGACATGCGTTTCGATGCCGAGGCCACAACGGTCGATACTCCGGCCATCGAGGCGTTCGAGCGACGTCATGGCGTCTGCCAGGATTTTTCGCACATCATGATCGCATGCCTCAGAAGCATCGGCATTCCGGCAGGCTACGTCAGCGGCTTTCTCCGGACCATTCCGCCGGAAGGCCAGGAACGGCTGGAAGGTGCGGATGCCATGCACGCCTGGGTCAGGGCCTGGTGCGGCATCGAGATCGGCTGGATCGAATATGACCCCACCAATGCTCTCAGGGTCGGACAGGATCACATCGTTGTCGCGCATGGCCGCGACTACGGAGACGCGGCACCGGTGAAAGGCGTGTTGCGCACGTCAGGGTCCCAAACCACCGATCACAAGGTCGATGTTGTTCCGCTTTGAAACATGGTTTTTCAGGCTGCTCCATCTGAACACCGCCTCCGGAGTTTTATCGCGAGATATCCCCGACTGAGCAGGGTGAGCCTGTTTCCATCATCGCCGTTTTGCTAAAATGTGGGACGCGACCAAGGGGAGCTGGTTATGCGTTCGTTTCTTCATGCCATCGTGTTTTTGCTGGTATCAGCCGGCACCGTGCAGGCAGGTTACGATCAGTCCAAGGACTGGTTCCATGCCAGGGACTGGCGAGAACGGGTCCGGATCCAGTTCCTGCTGGTCTTTACGGGAGACTACGCCTCACAGGTGGACGGAACCTTCGGCAGGCTCACCTATAACGCGCTTACAACTTTCCAGAAGCACCGGGACTTCACCCCGAACGGTGTGCTCGACGATGAGCAGATGCAGATCCTCCAGCGCGATGGCCTCGACCTTGTCGAACGGGTCGGTTTTGAAACCTACAAGGACGCCGTTTCCGGATTGCAGCTCGGCGTTCCGGGCAAGCTCTTCGAACCGCCCTCCCAGACGCCGCGCGGACACCTCTGGCGGGCCTATGACAACAGCATCGAACTGGAAACCCTGCAGGTTTCGGCGGAAGAAACCGACTACGCGGCCCTCTACAAGCGTCTGACCGATACCAGCGATGGGCGGACCGTGGAGCACAAGCAATTCCGGAATGACTACTTCGTCGTCTCCGGTCGGCAGGATGGACGCGATTTCTACCTCCGCATGATGAAGACCTCTTCGGACAGCCGTGGCTTTTCGCTTGCCTGGCAGGCACGCCATGCCGTCTTCATGGACCGCGTGGCAGTTGCTATGTCGAACAGCATGACGTTTTACGACGGAACGGATGAGGAGAAACTGGACGCGGTTACATCAGCTCCGGGCCTGCAGGTTCTGGAAGAGGACAGCAGCAGCGATCCGCTTCCCAAGGGAGCACGCAAGGATATTATCGGCCGCAAGACCTCCTCCTCCGGCAGCGGCTATTTCCTGACGAGCGAAGGCCACATCGGCACCAATGCGCATGTGGTCGGCAACTGCCGCTCGCTGGATATTCCAGGCCACGGAACTGCGAGGCTGGTGAAGGCGGACACGGAAAACGACCTCGCGATCCTGCAGCTCGACAGCGGCAAGTCGGATGATGTTGCGCAGTTCCGCTCAAAACAGCCGATCGTTCGCGGAGAGGAGATTTTCGTGATCGGCTATCCCTTTGCCCAGATCCTGGACAACAACCTGAACTTCACTCCCGGCATGATCTCGTCGCTGGCAGGGGTCAAGGGCGACAGCCGTCATTTCATGCTGACAGCACCGGTACAGCCAGGCAATTCAGGTGGCCCGGTTCTGGACAGGACGGGAGCCGTCGTCGGCACCGTTGTGTCTCGTCTGGACAAGTTCAAGACGCTCAAGCTGGCCGGTGACCTGCCGGAAAACGTGAATTTCGCGGTCAGGGGCAAGCTGATGGCGGAGTTCATGGAAGATCTCGGCCTGGCGCCTTCCTACAACACCATCACCAACATCAAGAGCCCGACCCGGATCGACGAGGAGGCTTCTCGATACACCGTGCTGGTGCTCTGCCGGAACTGAACCCGCCGAAAAGGCCGGGTTCATTCCGACAGACTGTCTTAGCGGATAGCCTTGTCTTCACCGTCGAAGAAATGCAGGCGGCTCTCGTCGAAAGTCAGACCAACACGAGTACCCTCCTCCACGTCTTCGGCACCGCTGATGCGCACCAGGATCGTTTCAAGCCCGTCGAGCGCCACGTAAAGGAAGGTGTCTGCACCCAGATATTCGGCCACTTCCACCGTTCCGGTGCAATGCCCTTCGCCCGGTGTTGCAAGGCTGATGTGCTCCGGACGGATGCCGAGTTTCACCGGTGTTTGTCCGCTGCCGGCATACGGATAAGGACCGCCCCCATGCCCGCGCAGCGAAAACCGTCCTTCTTCGAGTGAACAGGGCAACACGTTCATCTTCGGCGAACCGATGAACTGGGCCACGAACAGATTGTCCGGCCGTTCATAAAGTTCGCGCGGTGATCCGACCTGTTCGATCCTGCCGGCCTGCAACACCACGATCTTGTCGGCCAGCGTCATGGCTTCCACCTGATCGTGTGTCACGTAGATCATGGTGGTGCCGAGGCTCTTGTGGAGCCGGGCGACCTCGAAACGCATTTCAACGCGAAGCGCTGCGTCCAGGTTCGACAACGGTTCATCGAACAGGAAGGCACTTGGCTCGCGAACAATGGCGCGGCCGATGGCCACCCGCTGGCGCTGTCCCCCCGAAAGCGCCTTGGGGCGCCGGTCGAGATATTCGTCCAGCTTCAGCACTTCAGCAGCCGCATTCACCTTGCGGTCGATCTCCGCCTTGGGAAAGCCTGCCGTCTTCAGACCGAAACCGACGTTCTCGCGCACCGACATATGCGGGTAAAGCGCATAGGACTGGAAGACCATCGACAGTCCCCGCCCTGATGGCGGCAGTGCAGTGACGTCCTTGCCATCGATCTCGATAGCACCACGGCTGGTTTCCTCAAGCCCTGAGATCAGACGCAACAGTGTCGACTTCCCGCAGCCGGACGGTCCGACAAAGATGACGAATTCGCCATCCTTGATGTCGAGGTCGATGCCCTTGATGACCTGCAGGTTGCCGAACCACTTTTCAACCTTGTTGAGCTGGATCGCTCCCATCGCGTCCCCCTTAAGCTGCCTGCTCGGCGTGTGAAGGCGAAGCCCAGGTCAGCCAGATGGCCGACGTCCAGGAGAACGATCCGCCACCTGCTCCTGCGCCCGTTTCGGGGCTGAAATATTCCGCAAAGCCCCCGGTTTCGATCAGCCGTGCGGTGTCGGCGCGCAGTCGTTCGGCCCGGACGGCATCGCCTGCTTCGGCAAAGCCTTTCGCGATCATGTAATTGATCATCGCCCACACCGGTCCGCGCCAGTACCGCAAAGGCTCGTAACTGCGGTGATCGGGATCATAGGACGGCATCAGGTATTCGACCCGCTCCGCGATCCTGTCAAAATGCGCCTGAAGCGCACCAAGGGTCTGCGGATCATGGAGCCCGGCATAGAGCGCCAGGAAGGAAGCACTGGAGATGCCATCTGTCTGCTTGCCGCGACGCTCGTCAAAAGCGACATGTGCTTTGACCTCATCATTCCAAAGCGTCCGGCTGCCTTTTTCCATCGCCGCGATCCACCCTCGGATCTCGTCGGCTTCCGCACTCATGCCGAGTTTTTCGGCCAGCGCGAGAAGATCCCGGTTGGCGCGCAGGAAGATGAAGGTAACGCCCGGGTCGGCAACGAAGAACGGGCAGGTTTCGGCGACTTTTTCCGGATCCCAGCCTACCTTGCGGCAAGCAGCGACAATGCTGAGATAACGGTCGTAGTCCTCCTTGTGCGGCCGCATGGCCGGATCGACATGAGAGGTGTCCTTCCGCTCATAGGGACCAATGTCCTTGACCTCGACCGCCCGCAGCGCCTCGTCCCAGTCCGGCAGGTTGTCCCGCCCGGACTCCCAGGGGTGAATAACGGCAATGACGCCAAGGTTTTTCGGGTCGCGATAGGCAAGATACCAGCGATGCCAGGCCATCAGTTTCGGCAACAAGGCCTTCGCCCGCTCCAGTGCCTTGCCGGTCCGGTCAGCCTCCACCAGGCTATGGACGACGGACGCGGCCACCGGCGGCTGGGAATGACCGGAACTCGGGATCGGACCGCCGTCGGTTCCCCACACGCCCGGTCCGGGAAAATAGCTCGGATCGTCCTTGCGAAACAGGATGTGCGGCACCATTCCGTCGCGCCACTGGCCCTGGAACAGCATCTCGATTTCCTGCCAGGCCCGGTCCTGGTCGAATTCCGCAAACCCCAGGGCGACAAAGACGGAATCCCAGTTCCACTGGTACGGATAAAGACCCTTCGTCGGGATCGTGTACCCGCCCTGGTCGTTTTCGGTCAGGATGGCCTTTGCCGCCTGGTCTAGATCTGCGTGTGCCACAGCATACTCCCTCGGGCTCTTCAGAGCCCCTACTCTTGATCGTTCAACCCTTGACGCTGCCGGCCGTCAGGCCCTGGACAAGGAAACGTTCGAACCACAGGAAAATGAAAAGGACGGGCACGGTCGCAATTACCGCGCCCGCCATGAGATGCTGACGTGGCACCTCGGAGGAATTGAGGGACACCACTCCGCGCGACAGCGTGAAGATGTCCGGATCGTCCAGGAACATGAACGCGAACAGGAACTCGTTCCAGGCGATCATGAAGACGTAAAGCGAAACGGAAGCCAGCGCCGGAAGGGACAGCGGCAGGGTGATCTTGAGGATCACGCCGATGCGCGACAGCCCGTCCATCAGCCCGGCTTCTTCCAGTTCGGACGGCAGACCGCGAAAGTACCCCTGCAACATGTAGAGCGCGACCGGGATGGTGGTTGCCGGATAGACGATCAGCAGGCCGGTGAGTGTGTTGCGCAGACCAAGCTGCGAGAACACCGCATAGAGCGGGATCACCAGCACGATCGCCGGCACCATGTAGATGAGCAGCACGGAGCGGGCCAGGAATGCCTGCCCCGGAAACCGCAGCCGCGACACGGCATAGGCGCCCGGCACCGAGAACAGCAATGTCAGCACGACGGTTGCCACCGACACGAAGGCGGACACCATCAGGTAACGGCCGAAGTTGAACTGGGTGAAAAGCTCGACATAGGACCGGAACAGCCCGCTGATGCCCTGACTGACGTCGATCGACAGGTCCAGCGGATTGGCCAGCAGCGCCTGTTGGCTTTTGAGCGAGGTCATGATCATGACGTAGAACGGCAAGGCGACAATGATCGAGAAGACGACGAAGCCGACGCCCTTCGCGATGCGAATATAGACAACCTCACGCTCGTAGCGCGACATGGCACCAAGCCGGGCCCCACCGAGGCAGATCGCATTGGCACCGGTAACGCCGGCGACAAACATCACCAGACCAAGTCCCTGCCACAAGGAGTGCTGACCAAGCGACAGACCGAAGGGCGCCGCGAAGGAAGCCACCATCAGGACGACGAACAGGACGGCAGCACAAAGCCCCCTGTCCGCCATGGCTCCAGCGCCCCCGGTCGACTGCCTCCAGACCAGAACCAGAGCACTGACAAGCCCCGCAAGACCTGCTGCCGTTGCCTGCGGCTGCGCCACATCGCCGGTCACCAGTGTCAGCGTGACACCGATGACCACCATGGCAGTGACGCCCCAGATCAGGCCGGTCAGCGCCGCGAGAACGATACTGCCGGGTCTCATAGCCCTTCCTCCTTCGGCGAAAAGCGGATGAACAAAGTGGCGAAGGTGACAAGGACGACAAAGACGACCACGGCAACGGCTGCACCGGCGCCAAGATTGGACAGGGCAAATCCCTGCTCATAGACATCGACGGTCAGCGTACGTGTGCCCGCGTTGCCGCCGGTCAGAAGGAAGATGTCGTCGAACTTGTTGAAGGTCCAGATGAAGCGCAGCAGGAACAGGACCGAGAGGATCCCCATCAGTTGCGGCAGCGACAGGTACCAGAACTGTTGCAGCGGCGTTGCCCCGTCCATTTCGGCAGCTTCATACATGTCGGTGTTGATCGACTGCATGCGCGCCAGGATGAACAGGAAAGACAGCGGGAAGTAACGCCAGGCCTCGAAGGCTATCACCGTCGTCAGCGCCAGCGGAAACTCCATCGGAATGCCGAGAACGGAAAACTCGATCGCCCTCTGGCCGAAGAAATTGATCGGATCGGCGACAACGCCCATTTTGGTCAGCAGCGCGTTGAGCGTGCCGGAAAACGGGTCGAACAGAACGACCCAGGTGAAGGCAACCGCGATCACAGGCGAGACGTAGGGAAACAGAAACAGGCCCCGCAGGACACCGCGACCGGGGAAGGTCGTGTTCAGGAGCTGCGCCGCAAAGAGACCCAGCACCAACGCGCCACCCGTCCCGAAGATGGTGTAGTAGAACGTAATGCGCAGCACTGACCAGAACTCGTCCGCGCTGAAGATCCGGCTGAAGTTCTCGAACGTGAATTCGAAGTTGGTCAGCACATTGTTGGCTTCGCCCGAAATAACCGGCTCGCTCGCACGTTCGGGACGGTTTGCATCCAGAAACCCCTGCGACACAGTTCCAACCAGTTCGACGTCTCCGCGCCAGCCAGGCGCTACGGTTCCAAGATCGCACGTCAGCGCGGCGCCATTGAGCGAACAGTTTTCGGAATGCGAAGTCACCGTGAAGCCATCGGGCACCACATCGCTCAGCGTCACGTTGCGGACTTCCTCGTCCTGGGAGGAATTGCGCAGCCGGTATTCCAGCCGGGCCTCGTCGCCTGGTGCTTTTGGCCGGCCACGAACCCGTTCGTTGACGAGCACGGTCGGCGGCCGCAGGTCGGCAAGCTGAACCGGCTTCACACTGATCCAGAAATTGGCAAGCAGCGGTCCGGCAACAATCATCAGGATGATGGCAAATGTCGGCGCCAGCATCAGATACGCCAGCCACATTTCACGCCGCTGCATCGGACCGATGCCTTTCGGCGGCCCTGAGGAAGCGTCAGCTTCGGTTTTGGTGTTCATGTTTCCACCCGGGGTCTAGATCCCGTTCTGCCGTTGGCGACCGACAAGTCCCAACCGGCAACTGTCTGGAGCCCATCTCGGCTGCCGGCAATGCAGCGGCAGGAGATTGGGAAGGACCGGGCATCCGATGGACGCCCGGTCCGGGCCGTTATGTGCGGGCTTTCCCACCCCCTCGTGGGGTCTTGAGGGGTGGAAAGGCGTTACTGGATCTTGGCCAGTTCCTCGTTGAGCTTGGCAACGGTTGCCGCAGCATCGCGTTCATCGTCGATGTATTCACGCACCAGTCGGTTCATCACCTGGCTGTTGATCATCTTGGAGGCAAGCGAGAGCTGGCCTTCCTTGACGCCCCAGCGGCTGGCGGTGTCGAGACCGGAGACGATGGTCTTGATGGTCTCGGCATCGTAGAGATCGGTCAGCGGCGCCTTGCGGTCGACACCTACCGGGAGCTTTGCCCAGCCATCGACGAATTCGGTCGCGTTGTCGGCTGAACCACGACGGATCGGGAACTTGCCTTCCGGCGCGATCGACAGGGTCGACAGGTAGCCGTCATCCATGGAGAACTCGACGAACTGCATCGCCGCTTCCGTGTCCGCGTCGTTGGTGATGCCGAAGTAACGGATGTCGGCCCAGGCTGCCCCATCTGGATTGGACGGGCCGCTCAAGGTGGTGACAACACCAGTCTTGGAAGCAAGTTCCGTGGAAGTCGGATCGTCGGTGATGGTGGGCGGAGCGCTGTCACGCAGGCCGGCAAGCTCATCCAGGATGAACGGTGACCAGATGATCATGGCTGCTTTGCCGGCAAAATAAAGCTCGCGCGACTGCTTCCAGAAGAGGTCTCCGGGAGGCGATACCTTGGCGATGGCCTTGTAGAACTCCAGCGCTTCGACGGTCTTCTTCTCGTCCAGCGGCTTGAAACCGTCATCACCGACAGGGCTGACACCATTGGCCAGAAGCACGTGCTCCAGCACCTGGCTCATGAAGTTCTCGTCAACCTTGGTCGCGGCGACGAAACCGAACATCTCGGGCGGGTTATGAAGCTTTTCGACGGCCGCCAGAATGTCTTCATAGCTGTCCGGAGCGGCAAGGCCGTTTTCCTCAAAGAGGTCCTTGCGGTAGATCACCATCTGGGTCCAGCCGTCCACAGGCACGGAGGCGACACCGTCTTCAACGGCAGCCATGGCAACCGCGCCCGGCGCGAATGTGCCGGCACCCAGTTTTTCAAACACCTCGGTTGCAGCTTCCGTATCCAGGATGCCTGCTTCGGCCCAGGGCAGCGCGTATTGCAGCGTGTGATAGATGACATCCGGCAGATCGCCGGCGGCAAAGGCTGCCGTGGCACGCGTGCCGAGATCGGATTCCGTCACCGGAATGACGTCCACCTCGATGCCTGTCTTTTCCTTGAACGCGGCGGCCATTTCTTCCTGCTTGGCCAGGCGCTCCGGTTGTTCTTCAGTCGTCCAGAACCGCAACGTCTCGGCCTGTGCGGCCGTCAGACCGAGCGTCAGAACGCCCGCGATGGTCGAGGCCAGGAATGTTGTCCTCCCAAACATATTACTCTCCCTTCCTGCCGGAATGTGGCTGTTGGTTCAGCCGGTCGCGGAGCGCGCTTGCAAGCGCCTCCGATGAATTTGCCGGAGCGCCATCCGAGGCGCGCCGGATCAGGTTTGCCTTGGCAAGGGCCTGCAGATCCGTGGGGTTCTTGCCGTCCAGAACATCGATAAGCATGCGGGCAACCCTGCCGCCTGCTTCCTGGGCGCTTTGCGAAAAGGTCGTCAGCGGCGGGTCCAGATATTCGCCCACCGGCAGGCCGTCATAGCCGACGACGGTAACGTCGGAGCCGACCTTCAGACCGAACTTGCGGCAGTACTGCACCGCTCCGATGGCAAGGGCGTCGGTCACGCACAAAAGTGCGGTTGGCGGCGCCTCCAGCGACAACAACGCCTCGGCGCCTGCAAAGCCGCCTTTTTCGCTGAGCGGCTGAAGATTTTCCAATGCCGGATCATGTACAAGGCCCAGGGCCTCCAGGCCCTGCCTGTACCCATTGCGGCGCTGAAGCGCGAAGTTGAGTTCCATCGGACCGCCGATGAACCCGATCCGCTCGTGTCCGAGGCTGTAGAGGTGGCGAACGCCGTCAGCAAAGGCCGCCTCGTTATCGATATCGAACCAGGCATAGCCTGCCGGATCGCGCGTGCGGCCGTGGGCGACGAATGGAAAATTCTGTTCCCGCAGATAGGCGATGCGCGGATCGTCCACTTCCGTTCGGGTGACGATGAAACCGTCCACCTTGCGCCGGGCGATCAGCCGCTTCACGGTCTCGATCATGTGTTCGCGTGAATGGGCAGTGGTCACCAGAAGGTCCAGCCCCAGTTCGTCGAGAGCTCTTGCGATGCCGTCGATGAATTCGGACAGGAACGGATCCGCTCCACTGCCGTGACCCACGGGGATGACGATGCCGAGCGTGTCCTGACGTCCGCGTTTCAGATTGCGCGCGGTGGCCGACGGCTGATAGCCCAGATCCTGAACAGCCTTGAGGATACGTTTTCGGGTGGCTTCGGAAATATCGGTGTAATTGTTGAGGACCCGCGACACGGTTCCTTTCGCAACGCCCACATGGCGCGCCACGTCATCAATGGTGACGGAATCGCGAAGTCGCGACATCGATCCTCCCTGCGAGCCCGAAGGGCTCAATTCCCGGCCTGCAGCCCCAAAAGGCAACAGATTGTTTTATTGAGGAAAATTTTTACAAAACCGATTTTGTAAGTCAACAAAATCGGTTTTGGAGATCAAATTTTTATTTTTTGCAGAGCGGGAAGCGACTGACGTTGCAACGAAACATGCCGTCGCAACGTTTCGGAAAACAAAAATGGGAGGAGCACTTCCGCTCCTCCCTCGCATCGGTCAGTTCTCATCAATGGCTGTCGAGACAGGCCTTGCAGACACCGTCTGCGGCGATTGTCAGAACGGTACGCCGGAGACGAGAATCAGATTTGCATAAGGCGTGCATTCACCGGTGCGAATGACCGCACGTGCCTTCGAACAACGCTCCTTGAAGTCCTCGTGAGACATGCGGACATGCTCGATCGGCTTGCCGGTATCAGCCGCCCAATGGGCCAACCGGACCTCGATCTGCGTGACGAGATCTTCCGATGCCTCGTCCGCAAAGACCGCCTGCTCGACGATCATTTCATCGGCCAGAGCTTCCAGAACATCGAAGAAGGCCGGAATACCGGGGCTGACTGCCAGGTCGATCACACCAACATTGGCAGGAACCGGAAGGCCTGCATCGGCAAGGACGATCTCGTCCGTATGGCCGAGCGAGGCTACCAGTTTACTGAGATGCCGGTTTAGAAGCTTCGTACGTTTCATGGCCTTGTCCTGAATGTTTGGTGGTGCTTACGTCAGCGAGACCAGAGTTTCGCAAAGCGGCACAGGGGCATAATAGGGGGCTGACGCCTTGCTGACGAGATCGAGCCGAAGCACGGAAAGCCCAAGCGCCTGCAGCCCTTCCGTTTCCTTCTCCGGAACCGCTTGGTCGACGATCACGAAGTTGAGCAGACGGTCGACCGGGCAATCGCCGCCCGCGTCCCGCCGCAAGTAGGCAAGCAGGGTCTGCACCTTGTCGGCAACACTCATCCTGCCGGTTTCCGGATCCTGCCCCGTTCCGGGCACATAGACCTTCGGAACGGTGCGTGCGGCAATGGCTTTTCCGACGCCTTTCGGCAGAAGATTTGCGATCAGGCTGGTATAGAAACTGCCCGGCGCATAACAGATGAGGTCAGCGGACTGGATGAGGCTCCGGTTGCGGTCCGGAAACGCTGCTTCCGCAGGGTCCTTGCCGGTCAGCCCCCGATTGAGGAACAGGTTCCTGATCGGCGAGACCAGTGGCGGATGCTCCTTGCCGGTCAGAAGATGCTGGCCGATGACAACCTCGCCATCCTCAAGGTCTGCCCCCAGGTGCAGGTTGTCGTCGGCAACGGCCCGGACGGTGCCCTGAACACCCACCAGCTTGGCCACCAGAAAGATGATCGGTTCAAGTTGCTGGTTCTGGTTGAGGTAACCACCGGCCAGGATCAGGTTGCCGATGCTCGCGCCGCGCAGGTCGAAATCTATCGGGCGTGCCGCGTGAAACATCCCCAGCTGATTCTGGATGAGCGTGCGCATCGGCTGCTCTATCGCCTCCACCAGCGGATGCGTTCCGGCGATCATGCTTTCCAGCTCGGCAGCCAGATCCACTTGCGAGGCTGTTTTCGAAAACCGATGTGTGAACAGGCGAAAAACGTCCGGATGGCCGAGCACCGTTTCGTCGGCGAGTGCCATCAACCGGCTTCTGAGATCACCAATGGCCGGCATGTTGAAGGCAATCCTGAGCCCTTGCGAGCTGCCGCCGGAATCGAACGGTGTCACCAGGTGGATGGAATTATGCGTGTAGCGCTTCAGGCACTGGGCGACACCGTTGAGTGCCGATCCTCCGCTGAAGAACAACGTCCTCGGGCCAAGCTTCGGATTGGACAGAAACCGTTCGATCCGAAACGGATCCGGCAGGCGCGCCACACGGGTGATGGTGATTTCAGTCAAGTCCGGTCCCTTGGGAATTCCGGCGCCATTTGCCGGGTAAAGGATTTGCGGGCGTTCGTCCCGGCCAATGCGCTATCCAATCCATATGGCACGGAAATCATTGACATTCGTCAGTGTCGGCCCGGTGACAACCTGATCTCCGATCGTGTCGAAAAAGCGGTGAGCGTCATTGGTAAGAAGTGCCTCTTCCACATCTGCACCCGCCTTGTCCGCACTCGCCAGCGTATCCGGGCCAATGACAGCACCCGCTACCTCTGCTGCCCCGTCGACACCGTCCGTGTCGCAAGCGATCGCGTGGATACCTGGAGCCCCGCGCAAGGCAAAGGCAAGAGCCAGGGCGTATTCGGCGTTCGGTCCGCCAACGCCCTCGCCGCGTCGGGTCACCGTCAGCTCACCGCCGGACAGCAGCAGCAAGGGCCGGCTGCCTTCGGGGCGCTCGCTCTGGCGGCTGAGGGCAAGCTCTGCATGGGCACGCGCAACTTCCCGCGCTTCGCCTTCCAGGGCATCCCCCAGGATCTCGACATCACAGCCTTCTGCTTCAGCAAGGTTCCGGGCAGCTTCCAGCGACTGGGAGGGAGCTGCGAAGATGACATTCGACACTCGGCTAAGCTTTTCGTCATCGGGCTTCAACACACCGCTTCCGGCGGCGAGAGCCTGTTGCACCGAAGCCGGCACTTTGATCTTCCACTGCTCCAGGATCGCCTTGGCATCGGCCGTCGTGCTGGTATCACCAACCGTCGGACCGGACCCGATTTCAGCAGGATTGTCACCGGGAACATCGGAGATGAGCAGAGCCAGCATCTTTGCAGGATAGGCAGCGGCTGCCAATTGCCCGCCCTTCACCCGGCTCAGATGTTTCCGCACGACGTTCATCTGGCCGATCGGCGCACCGGAGGCCAGAAGTGCCTGGTTGACCGCCTGCTTTTCGGCCAGCGAGATTTCTCCGGCAGGCGCAATCAGCAAGGCCGAGGCACCACCGGACATGAGCACCAGCACGTAGTCGTTCTCACCCAGGCCTGAAACAAGCTCGATCATGCGTTTGGTCGCGACAAACCCCATTTCGTCCGGAACCGGATGCGCGGCCTCCACGATCTCGATCCCTTCGCACGGCCTCGCGTAGCCATAGCGCGTGATCACCAGGCCTTCGCACGGCCCCCAGACCTTTTCGACCGCTTCCGCCATTCGGGCGGAGGCCTTGCCTGCGCCGATCACCACGACGCGGCCCGCTGGTTTCTCCGGCAGAAACGCACCAAGGCTCTGCATCGGGTCCGCCACTTCGACGGCCCGCAGGAACAGCCGTTTCAAAAAATCCTGAACGCTTTCGGCCATGGCACCACTTCTTCCTAAATTCATGTTCTCCTGTTTGAGCGCAGAACTGCAGGAATTATCAAGGCCGAAACGATGACCTTCAACCTGCGAACGCCCAAAACCCAGCGAAACCGTGTGCCCTGCAGCATAGAATTGTTTTGCGTTTCATCGTCACCATCCACACATGAGGGCCAATTCCACGGAGGACCTCATGACTGCGCAGACAATGCCCGCCTTCGATACGGCGATCCGCAACCCGGAAAACCCCGACCACCTGATGGTGATTAAGGACGTGCCCCGGCGAATTCGCATCTACCAGGGCGCGGCCCTGCTGGCGGACAGCATCAATGCGGTTCGCGTTCTTGAAATCGGCAAGTCTTTTTATGACCCCGTGATCTACGTGCCGGAAGCCGATCTCAAGACCCGGTTCGGGTATGTCGACAAGTCTACCCATTGCCCCATCAAGGGCGACGCCAGCTACATTTCCCATGATGGCGAGGAGATCGGCTGGGTCTACAGATCGCCGGTGCCGATGGCGGAGAAACTTGCCGGGCACTACGCCTTCTGGCCATCCAAGGTCCGGATCATCGAGGGCGAGTAGAAGGCCCTCGAATGCGCAACCGGTCAGCCTAACGCCGCTCGGCAGCCAAAAAACTGTAACAACGGCTCAGTCCTTGCCAACATCCTCGACATAGACCAGCGCCCGGCCCTGACAGATGCGGGTGCCGTCCTCGGCTTCACAGAGCGTTTCCAGATCGACCAGGTGTTTTTCCGGCCGCAGGCGCGTGATGGTCACCGAGGCCGTCAGCGTCTCCCCAACCGGGGCAGGCGCCAGAAACTCCAGGTTCTGCTTCAGGTAGTTGGTTCCTCTCCCCGGCAGCTCGACGCCCAGCAGATAGGAAAAGAGCCCGCCGATCAGTGGCCCCGGAACAGACACCGGTACTTCCGCACCGTTTCCGGCAAGCTGCGCGAAACCACGCATGTCGTCTTCTGTGTAGTTGCGTTTGACTTCCGCGCGCGCTCCGACTTCCAGGCTCATGTCCGCACCCCCAGTTTGCAGGAACCGGACAAGGTCACGGCCCCGTCCGCCGCACGGGCGACCTCGATCAGGATCAGGTCTGCATCGTCCTCGCTCGGCGTGAACGAAAACGACAGTTCCTCATTCGCATAGGCCGGATTGGGAAACATCAAAGTCTGCACGGCATGGCTTCGCCCCGGATGGAGGGCCTCCAGATGCGCAAAGACCCGCGTATAAAGCAGCATTCCGTGGGAGACCGTCCGACCGAACCGTGTGCGAGCCGAAAATTCGGGATCGACGTGGATCGGGTTGTCATCACCGGACAGATCGGCAAAGGCATCGAAATCCTCCTGACGGGGGATCCAGCTAAACGTTGCGCTGTGCTGCGCGTCAGCGGTCAGGCTCATCGGTTATGCTTTCTCCAGGGAATTGTCGGCAAGGAAGTCGTCTTTCAGAATGTTCTTGCGCACCTTGCCCGCCGCGGTGCGCGGCAGGTCGTCAACGACGGTAAAGCTTTTCGGCACCTTGTAGGGCGCCAGCTGCTTGCGGCACCAGTCGGCCAACGTCGTCGTGTCGAGGTCTTCGCCGGGACGCACAATCAGGAAGGCCGCACCGACCTCGCCCCACTTAGCATCAGGCACACCAATCACCACAGCCTCCAGAACAGCCGGATGACCAACAAGAACCTTCTCGACTTCGGCCGGATAGACGTTCTCGCCTCCCGAGATGTACATGTCCTTGATCCGGTCGACGATGTAGTAGTAGCCGTCCTCGTCGCGGCGCCCGATGTCACCGGATTTCAGCCAGCCGTCGACAGTGAAGGTGGCAACCGTCGCTTCCTTGTTGTCCATGTAGCCCGGCGTGATGTTCGGCCCGCGAAACTGGACTTCCCCCTCACCCGGCCCTTCGACAATACCGCCATCGCCGTCGACCAGGCGAACATCCGTCAGGATCTGCGGTTTTCCGACTGAACCGATCTTGGCGGGCGCATGGCCCTTGTCCATCAGGAATACGGTTGGCCCGGTCTCGGTCATGCCCATGCCATTGCAGATGGTGACACCCCGCTCCTGAAACTCCGACAACAGGTGTTTCGGCACCGGCGCACCACCGCACCCCAGGGACCGGACCCTTGAAAAGTTCGTCTTGCCGATCCTGGGTGACAGGGCCAGCGCCTGATAGATCGCCGGAACACCGAAGAAGCAGGTGACGTTTCCGGCGGAAACGAGATCAAGCACGGTCTCCGGGTCGAACTTGCGCAAGACTGTCGACATGCCGCCGTTCAGGAAGATCGGCAGCGTCGGCAGGTTGATCCCCGCCGTATGGAAGAGCGGCAGGAAATTGACGCCTTTTTCGCCGATCGAAAGACCCGTTGCCTGGCAGTAGTTGATCATGTTGGCATAGGCCATGCCCGCCGTCTGGATGACCGCCTTGGGCAGGCCCGTCGTTCCGGAGGTGTAAAGCAGATACCAGGGGGCCGAGGCCTTGACCTTGCCGCAGCCGATCGCTGCAGGACTTGCCCCCGTCAGAAGACGATCAAGAGCACTGCCACCCCGGCCCTCGGCGCCCAGAGGCAGAAGCGACAGGCCGGTTGTGGCGGCAAGTTCTTCGGCAATCTCGACAAACGCAAGATCATGAAACAGCAGCTTCGCACCGGAGGCCGCCAATATGGGCTGCAGCTCGGCAACCGGCTGTCGCCAGTTGAGCGGCACAAGCAGGATGCCGGTTTTCTGAGCCGCAAACAGCAGCACGAAGAAATCCGGGTGGTTATGGCAAAGCACCGCCATGCGGTCGCCCTTGGCAAGACCGCGACCGAGCAGAAGGTTGCCCAATCGGGTGGCGCGTTCGTTGATCTCGCAGAAACTGAAAGATCTGCCGCTTTCATGATCGACAAAGGCTGTCGCCCCGGGCGTGAGCTCCGCCCGTTTTGCGGCCATGTCGGTTAAATATTCCATGCGTCCTCCCAACACCTGGCGGGGCCTCGAGCCAGCGCCCTGCAAGGCGAGGTGTCCGTCTTGCAGTCGCCGTCCCGGTCCTTCGGACGGGCTTCTCCTCAGGCCCGTTTCCTGGTGAATTCCTTCATGCCGTCGAGCGTGCTTTGACGGCTCACCAGGTCCAGGAACCTGGCTTTTTCCTGGTCGAGACGGTCTCGCACCATCGCGCATCTGCGTGCATCCCAAACACTCTGCCGTGTCGTGCGATGGGTCTGGGCGAAGCCTTTGCCGAGATCCACGACCCAGCCGTCAACAGTTGCAACAAGCTCAGCCCCCGGCACCTGACAGACGGCAAGCCCCAGTTCCACGGCCTCCGAAGCACTGATGCGCGTGTTGCGATACTGGATCGCAAGTGCCTTCGAAGTGCCGATGCGGTCCGGCAGCAAGGCTGTCCAGCCGCCATCCGGACCGAACCCCACCTGATTGTAGTAGGGCTGGACAAAGGCTGTCCCGGACATGGCGACCATGTCTGCCGCCAGCATCAAGCCAGCAGAACCACCCGTCACCGGCCCATTGACCGCCGCCAGCACCGGCGCCGGAAAGGACAGCAGGCCGAGGATCGTCTCGTGCAGGCTGCCGACAAGCTCGTCCGAGTAGGCCACGAGTTTACCCTGCGATCCGGCATGGTCCAAAAACCCGCCAATATCGCCACCAGTCGAAAAGCTGGATCCGCGGCCTGACAGGACCAGCGCCACCGGTTCGGCCATCGCCGCTTCGGCAATGGCGCTCCGCAGTTCGCAAACCAGGGCCGGAACCAGAGCATTGTGCCGGTCCGGACGATTCAACCATATCCAGATAGCGCCGCCGCGTGTTTCTGTCTCAACGAGGCCCATGACATGCGCCTCAGGGTTTGATGCCGTTGGCAATCAGGTCGTAGGCACTGGCAACCAGTTCGGAAATGGGTTTTTCCGACTTGAACACGACCAGCTGCTCTCCAAGAGCCCGGGCGATGCCCATGAGGGCCCAGGCACGGGTTTCCGTGTCCCCCTTGGAGATCTGGCCGGCGGCCTCGGCGGCAACCAGTCCAGACCGGTAACCGGCGGCGAATGTCTTGTAATATTCCTCATAGGCGGCAGGATCGACGAACAGTGCTTCCTGTACGATCCGGTAGAGGTCCGGATGGGCCTGGACGAATTCCAGGAAGGCCCGCAGGCCGGCCTCTTCCGCTTCCAGTCGGTTGCCGATGCCCTGCGTTGCCTCGGCGATCGTGTGTCGGACCAGCCGCCCCATTTCCAGGACGAGCTCCGAGAACACCTGCTCCTTGGTGGTGAAGTAGATATAGAAAGTGCCTTGGGCGACGCCTGCCTCACTGGTAATGTGGCCGATGGAGGCGTCGTTGTAGCCTTTCTCGCCGATCACCCTTTCGGCAGCTGTCAGGATCGCCTTTCGGGTGGCTTCACCGCGCGCCGTTTTCGGCTGGTTGCCTGCAGCCTTTTGCGGCGCGTCTGCTTCTGCGGCTGATTTGCGCACCTGCTGTTTCCTCCCAATTCATGAAACATGAATCAGTATTCATGTTTGAGGGTTGAAAGCAAGAAACTTCTTCAAACCGGGCCGAAGAATGCGGCAATTTGGCCCCATGCACTTTCCGATGCCGTACCCATGTTTGCCGTAACAGCGAAAACTTTCCGGCAATCACCTTGGGATATTCTTCGGTTTCACCGGGAATTGCGCTCTTTTTTCCGACAAGGGAACAAGGCCGGTTTTCCTTGGCAAACCACGGCAACGGACACTATGGCGATTGGACGCAGCCGGGGTTTTTGACCTTGATCAAGGCCAAAACTTTGATAAGCAGTTTTGAATGGCTATAAGTTAGCTGCTAGTCTGGAATCGGACGGAAAGGTTCCAGGCAGCAAATTGGCCGCGCGGGACGCGAGTTGCGCGGGCAGGAGAGAGGCGCTGGCAAAGGTGCCCGCGATGAGAGGATCCTGAGAATGGACGTGAACGCGTATCTGGAAGAACGCCTGGGCAAACTGCATGACAACGGCAATTACCGTGTGTTTGCAGATCTGGAACGCCAGGCAGGTGCTTTTCCGCGCGCAACCCGTTACCGCGAAGATGGTTCCGTTCAGGACGTGACCGTCTGGTGCTCCAACGATTATCTCGGCATGGGCCAGAACGAAAAGGTCGTGTCCGCGATGCAGGACGTGATCTCCAAATGCGGCGCAGGCGCAGGCGGAACGCGCAACATTTCCGGCACCAACCACTACCATGTTCTTCTGGAGAACGAGCTGGCCGACCTTCACGGCAAGGAAGCTGCTCTGATCTTCACCTCCGGTTATGTTTCCAACTGGGCAGCGCTGGGTACGCTCGCCTCCCAGGTTCCGGGCATGATCGTCTATTCGGACTCGCTCAATCACGCCTCCATGATTGAAGGCATCCGCCACGCCCGCTGCGAAAAGCGCATCTTCAAGCACAACGACTATGAAGACCTGGAACGCCAGATGGCGGCGGACGATCCGGACGCGCCGAAACTGGTCGCATTCGAAAGCGTCTATTCCATGGATGGCGACATCGCGCCGATCAAGGAGATCTGCGACGTTGCCGACAAGTTCGGTGCACTGACCTACCTCGACGAAGTGCATGCCGTGGGCATGTACGGCCCGCGCGGTGGCGGCGTTGCCGAACGCGAAGGCCTGATGGATCGTCTGACCATTATCGAAGGCACGCTCGGCAAGGCCTTCGGCGTGATGGGCGGTTACATCACCGGTTCGAAGACGGTTGTCGACTTTATCCGCTCCTTCGCCTCCGGCTTCATCTTCACCACCGCCCTGCCGCCGGCACTGGCAGCGGGCGCAGCCGTCTCCATCCGTCACCTGAAGGACAGCCCGTTCGAGCGCAAGGCGCACAAGGACCGGGTCGCCCAGGTCCGCGCCGCTCTCGACAAGCGCGGCATCCCGCACATGGAAAACCCGAGCCACATCGTTCCGGTGATGGTGGGTGATGCCAAGAAGTGCAAATGGATCTCTGACATCCTTCTGGACACCTATGGCATCTACGTTCAGCCGATCAACTATCCGACGGTTCCGGTCGGCACGGAGCGCCTGCGCTTCACCCCGACCCCGCTGCACACGGCCGAGGACATCGAACACCTCGCCAACGCGATCAACGACCTGTGGTCGCAATGCGCACTGGCCCGCGCTGTCGCGTAAGGTCAGAATTAAAACAGATCAGACAAAACCCGCTTTCCGATGGAAGGCGGGTTTTTTGTTTGTTCATTTCGAAGCGTCGTCATCCCATGGCATGACCATGGGATCCAAGCCGTTGCACCTCCGTACAAAGAGCGTGAACGAGGAAACGCATTGGCATGGATTGCGGGATTAAGCACATCCGAACCTCCATGATTTGTCGTCCCGGTTTGTTGCGTCAGCAGCAAGACCGGGACCCAGTACGCCGTGTCGTATGAGACGAAAACCGCAAAGTCTGTGAGTTACTGGATCCCTGCCTGCGCAGGGATGACAAGTTGCCGGTGCTTGAGTGCAAATATTCTGTGGCGAGAGCTTCCCCGGATACGAGTGGGGCAAGCCGTATTATGACATGTGCGAACAACGACAAACTTCGCGACACGACCATCATCCACCCTGCCATTTTCCCGACCCCGCCCTAGCTACTCTCAAATGCCTTTGCCATGGGGAGACGGTTGCGATGCGGATAATCCTTGCTGTTGTTGTCTGGTGCCTTTTTCTGATCCCCCCAGCCTTTTCCGAAGAACTCGATCTGGAACTAGTGCTCCTGGCCGATGCAACCGGGTCCATCGATGACGAAGAAATTCGGTTTCAACGCAAGGGCTATGCCGACGCGATCACGGATCCGTCAGTGCTGAATGCCATCGCCAGCAATATCTACGGCAAGATCGTCGTCACCTATGTCGAATGGGCGGACATGCGCTCCCAGGATGTTGTCGTGGACTG
>MDSZ01262620.1_pt1 | contig 21916 bp, 10 predicted proteins | sample 811201 | NCBI WGS metagenome assembly MDSZ01 (sample SAMN05326647, study PRJNA326480) | marine metagenome | isolation source: seawater | place: Indian Ocean: North | collected 2010 | reverse complement strand
CAGTGTACAGCCTGAACAAGTTCAGTCAACTAAGTGACGTTTGAAGTGGCACACGCCTTTTGGCGTGTGCCCGTATGTTTAGGGTATCATGTCCAGCCTAGCTTATTTCACACAGTAAAGAGGAAAACTTTGCCCCCCCCCCAAACAACACTGTCGTCGTCGTCCGATTTTTTTTCTTTTTTTTTTTCTTTTTCGACACGAAGCGACACAAAGTGAGACTTTTTAAAGTCGTCTCTTCTTCTGTTCACAAAAAGGCATCTTCTCATCGTTGTGTCATCGCGTTTTTTTCAAAGTGTGTTGTTGTGTGGACAAAGAAAAGGCGTCGTCAAAAAACGCACATTGACTGAAAAGTACCACGAAAAACGACGACTCAAAAAACATCGTTTCATCATCACATCATCATCATCATCATCATCATCATCATCATCATTTCATCATCATCAACAACAACATGTTTGGTGCGTCGTCGTCGGGAGGAGGACCGCCGCTCCTGTCGCGACTCTCCGTGGTGACCGGGACGACGGACGAGATGACGAACGCGTGCGCGTTGTTGCTGTGCGCGTCGGTCGTCGGGTTGGTGACTTTGAAACTTTCGAGAAGGACAATGGCTGCTCTTTCAAAGGAGGATAATACCAACGTCGGGGCTGGTGGTGGTGGGCAGAGGAAGAAACCGACGTCGCTGAGAGAACTGAAATGTCCAACAACAAAAGGCGAGACGGCCGGCGCGACGGTGATCACGTTCTATTACGGGACGCAAACTGGAACCGCGGAACGGTACGCGAACACGTTAGTCGAAGACGCTCAAAAACGCTACGGGTCGAAACAAGTGTTCGCGAGAGCGATTGATTGCGAAGACGTGACGCCTGATTTCTGCGAAGAAGTTTTGAGTTCGGAAACGTGCGCGGTGTTTTTACAGTCCACGTACGGAGACGGAGACCCAACCGATGGGTCCGCGGACTTTTGCAGATGGTTGGAGGAAACCGCGACGGACGGCAGGATGCCGGATATGCTCGAGAATATGCATTTTTGTACGTTTGGTCTCGGGAATCGCTCGTACGAACATTTCAACGCGGCAGCGAAACAGGTAGATAAAGCGTTAACGAGTTTAGGTGGGAAAAAAATGATGAAGATAACTTTAGGCGACGACGATAAGAGTTTGGAGGAGGATTTCGAGGAGTTTAAGCCGGCATTGTGGAGGCAGTTAGAGAAGACGTTCCAATTGAAAGCGGAAGGAGAGGAAGGCGATTTCGACGTGGAAAAGCATTCGTACATGGTTAGAAAAGGAGAAAACGCGGAGAAAGTGAACGAGTTGACGAAGATTAGAGAAAGAAAGTCATTCGAGATGTCGAGAGGAAGCGAAATACCGACGCAATCGAAACCGTATGCGTGCCCGATTAAATCGTGCAAAGAGTTGCACACGAATAAGTCGGATCGATCCTGCGTGCACGTGGAATTCGACATCTCGCAATGTAAAGGTTTAACGTACGAGATTGGGGATCATTTAGGCGTGTTTGCGGAAAACGCTCCAGATGTAGTCGATAGAGTGTGTAAGTTGTTGAAGGTATCGAAACAAACGCCGATGGAATTGGTGAGAAGAGAAGACGCGCCGAAATCGTTGTTGCCAGTATTTCCGGGGCCGATTTCAGTTGGGATAGCCGTAGCGAGATACGCGGACATGTTGTCCATGCCTCGGAAAACCGCGATTAAAGCGTTAGCGTCGTTCGCGACAAATAAGAAAGAAGCGAAAGAGTTGGAGTTGTTAGCCGTAGATAAGGCGAAATACCACGCGTACGTCGCCGTTCCTCACAGAAGTTTATTAGAAGTCATGGAAAAGTTCCCATCGGCGGTGCCTACATTAGGAGCGTTTTTTGGATGCGTCGCTGGGAGATTACAGCCAAGGTACTATTCCATTTCGTCGTCGCCGAAGGACATAACGAATGGAAGCGACATCGTCACGGCGACCGTGGCAGTGGTGAAGCACAAAGTGAAAACGGGGAGAATCCACGAAGGCGTGTGCTCGACATTCTTACAAAACGTTCGCGAAGGCGATCGCGTGCCCGTGTTTATTCGTAAAGCGACGTTTAAATTACCTAAAGATGCGAAAGCGCCGGTCATTTTAATAGGCCCAGGGACAGGATACGCGCCGTTTAGAGGTTTCTTACAAGAACGAGAGTACTTGTTGAAATCGAAAAAAGACGAGTTGGGCGAGTGCATGTTATTTTTCGGATGTAGAAAAGAAGAGCACGATTACATTTACAGAGACGAAATGGAGAAAGCTTTGTCAGAAAACGTGATTTCGTCCTTGAACGTCGCTTTTAGTCGAGACGATCCCAAAAAGAAAGTGTACGTGCAAGACAAAATTCAAATGAAAGCGAAAGATGTGTATAAAATACTCCGAAGCCCAAATGGCGCGGTGTACGTGTGTGGAGATGCCAAGCACATGTCAAGAGACGTGAACAGAGCTTTATTACAAGTGTTACAACGTGAGGGCGAATACGCGATTCACGAGGCTGAGGAAATTATTCGTCGATTAGTCGTCGATAAAAGATATATGAAAGATGTATGGTGATGGATGTTCCCTATTAGTCGTTTAAAAATAAATTTACGATCGATCACTATTATTACTATCGTGTACAATACAAAAGTTCTACATCATTTGCCCAACTCTTCCACGCCATTTAACAACGCGAATCTCGGCTTATCTGCTGGGAATACCATGGCGTCTTTCTCCCACGGCCAGCCGCCAAATCGCGTGCGTTGATAATCCTCAAAACACTGCATAATCTCCTGTCTTGTATTCATAACGAACGGTCCGTGCGACGCCACCGGTTCGCCAATCGGTCTCCCTTGGAGCAACAACACATCCATAGTTTCGGTCTCACTTTTATTTTCTAACACCGCCGTTTTGTCACCTACAATTTCCGCGCCATGTTTCTTCGGCACGTTCACATCGCTCACAAACTGCTTCCCGTTTTCACCCTCCACAAAATACAAAAACCTGTTCGTCCCTTTCCCACCTTTCGCCGGCGCAATCTCGCATTTCCCCCCTGGTTTCACCGAGTAAAAAATCACACCGACGTCGTTCTCGGGATCCGCGGCCCATGAATTCGGCGGCGATTTCATCTCCGTTCTCTCACCTTTGTGTTCCCCGACCCACACGATGACGTCCGTCTTGTCGCCATCCTTCATCTTCTTCGTTTCGCTTCCCCAGTGCATGACAAACGCCGGTTCTGTGAATTTATGTTTACTCGGTAAGTTTAACCAAACCTGGAAAAATCGCGTCGGGTTTTCTTTATCCTGATGAATCAACGGGAACATTTCCCCGTGCACGACGCCTTTCCCCGCAGTCATCCATTGCAAATCTCCATCACCGTATCGTCCTGCGTTACCCATTGAATCCGTGTGGTCGATGATTCCATCCAACGTCGCGGTAATGGTTTCAAACCCTCGGTGTGGGTGTTGAGGAAACCCTGGAATCTTATCTCCGTGATACATTCGATACGGTGCGGATGGATTGAAGTCCGCGCCGTTGCCTCGTCGAGGCGCTTCCATTTTGGAGTTCCCTGCCGGGTAGTTGTCTTTGTGGTAGACGCAAAAGAGGAACGGGTCCATCGTGTGCATGGGCCCATCCGCGAGACGGTCGATACCGACGACGACTTTGTCCGACGACGACGACGACGACGACGACATTGCTCTCGCGTTCGTTTTGAATACTTTTGCAGCCCCAGCGCTTCGATTGAGAAATTGAGAAATCGTCAAAGTCGAGAGAAGAGACATTTCAAGTGACGCAATGGAAACAGTTGGGACGGGGGTGGTGCCTTTGGTGGTGAGGAAAAAAAACGCGTCAAAAAGAACAGCTTTTTACATTTTGCGCGTGACGATTGAGACTATTGCTAAATGCACGCACACATTCTATCGTCGTCATCGAACTAAGGAGACGTCAAAAACCTTCTCGAACGCGTCGAAGGCGCGGTCTGCGGCGATTTCTACGGATACTTTTTGTTGGCGTCTGCTTTCGTCCTTTTGCGAGTTGCGTTGTCGTTGCGAGAGCAATCTTTCTTGAATGCTTCCAACCTGCCTATCACCAATCCCACACGGTACCACGTGTTTCGTAAAGTCAACGAGATCGCAGTCGATGTTGATAGCTAAACCATGATAGGTGACCCACCGTCTCGCGCGGACGCCAACTTGGGCAAACTTTGCGCCGTTTGCCCATGCTCCGGTTAAACCGTCTTCGCGGTGTCCTTTTTCCACGCCGAACGAGCTGGCGACGAGCAGAGCGACTTCTTCTAAGTTGCGCATGTACTCGTGTAAATCGGGTTTTAAACTAGCCCCTTTCCTTTGGTCGAGTTTTAATATCGGGTATAAAACTAACTGTCCGGGTAAATGTACAGTGACTTCTCCGCCGCGTTCGCACCTGTGAACTTCAAACCCGAGGTCTTTCGGCGGTTCGTCGATGTTAAACTTCAAATTATCCGTCGTGCTCCCGGCACCTAACGTGATGACTTTTTCGTGCTGCAATACAATTAACGCGTCGTGTTCGAATAAAATCTTCTCAATGTGATCGTCTTCATTGTCTCCGTAATTCGACGTGGTCAATGCGGTTTCCGCGTCTAACTGTTTTTGGAGCACGTCTTTTTGCATTTGCCATCCGGTTTGATACGGGACGATTTTGTCGCTCAGATCGATCAGTTTCACCGTCCGATTGCTTCCTGACAACGGTCCCGAGTCTCCCATCGTTGCCTGGCTTTTTCTCGACCTCGTTTTCGCCTTCATCTCTTTCTTCTTCGCGCACCTCTTCCCACAAAGTCGCCGTCGTCGTTTCCGTCGTCGTTCTCGTTCTTGGTGTTCCCGATGCGAAGACGCGCAGAAAAAGCACGGCGCGCATCCCGCGAGCGACGCCATCACTCTCCGCGTTCCTTCTTCGGCTCGCGCGCGTCTCTCTCTCTCTCTCCGCCGTCTTTCCAAAGTTTCCTCCGCTCCCCAACCCCCCCCGGAAGAAAGAGAAGAAAAGAGAAGCCTTTCCCGGGAAACAACAAAAGTTTTTATTATGGATGAATTTCCTTTTTTCCCGAAAAGAAAGCAACAACTCTTTTTGGATGATAATGAGTCCTTAAACAGCGTGATTTTGGGACTCGTGTGGACAAACGAAAGAATCGAGTCAAATTTTTTTTCCAAGCCAAAAGCACTTTGAAGGAAATCCTCCCAAAGGACTTTGAGACTTTTTACGACGAAAAATCCACAGTGGACACGAGAGCAAATAGAATTTTTTAAACGCAACAGAGGGACATCACCACCACCACCCAAAGATTTTGGAAAGAGAAATATATTTTTTTCGTCGAAAAAGCGCCAAAAAACGATCCTGCGTCCTGCCACGGGGGTGGGTGGTTAAGCGACCAAAAACGACCCATAAAATTTTTTTATATATTATTCTGTTCTTCATTCTGTCGAAAGAGCCGCAAACAAAGGGACGGCGTTTGATTGGGCGACACCACGCGAGACCAACAACACACGACGGAAGCGCTGCTTGGTCGTTCGGGTTTACGTCGGGAAGAAGAGAGGACGCCGCGAGCTGTAAAAAGCGCTTCGACGGCCGACGAAGATGACGAAAAACACCGCCTCCTCGCCGACGGCGGCGAAGCGAAGGAAACGCGAAGACAATAAAAACAACGAAACGACGACGAGGTTTTCCCCGACCTTGCATTTGGAAGAACGAGCGGAAACTGAGGTGACTGTTGCGCCTGACAAACAACCGGTGGATGTTCACTTACATCCGCACCAATCGATTGCTATCGAAGGGTCGTGCGGAGTGAAAGTGACTTCTGCGGTCGTGTGCATCAACGGATATTTAGCGAGATGCGACCACCCCGAGCAGTACTGCAGAGCATCGAGATTGGTTGGGAACGCGGTGACCGTGCGGTCGGGGGCGTTGGGGGCAGAAATTCGATTGACGCCGTTGCCATTGGACGACGAGCTGTGCGTTGCAGTGAAAGGTGGAGAAGACGTGGAAATGCCCAAAGAGGAGTTGAAAGCGGTGATATTAGCAAAAGGGAAAGGGTTCCTAGCGGAACGCTTTCAGAGGATTAAGCAAGTGTCGCACCAGAAAATCGCACATTTGCAGAGAGAATACAGGAAGGAGAAAGAGGAGAAAGCCAATGCGAAAGGGATGAAGAGGAATCTCTCATCGTTCGAGTTGGTGACGTTGAGTAATAATAATGATAATGATAATAATAATAGCAATTATTGTCAAGAGGCGAATAAAAACGGCGAGCCGGAGGTGCCAGAGGTATCACCACAAGAGAATTTGAACGACGTAGCGAATCAAGCAAGAAGTAACGCTTCGAATGAAAAGTCAACGACATCGATGCCAGAGGAAATACTAGAAAACGCGAACGGGACTTTAGCGAGGAACAAGATTCCAGAAGATTGGGCGAGAGCTGGGACCGCAGCAGGGGATACGGTGAGGCAACTTTCGAGGGACCCGAAAGGGCCACCTGCGGTAATTGCGTTCATCGGGCCAAAAGGAGTTGGGAAGTCTACGTTTGCTAGGTATGTTGCGAATTTGTTGATGATTGATTACGAAAAAGTTGGTTTTTTGGACATCGATCCGGGGCAACCAGAAAGGACGGCTCCTGGTTTGGTTTCTGTGACAACATTGCGGACGCCTTTGATAGGACCGCCGGCGTTGAGGTTATCGGGCGGAGGATTTTTAGGTTCTGGTGAGAAGCCTTTTTTTCAAAAGTTTATTGGTGACTACTCTCCAGAGAGCGATATCGATACATACGTGGATGCGTGCGTCGAGTGCTTGGAAAAATGGTTGGAAAAAATGAAAGAGGAAAGATCGACGAACAGAACCGAAGCGCTTTTAATCAATTGCAACGGTTGGGTAAAAGGTGCCGGTTTAGAAGCTTTAGCGAAGTTTTTAGACAGAGTGCCGAATTTAACGCAAGTTTTGAACGTTCAATCGCACGTGGAAAGAAGGAACTGTCCAGGTGGAGCGTTTTGGAATGTTAACAATAGCAAAGACATCAACAATGATAATAGCAGCGAAGTAGGTGTAGAGAAGAGGGATATCGCTTCGTTTGACGGCTGCATGTCGTTCCCTGATAAAGAAGGCACTGCAATTACCTACGTTTCCGCCGGCGCTCAAGGTAGAAACGATGACGACGAAACGGAAGGTGAAAAGCAAATTTCAAAGCGTTCGCCTCAGGAAAGTCGCGCATTAATATGGCTCGCGTGGGCGAAACAAGTGGTGGCAAGACACGCCGGTCGACCAGAATGCGGTGGTCTGCGCTTGACGAATGAGGCCACCGCGTTCGCAGAAATTGCCAAGGGATTAGAACAAGCGACACCATGGCGCGTATCGTTAGATGACGTGAAAATTAAGGTGCTATTTTCAGATATTCCAAACAAAAACGATGCTTTGAAAGCCCTGAACGCCTCGGTGGTTGGATTGTTGCTCGAGGACGAGTCGTGCGTGGGGTTAGCTGTCGTACGTTCTGTGAATGAAGCCGATAACTGCGTGTTTTTGCTTTCAAATGTCGAAGAGGACGTGATTCGTGAAGTAAAAACGTTGTGTTTGGGCAAAGTTGCGCTCCCAATGAGACTGAAAGGCGTTTTGAATGGGAGTTCACCTTACGCCGCAGTTGGTGTGGTAGCGAATGATGGCACTGGCGGTGCGGAGCAAAAGAGTAGAAACAACATTGCGCGAGGGACCGCGTCGGAGAAAAAATGATACACGTTGTGATATCTTGTAGATACGCAGTATTGTCAATGTATTTGTATGTCTAGAATAATGCGAAGTAATTTATTGATGTATTCCTACTTCCTCGAGAATGGCTTTGTTAGTGCGAAGGTCATTCATGCGGTTTCGTACAAAATCTTTGACTTCCTGCACAGTCGGATGATTAAATAGACTTAAAGATACCATCATGTCACCACAATCGCCGAGAGTTTTGAGCAAGCAATCTTCGGCTCTTTTATCGGTGCCGAAACCGATGGCGTTCTTTAAAACCTCTAATGCGTCTTCCGTCAGCTTTTCAGTTTCTGGCGATTTGCCAAAAATAGCAGAAAGTCTGGCCACAAACTTTCCTACTTTTTCTATAGCTTCACAAACCTTGGAGGATTTGAAGACGTTCGGACACGACGCTATCATGTTTGAAATTGCGCTCAATGCTTCTGGTGCCACCCGGAAAGCGAGCGTATACTCTTTCCCGTTGATATCCTCGAAATCAATATTCTTTAATCCGCCTTCGTCTTGAAAAGTGTGCAAAACAAACTCACACAAGGCCAAAGCGAGTCGACTCGCCTCGACCGAGCGCAAAACACAAAAAGTGTCGCACAAAGAGCCTTTCGTGATTTCATTAGCCATTTGCATGGCATTTCGTTGTCGGTGTTGTTCTTGTGCTTGTTGCCAGTGTTCACCTTTAGACGATTTCATAAAATACGAAGCAGTCGTATCGAGAAAGCTCCTCGTGTGACAAACGTTTCGAATAATGTCGTTTCTCCACATCTTTCTTGCGGGATCTAATTCTGCATGTTTGACGACACACTCGTACAAAAGTGCAAATGCTTCTTGTTTCAACGCGTTCGAAGTAGCTGGCAATGAAAAAATATCGTCGACGATATTTTTGATCGAAGTTGCCGTAGCAGCTTCTTCGAGCAAGACGGGCATTGGTGCTGCTTTGTTTATTGACATTTCAGCATTATTCGCAACAGTTATCTGTGGCGTCGAAAGGTGAAGCGTATTATCGCGCGTTATACTCACGATTTTCCTCATAACCCTGATTAGTTCAACGCGGGCGACTTCTGGCCTCCCTGCTTGACTGGCGAGCTTCCCGATCAACTTTGCAATGTCCGTCGGCATTTTTCCGACAACGGTAAAGGCGTTGGAAACATGTAAGGCTGGTTGATCCAAAGGAGTGTGCAAATGCGCGTATTTTATCTGCGAGACATCCACCGAATCAAACCACAACAAATATTCTCCCAAAGGATTTGTATTCGTTGTCGCGTTAGTCCCGAGCAATCTTTTCCGAAAGGAATCCCATATTTCCGAATCTGTGCTTTCAGGAACGGTCGGTATCACAACCTCGGTCGACTGCGCCGCAGGTTCATCTTTATATTTGACCCACGAATCCAATACTCGTTTAGCACCACTGCTGTTATTCGTCTTGAACAACTTGTCTAATCCTTCTTGCGTCACAAAAGTCGTCTTACCGAATTCCGCGCTGGTGCCGTTTTCATTTTTAGCGGCGTCACTTTGTGCTTTTGTTTCTTCCTTCATCGCTTTCTTTTCCTTTAATTTCATTTTCTTTTGTTCGCGCTTAACGCGCTCTGCTTCGTCTTCCGTTTTCTTCTTCGCTTCTTCGTAGTCGACGCCACACGTGATAAATCCTTTCATCGTGTGCGAGTTAATCTCAAACCCTTTCAGCACAACGCCATCAACATCTCGTGTAATACCATCTTCGGCAGAACCTAACAGCGATGTTACGACGAGCGTTTTTCTTTGTTTCTTCGCTTCGCCAACCCATTGTTGAATCGTCCTTCGTGCTTTTGATCTTGAGATATATATAGAAGTACTAGGACCCATAGATTCTACATCACACGAATCTTCTCTTCGAATGGCGTCGAGGTTTTCTTCTTCGTCATCTTGGCCAAACTCGCCTCGGATGATTCGCGTATCGGGGATAAAAAATTCTTGTCCATCTTCTTCCTCGTCTTCGACGTCTAAATCTTCTTCCTCGTCTTCCAAATCGTCCCCCTCGTCCATGATATCTTCGCCTTCGGATTCGTACTCGTAATCCTCTCCACCAGAATCGCAGTCGTAGTCGACATCGTCACATTTTCTGCGCCAGTTTCGCGCCAATTTTCTAAGTAAAGTCTGGGACAAAGTTGGTCGTCCCGAAGGCAAGCAGTAGCCATACCATGGTGGCCGTTCGTGATAATTCAACTCGTAAGATGCGAAATTGTAATATTTCTTATATTTTATTGGTCGATGACCTTTTGCTGCTTTTGACGTGTCTACGACATAGACGTCGCCACCATCATCACCAATAATTTCCACTCCGTCGTCATCGTCTTCCTCCGGAGAGCTGCTTTTTGCACGAAAGGGATCGAAATCTTTACGCGACATGTGCACACGAGCGTTCCAGTGTCGTATTTTTGTCGTCTGTTTTCCTCTTGCAGACTTGAACTTTTCTAATGTCCTCTTCCAATTTTGAACGACGTCCACATCCAAAGCTTTCGACTTATTGAACAACTCCTCATCCAACATCTTCACGATTTCCTTACTCGGCGACGATGACACATCCACTAAGGATGACGCTTTCAGCTTCTTTTTCGGCGACTTCTGCTTAAAAAAACCGAGCAACTTTTCGCTCTGCTTTCGCTTCAGAGCCTCCCGTCGTTCCTTCTCCATTCGCTTCTGCTCTTCAATCCTATTCTTCTCCTCCTGTTCTCGTCTCTTTTTCTCCTCCTTCTCTCGTTTCTCTTCCTCTCGTTTCATTCGTTTCTCCTCTTCAATCCTGTTCTTCTCCTCCTGTTCTCGTCTTTTCTTCTCCTCCTTCTCTCTTTTCTCTTCCTCTCGTTTCATTCGTTTCTCTTCCAGCTCCTTCTCTCGCTCTTTTCTCCGCATCTCTTTCTCCTCCATTCGCTTCTTCTTTTCCTCCTCCTTCTTTTGCTTTTCGAGCATTCTCTGTCTCTGCGCGTCCAGCTTTTTCTGCTCTCGAACGCGTTGCTCCTCCATTTTCTCTCTCGTCCGTTTCGCCTTCGCCTCGGTCGACGTCGCGCCCATCCCTCCACCCTCTTTTCCAGCAATCTCAAACCCGTCCGAGTCCACCGAAACCGCTCTTTCCTGCTCTTCGTTTTCTTTCGCGTTCGTCGGAATCGTCAAAGTCGCCATCGGAATCGTCGTCTTCTCGGGAAGAGGAGGTGGGGTGTTCTCTTTCTCCTTCTCGTCCTCCGCGAGCGAAGCGATCACTATATCGCCCACGCCCATCATGATTTCTTCGCCGCGACCAGCGCTCGAGACGGAACGCTCGTCGACGGTCTCTTCCAGTCCGTCCGTCTGAAGCAACAAAAGTCTCGGACGAGTGAAGACGAAAGAGAGAGTTTTTTTTGAAAAATTTGAAAAAGAAAATGTGGGCACGATTAGGGTTTAAAGGCTCGTTTTTTTTCTTTTCTTCTTCATCGTTCGTCTATTTTTAGGTGCCAAGAATACAAAGTGCTCACAAAAGAAAGAAGAAAGGAAAAGGAGAGAAGAGAGATCTTTTGGACGACGACGACGACGACGACGACGACGATGGCAGAGACCCCGACGGACCCGGCGTGGTGGCGCCACTCGAACGACGGGAACGAGGATAAAGACTCGATAATATTACGACTTCGCGTGGAACTGGCGACGGAACGCGCGAGACGGAAAGAATTCGCGATGGCTGAACGCGAGGCGAGTCGAGAGCGAGCGAGGACGGAACACGCGTTGGAGAGGGCGTTGGTGGACGAAAGAGTGCACGCGTTGGAGTTACGCGCATTGAAAGTAAAGTTGGAAAGAGAAGTGGAAGATTTGAGAGAAGAGACGGAGAGAGGACGGAAAGAGAAGGAGAGGGAGAGACGCGCGATGGAGCAGTTGGTGGAGAAAAGTGAACGGGCGAAAAGAAGGGAGGAGAAGATTGTGCAAGGTTTGAGGGAGGAGATTGAAGAGATGAGAGATTTGATGGATAAAGAGAGGGAAGAAAAGACATCCATGTTGGCATCGGCTCGGAAAGTCGAAGAGATTGCGAGAAAATTAGAAGCTTCGCGAAACGAAAACGATCGGTTAACGAAGCGAGTGACGTCCAGTGAAAGACGCCTGGAACAGGCGTTAATGGAAAACGTGAAGAGTAGACAGGAGGCCAAAAAGAACGAAAGAACGTTGCAAACAGCTGTTCACTTATCCGCGGAGTTGCTTAAAAGACAGAGACACCAAAAAGAGGAGAAGAGAGTGGTAGAAGAGGACGAAACCAAAGAAGTTAATGAAGACATTCATGTCAACGAATGCGGATTGTACACTCAAATGTATCCAATGTAATAAAGCGCCAATAATAACAACTAAACATAAAAATAGAAGTACAGACAAGCAAAAGTTACGCCAAAGCCTTCAACGTCGCGACAACTCCACCAATCGTGATCACGCCCAACACGACCGGCACAATCACGTTCATTATTCCTCCTTTCGTCGTGTTGTCCTCATCTTCCGTGTATCCATCGTTATTCATAAATTTCATCGACAACGGGTTCCCTTTGCTATCTTCCAAGTTGTTCGCTTCCAATTCCATCACCACCGCTCTCGATGCGTTCTCTTTATCGAAATTAATTTCCGTGATGTCTCCGGAGATGGCACCGAGGCCCATTTTGACGAGTTGGGACATGCCTTTTCCAGTCATGCCTTTTGGATTTCCATTTTCGTCCAGCTCATTGGAAAGTTGCTCTTCGTTTTTCTTCCAGTTTTTTAGGCCCGCTCGAGCAGAGGTGCTACGTTGTCCTCTGGTTGTGTTCGCACGTCGCGTTCGGAGAAACGCATGCGCGTTTGGAGAAAGAGATAACGTTTGGTGCATGTTGTCGAGTTCCTTTTTGTTGTGAGGAGGATTTTTTACGATGATCTCTTTTCTTTCCCAAGAAAAAAAGATACGCAAAACGAGGCAAAATTTGAGGCGGCGAGGCGAATGCAAAGCGCGGTCGCACCCACACGAGCACGATTCAACAAGAACAACTTTAAACACGAAAACGTACCATTTGGTACAGCTACTGCTAGAAGACGTTGCTTACAAGTATGCTAAAACCAAAAGCGACGAATATGCCGTGGAAGAATAAGGTTTGGTAGGAGTGTGCGGACCAGAATGGCTTCGAACTATGTCGAGCTTGAGTTCTGGGTAAACGTCGTCGTTCCGAAGGCTCGTTTTCTTCTCCTTCTTCTTCTTGTATGACCGCGTGTCGACTTCTAAGTGGGTATCGGTGGTGCGGTTCTTCAACAATCCTTCTTGTTATCTCTTCCTCTTTTGTAGCTTCTAAACGAATCATGGAAGGGAGCAAGAAAACATAGATGAAGCCGAAGATGGCGCCACAGACGCTCACGACGCCGCCTATGTCTATATTTTTATCCGCAGCGCAAAGAGTACCGATGAGAAGACACGTCGCGTTAATGACAGCGATACCGGTCAGAGTGGTCTTCGATTCCGCGTGGCGACCAAAGAGTAATCCGTACACGCTTGTTCGCAATATGAAGAGTAAGAGAGGACAAATGGTGATCATTTGTAACGCCGCGGCGACGTGAGCCGTGAACGCGAACAACGCTTTGCTCGGGTCTGTCGGAAACGCGTTCAAGAAGTTTTGGGACGGACCTGCTAAGCCTATTCTTTCTCTCTTAGCTTCTGAGTCGACGTAGGTGGAACTAAAATTACCCACGATTCCTACGCACGTGTACGTTCCCACAGCGAGAATGTACGCCAAAATTAAGTTTCGCATGTTGTTTTTGCTCTTCTTATTCGTTTTAAGCACGGGAACTATCGCATGGTGCACGAAAAACGCCGAGCTACACGTCCCAAGAAGAGTGGCAACACCGCCAAACGCCGCCTTCCCACTGCTTCTTGGGAAGAAGTGTCTCGGCGCCACCACGCTTTCAACGACGAGGCTCTGCAAGAGAACAAACGTGACTAGATAAGTCGTAAACGCTGGTCCAAACGCTGACAGTTTTACAAAGACATTCGCGGACATCCGCGTAGACATGGCAAATAGCATCAAAGCAACCATAACAGAGGCCGTTTTGGGTGTAAAGCAGTCTCCGTTTAACGATGAACGCCACGTGATTGTCTTTTCACAGTTAATGTGAAGATTGTTGTTTTCATGGTGGTCATCATCAATGCTACTATCAGGAGGAGTGTAGGATGAAGGAGGTGCTGCGGGCGGTAATGGAGGAGTAGCGAGAATCGTCCCGTTTCCACTGCTTGTATTTTTGTCATCACCATCTTTTTCGCCGTACATGAGAAACAAAGCATCACCCAATGTTACATCTGTTCCATTCACACCTCCTCCGTCGCTACTATTCCTACTACCACTTCTATTATTAATATTTTCATCCCCACTGCCCCCTCTCGTACTCTTTTTGCTCCCCTGTCTTCTGTCGTATTTCTCCCGCCAATCCGAATACCCGCCACTTACCAGACCAAACATAACATCCGACAAAATCATATCGTACACGACGATGGATTGCATCATTAACAAAACTATGCCTATTCTCGCGATGCGTTTCCATTTTTTCCCGAACCATTCTCCTATCACGTCGGGATAATCCATCGGTGCATGCGCTTTAGTCCTCGCTATTCTCGCGTATCTTACATCTTTCCTTTCCTTTGAATTGATATTCACCGAATGTTCCACCATTCGACTCGCGCTAAACACGCAACAGATAAAACCAAAACTCGGACTGATTATCGCTCCCAACAAAACGCCGGATTGATTCATCGCCCACGGGAAGACCAGGACGGAGCTGGCACCAACCATAGCATTCCACAAGGCGAGGACTATTTTTATGTCGTGCGTGGAATAGGTATCGTCGACGTCCGTTTCGAGATTATACCCGCCCGTGGACGCTTGAGAGTCAGAGTCCAAAAGTAAGAGACGCGCGGAGAGATCGCCTCGATCCCGTTCTCGATCTTCGTCTTCGGAATCCGAGGCGAACGTGTTGTCTAACAATGCCTCATCGGTACTCCCGTCATCGTCCTCGTCCGAAGACGCGGACGGTGAAGAAACAGACATGTGTAATTCTCGCGCAAAAAGTTTTTCGATTTCGTTTGCACATTTTCCATTTTTGTAACGGTCTTGTTTAGATATAAATAAATGTCTTCCAGGAACTGTTCTCTCGCCATCATGGGACGTCTTTTGTCGTCGTCGTCGTCGACGACGACGAGGCGCGTGAGCAGCTGCTCGACGGGTGCGACGTGCAAAAACCTGTGTTATTCGACGTCGTCTGAGGACATTCAGTCAAGACTCGAAGCCGCGTATACCAATGCGATATCAGCTAGGGAATTGGAACAACTCTTTAAGAAAGGCTACGCTGTGATTGAGAACGCCGGATTCGATCCATCCGTTGGTAGAGAGATACGAAAAGAGATTGACGCGATACCCAATAATCGATTTACGGCGAACTCCACTCGGTTCGTCAAAGACGGAACACAGACTGAGCTGGTGAAGCAGAATATTCGAGAGCTTTCTGCTCCGTTTCAAGAGACAGACGGAACATTTTTGAATGCGTTGCAGAGGGATCGGACCTTGTTGACGCTATTGAACGTACACTTGCCGAGCGAGACACCGAGTGAAATGTTGTTCAATGCTTCGTTAAAGCTGCAAATTAACGATGGCGAGAATGCGAGGTTTCCTATTCATTTCGATAGTGATAGTAGCACCGACCAGCGCCGTTGGACGTGTCTGGTGTATCTCAACGATGAGTGGGAAGAAAAAGAAAAACATGGCGGGGAGTTGGTCTTATATCTACCGTTTCAAGAGGAAAAGAAGGTTGTAGTGCAACCAAAGATGGGTACCATTGTCATGTTCAACTCCAGATACGTGGCACATTCGACGTTACCTTTCAAAGGCAAATGCCGGGTAATGTATACCGTGTGGTTGCATTGCAAGGGCAGTCTCGATGGTAATGCTAAGCGTAGCACGAATAATAAAAAAGATTCAAGTAGCAAAAGCATAGAAACAGACGCACAGACACAATTGAAAAAGTTACTCTCGCCGGAACAACGGAAACATCTCACGAAGTTGGTTCTTGCGGAAGAGTGGGCTCAAAGCATAGCCGAAGCCCACGATCCGAAGTCGGAATCCACGGCGAGGGCATTGAAAACACATTGGGAGGAGGTTGATATTATTGCCAGAGTCCTTAGTCAATCATTTCCTTTTGCGTTTGACAGATTAGGAGAGTTGATGAAAACTGGCAAGATATCGGAGTTTCCATTGAAGTTCTAAAATATTTAATTAAGTGAGCGCTAAGCGATTGGAACGAGAGAGAAAATATTCGCAAGTATATATAAGTACATTCGATATTTATTACAACACATATATTTTTTAGTATGGTACCACGGTACCGGTATGGTACCATGGTACCATACCAGTAGTATGTAGCCTAATAGTCTAATATTTATAGTAACAGTAGCTTTTACTAATCACAGTGCATCGCCTGTGCCGTATGATCCTTTAAGACCAGTCAATTTTGTTCCCGTCTTTCCTGGAGAGTCCGACGATAACGGAAAGTACCCTCTCTTCCCTCGCGGTTTTCTTGGAGTAGAGAAGAACGATTTGGTGTTCTGTTTGTTAAACATACTACTATCTGTGGTCGGTGTGTTACTGATGGCTTTCAAACCAGGATCTTCCATGACGTGTCTCGCCGGCCACCCTTGCCAGATGGCTTTCGCTGCGACGTCGTCGCCAACCATCGCCAAGGTGTGGTCGAGCAAAATTGCATCTGGACCAATAACGGATCCTCCCATAATTCGAGATTCAGAGCATAACGTCGCGCGCTCACGAATGATTACCGTGTTCAACGAGAAAGTGCCTAACGTGTTCGTATGCGCGATAACGTGTGCGAAATTCACGCACGCACCGTCACCAATGGAAACCAAGTCGGGTTCCGGCATCGGAGGATCTGCACCGGTTGGATACAAGCACACGTTGTTTCCAATCTGACATCCTTTAAATCGATAGTACGCGCACAAGTGCGCAGAACCGCGAAGAAGTTTCGGATAATCGTTCCAACTTAGTTGGTCCGCGAGTTTCCATCGAAAGCAATAGCTGGACTTATCCCAGGCGTACATGCCGGTTTGACGCTTGCCGATGAGTAACCATTTGTTCATCAAGCCTAACCCAATCGAAAGCGTTGTGTGCACTGCTTTAATCGCGAGAAATAACACGTACAACAACGAAAAGTATTGCCAGGCTGGAATATCTTTCCACTCAACATCCATAACGGAAGCCGTGAAAAACGCGGTAACGTACCAGGAAAAGTATATCGGCAAAATGTTAAACGCAGTTTTCAAAACTTTCGCGGAAATTCCAATGATTGGCATGACTTGCCATGGAATCACAGCGTACGTCGCCAAGCCTAAATACGTCGCACGACCAAATGGTTTCGCTTCCACCACACGCAAAGATACTTCGTCGTCCAAGTGACTCGATTTACCCGGGTTGAGCATGACTGCACGTCCGTCCCTTGACCCAACGTGTATACTCCCCGCGTTTAAGGTCGTTCGTCTTGGGGCAACGCCGCCAGATCCTAACAAAGCTTCTGGGTGTAATGTCACTCCGCCGTAAATGATACAGCGATCCGCAACATTCGCTCCTCTGGCGATATGAATAGGCAAAGCACCTAAAGCATCGCTCGGGTACAAGCGAGACCGAGATCCGAACACCACGTCGTCGCCGATTTCAATTAAATCGTACATCCCGTCCGCGACATGAACGCCGCTACCCGGCCAAAAGATGCGTTCGCCAACCTTCGCACCTAACGCACGCCAAATAAACGTAGTGTATTTATAGTGTTTACCAAGGATTTCTCCGGCGCCACAAAATTTACCGTCAGGTAACAAACGCGTCATTAAGAAACGACGAGTATATTCCCATTCGCGAGCAAAAAATCCGGTTGGATTCGCGCCTGGTTTAAATCGACCGACATACAAGCGTTTGACTAGAATAACCGCAGTGATTTGTAACAAAGGACCGATTGTCTCGTGTAACAAACGTGCCATAACAATACACGTCAAGCGAAACGGGTCCATGAACCACACGATGCAGTCTTGCCACGATAGTCGAGCTAAAAGCATGACGAACACTTCCATGGCGTCAGTATCGTCGCCGATGCGTTCGAGTTGTTTTTGCCAGTTAACCATACCGGCATTCGCTAATATGTTATCATCCTTGGCTGCAGACGAGTACAAAAGTTTGAGTAAAAGTGCCCATGGTGCCCATCGGACGGTATGTACGAACATAATTGCCGGATACCCAAGGAGGAGCTTGAAAATCATCGACGGGCCTGGGAGACGTTCCCTAGCGCACACTTTGTGAGTGTGCACGTTCACGTTCGGATCGCGCTCTCTCCAGCTCGTGTAAGGTGGTAAAGTTGCATTTGCAGGAACAATACCACCCGGGCCAACCACGGCGTGGACGCATACGGTTGCATTTTCCCCAATGTACACTGGAGATAAGCGCATGCCGCCGCGTCGCGCTTCAAATGCGCGCACCTTTGCTATCTCGTCAACCGTCGCACCGTTATTGATAGTGATCAAATCAAACTCGGCAATATCTGTGGATGGCGAGACAAATACATTCTTACCAATACTTGCCCCCATCAAGCGCATGTAGAAGGTAAACGTGTGTGAGTTTGCTTTAAAAATACCCAAGCCGCACATTTCACGAACGAGGTCGGCGAGCCACCATCTCAAGTAATGCGAACCCCATAATCTGTACGTGCCTGGTCGCAATCTTCCGACGCAAATCCATTTGAAAATAATGGCAAACATCGGAAATGCAATCGAACAAATCAGTTCGACGCAAATTAACGCCAGGAAAAACGAAAAGAGCTGCACAGAACCGTAGTGTCTTAACTTTAAACTCGCCGTGCCTTCATAGGAAGTACTCGTCACCATCAAGTGTAACGTGTGGCGCAACCAATGCATGCTCGGCGCTAACGCGTGGAAGATTGTGCTCCAAGTTGTTAAAAATACCGTCCATCGAAATAAAGTCAAACTTGGACGAATAATAAACAGTGGAATTAACTGGATTAGCAAAGTCGACTGCGCAACGGACGAGTGCGGTTCCACCCAATTCACGGGACCAAGTGGGACCTTCTTACTCTTATCGTCAGCAGCAGATCCACCTTTGGAGTTTCCACCAGACTTTTTCGCATCGATCTTCTTCGCGATCTCTTCGATTGTTCGTAGCTCAAATATGTCCGCCCCAGTCATCGATTTCATCCCAAACGCTTTTCGAAGCTTAAACGCCAACTGACCGGCAGAGATGGACGTGCCTCCGACGGCGAAATAATCGTCCTTCACGTTGACCATTTCCGGATCGACGCCGTGTAACGTCGCCGTCCAATACGGAATAATTAACGCCTCTGTTTCGAATTTTTTCCTCCCTGCTCGTGCTTTTGTCGTCAAACCTAAGATGAAATCATAATCGACTTCACCCGTGTCAGTGTTTCTCGGAATCTGATTTGTAGGAACGATAACTTTCGGGTGGAAGCATCCAGCTAGTTTTGGTTTGACGAGCTTTAAGAGCTCACTGTCTTCGTTTTCATCTTCTCCGACAGTTCGACAAGACACTTGCACGACGCCGACGACAACACCAGCAGAATCAACCATGGTTTCTGCCTCTACAACGTTGGCCAACGCTAACATTGCAGACGTCACGCGATCTTTCACTATATCGTTCGCACAAACAACTTTAACGTCTTTCGGGGAACCAGGGGTAACATCCGTGCCATGGCTCATATCTACGGCAAAGAATGTTCGCTCTAAGTCGTTATCGCTTTCTCCCACTTCTGGAATGGATAATGCCTTGGCAATTTTCGCGCGGGAGACTTTACCGGTGAACCCTTTCGGAATGGCATCGGCGATGACTAAAACGCTGGGCCACTTCGATGGTGGTAATCTATCTTTGACGTGTTCACACAAATACTTTAAACCAGCTGCAAATGATGACTGGGCAGACGCGTCTTGCGTTGGAACCACAACAATCCCGACGCACTCTTGCAACGTTTCGTGTGCCACGGAAATACAAGCGCACTCGGAAACGCCTGGGTGCGATTGAATAGCATCTTCAATCTCAATCGGCGAGATAATTTCACCACCGCGATTGATAACTTCTTTTGAACGACCGGTGATGAACAAAAAACCGTCGCTATCTAAGCGACCAACATCGCCAGTATCGAACCAATTTCCATCAAAGAATTTTGCGAGTGTCGGTTGCGCGCCACTCAATGCCGGCACCGCTTTACCAGATCCAGATTCTTCCATGGATGAAGACGACGTCTCGGCTTTATTAGTCTCATATTCATTCATAACAATTTCACCCCGGACGCACACCGCGCCAATTTCTCCCACTTCACACTGCTTGCCGGTATTTGGGTCGTAAATGGCGATATCCGGACACATTGCCCGACCGGAACATCCGGGTTTCTCCAACGCGTAATTCGCTGGAGGACACGAAATGGGCATACATTCTGTCATGCCGTACGACGGTAACACCACCGCTCCGTTAAACGTATTTCTCAACTGAGTGGAAAGCGTGTGCGGTAATGGTCCCGCCGCTGCGGCGACCATGCGAATTTTCGAATATTCCAAAAATTTTGGGTTTTCCTCGCCAGACTTTTGAATCAACGCGTGCATAGTCGGAGCACCATAATACCAAGTCGACTCTCTCTCTTTCAGCGTCATCCAGAAATCTCTAGCGTCGAAAAATGCCATCGCGGCTAACGACCCACCGGAAAAAATCGGCGCCAACACGTTCCTACAAATACCTCCAACGTGAAACAGCGGCATAAAGTTGCAGCACTTATCCGTATCGTTCAACTCGCACGACGAAGCAATCGCGATCGCCCCAACAGCTAATTGTGAAATCGTGATCGGCACAACTTTCTTCTTCCCACTCGACCCACTCGTGTGTAAGACCAACCCCACGCGCGCTCTCGGGTCTTCCATAAACGCGGACTTCAACTGCCTTCTACTAAAAACTTTTCGTTTAATTCTCATAGTATCTACCCGAAATGGATCGCCTTCCATCTCGAACATCCCGGATGTCTTTTCATCTGGGACGATTAAAATCGGGATCAAACCTAACTGGTCTACCACGCTTTTAATCTTCTTCTCGCTATCCGCGGTATCTCTCTGGTACAAAATCACGCTCACGTTCGTGGACAAACACTCCGTCACAGTCTCCTCCACCGTCGTCTGTGGGTTAATAGGTACGCAACAGTGCTTATGCATGGTTGCCAATAAACTCGTCACTAACGTAGGACCGTTTGGCACGCATACCGCAATCCGCAACGAATGCGCCGTCGCACCGCACCTCTCGAAATCTTTCTGACACCTGATGATAAACCTTTTCAACTCGTCATGCGTCAAAGGCTGTCTGTGGTCCATGTGCCCACCGCTCAACGCGATATTATTCGTCTGTGGTAAAAGCTCCGTTAAACTCATATACGGAGGCAAATTATCGATGATCGCTTTATCTCGCAACATTCCCTTTTGGTGTAACTTTTCGCACCGATCCAACAACGGCCGAAGAGGTACCGAAGCTTCGTTGGCCGTGTGTAAAGCCTGTTCCACGACGACACCAGGAGACGACGCGCGAGGACTTCCACCTCGTCGTTCCATCTTGTTCCACAGAAAGGTTTGTGCGCGACCTCTTGGACTCGACGCCGTCGACAAAAACGTCTCTACCGAGCGAAAAGGAGGAGGAGGAGGCAGATTTGGAGCATAGTCCCCGAGAGTTCCCGCGGACGCAGGACCAATCGCATCCGCCCCTCTCTCCGCGTCTCCTCGAACCTCATCCTCCGACTCTCTTTCATCGAAACCGCCGCTTTCTCTCGACATCGTCGCCAGTCGTTCCATTTGTAAATCCTCGATGAGGTGTTGCGTCGTCTCTTCCATCGATTCTCGCGGCGGGACAGAGATTGGAATAATGTCCTCCTCCTCCTCCTCGTCCAACAACGGCGTTTCAAAGGTCGCATCCGCCCTCGACGACGACATGACGTTCTCCTCTCTCAAAGCCGTTTCTTTCTCGTCAAAAAGAGTCGTTGTTCTTCGTCGTTCGCGGGGCTCGTCGTCGTCGTCGTCGTCGTCGTCGTCGTCGTTTGGAGAGAGAGAGAGAGAGAGAAAAGCGTTCGTTG
>MDSZ01183503.1_pt1 | contig 21924 bp, 32 predicted proteins | sample 811201 | NCBI WGS metagenome assembly MDSZ01 (sample SAMN05326647, study PRJNA326480) | marine metagenome | isolation source: seawater | place: Indian Ocean: North | collected 2010 | reverse complement strand
ATTACGTTAAGAGTATATTTTTGATCGCCTATTTCTAGGTCTGCAGAGTCAGGCATAACGAATGGGGTAAAAAAAGGGTAAATTACATTTCTGCCATCACTAGGAGATTTTTTCAAGAAAGTTCCTGTATATTTGCAATCCCTTGGCCTGGCTTTTTTCGGGATGAAATTGGGTTGCAAAACAATTACCGAAGGAAATCCCGCTCGTAAACTGATAGCCGTAATAGGTTTTCATAACGTCCAGTTTGTCATCTTCACTGGTTACGTGATAGCTGTGAACGAAATAAAATTGATCTCCGTTTGCCAGGTCGAGCGTCATAGGGTCACCCGGTGGCAATTCCCATTTAACCGCATTCCATCCCATGTGGGGAATCTTAAGCTCGTCGGAAATCGAGAACCGCTTAACGTAACCCGAAAAAATGCCTAAGCCTTCACCTTCTCCCTCTTCGGATCGCTCAAAGAGAACCTGTAGCCCCAAACAGATTCCAAAATATGGTTTTCCGAGCTCGATCCACCGTATGATCGCTTCATCCAAGGACGACAGGCGCAATGCCCGAATACATTGATCAAAGGTCCCCTGTCCGGGAAAGACCAACGCTTCCATGTTGGCGCATTGACTGGGTTCGGTTACTATATGGGCTTCTGCACCAAGAAACTCAAAGGCCTTTACCACACTCCGAAGGTTGCCCGTCCCATAATCAATAATCCCGATTTTGCGGGCGGCACTCACTCGGGTTGGTCCTTAAGAGGAAAGGGTTCCTTTTGTCGACGGAATCGTTCCTTCCAAGCGAGGTTCTACTTGAGTGGCGATATCCAACGATTTGGCAAAGCCCTTGAATATGGCTTCAGCCACGTGATGGGGCTCCTCGCCATGTTCAAGGCGGATATGGAGGTTGCAGGCCACTTCGTTAGCAAACGCCTGAAAAAACTCCTTGAACAACTGAATGTTAAAATCTCGAACGAGAGAAATCGGCGGGTCTGCCTCGAAGACCAAGAATCCCCTGTTACTCAGGTCCAGCGCAACGGTGACAAGGGTTTCGTCCATAGGAAGAATGAAAAAGCCGTATCGCTTGATGCCCGACTTGTCTCCCAACGCTTCCCTAAATGCCTGCCCCAAACTAATCCCCATATCCTCGACCAAATGGTGGTAATCTATTTGGATGTCACCCTCCGCTTTAATGGTAAGGTCAAAAAAACCATGACGGGAAAAAAGAGTAAGCATATGATCAAGAAAGGGTATGCCTGTTGCAATTTCTCCCTGACCCGTACCATCCAGACCCAAACTTATATTAATTTGGGTTTCCTGCGTATCGCGGTTTACCTCTGCTGTTCTTGGTGTATCCATTCCATTAACCTTTCGTACAGAATATCCATATCCTGCCGATTGCCAATACTGATTCTGACATGGGATGCGGTCCGTTCATGCTGAGGAAAATAACGAATCAATATTCTCCTCGATGCCAAAAATTCAAACAAGTCTTTTGCCACGGCAGGCCCAGTCGCCCCATTGGCATTCACGGGTCTGGCGAAGACGAAGTTCGCCCCGCTTGGAGAAGTCTCCCATTTCCATTCCTTTAGCTTGGAAACAAGCCTTTCCCTTTCCTTGATGATTTCATTTCGCGTCTTCTCAAAATAAACCCGATCCTTCAGGCATGCAGAGGCAGCGACTTGGGCTAACCTGTCGACGTTGTAAACGTCACGGGCTTGATCAAGCACTGATACAACCTCCGGAGAAGAGAGTCCGTACCCTACGCGCAACCCGGCAAGGGAATAGGACTTGGACATTGTCCGCGTAATGATGAGGTTGGAAAATTCATCAAGAAGGCACAAGGCATTTTGCCCGGCAAAGTCCGCATATGCCTCGTCAATGACAACGATTCCTTCGAATTCCTTCAGGATTTGCCTGAAGCAATCAACGGAATATTCACGACCGCTCGGGGCATGCGGACTCGTTATGAAAAAAAGGTTTGCTCGGGAACCGATTACAGATTCCGGATCCACCGAAAAAGCGTCATCCGCAAAAGGAATTCGTATCAGAGCCGAACCTTGCAGGGACGCCACCACTTCGTACAAAGAATAGCTGGGGTCTAGCATGCCCACCTTCAAATTGTCATCCGCAAAGCAACGGGTACATAAATTGAGGATATCATCTGACCCATTTCCAACAATGACCTGTTGCGCGCTCAAGCCATGTAACTTGGAAATGCAATCTCTTAGCTCGTATGCCGGCGGGTTGGGATACAACCTGAGAGATTCCAATTCGCCAAGTACGGCATTTTTAATCTCCGGGCTTGGGGGGTAGGGGTTCTCGTTGGTGTTAAGCTTGATCGCCCCATCGCCTGAAACAGGTTGTTCCCCAGGCACATAGGCTTTGTGAGAACATATGTTTCGGGAGCGGTATTGCGCGCCATACTCCATAAGTTCAATCGTTCTTTCCGATCCGCATGGAAAGGGCTCGCCCATGGGCATCCAATTTTTCCATAAGAGCAAACTCGGTCACAACCGGCAGGGCTTTTTTCGCAGCAACCTCATCGTATCTGATAAAACTAGTCCTGCGAAGAAAGTCATTGAGCTTCAGGCCCGAAGAGAAGCGTGACGATCTGCCAGTCGGCAGAACATGGCTTGGTCCGGCTGCAAAATCACCTAGGGAAGTCGCCGTACAATGCCCCATTAGGAATGCTCCGGCCGTCGAAATTTCTTTGGTAAGGAAGGGCAATTTATCCTCGGACACCTGAAGCTCAAGGTGCTCAGGCGCAACGAAGGTTGCCACCTCGGATACCCTTCGGAGCTCGGGCAGGAAAATCGATCGAAAGCCTCGTTCCAATACTTTTTCGATGGCGTTCTTGTGGGAAAGCGTTTGAACCTGGTCTTCCAATTCTTGGGCAACTTTTGGGAAGATGCTTTCCTCGGTAAAAAGAAAGTAAATCTTTTCTTTACCTGAGCCGTGTTCCGCCTGGGCCAACAAGGCCCCAGCTACGAAAGCAGGGTTCGCCGTCTCGTCCGCAATCACCATAACCTCGCTCGGCCCTGGGAGCAGATCGATGCCGACAGCCCCGAAGGCCTGTCTCTTGGCTTCGTTCACATAGGCGTTGCCCGGGCCATAGATTTTGTCGACGGCTGGTATTGATTCCGTTCCATAAGCCAAAGCCGCTATGGCCTGTGCCCCACCAACCCTGTAGACTTCGCTGATACCAAGTGTCTTTAGCGCTCCCAAAAGCTGAAAGGCAACTTCGCCGTTTTGGCCTGGTGGGGTTACAACCGCTATTTCGGAAACCCCTGCCACCTTTGCCAAGGTTACGGTCATTATAACGGTTGAAACCAGTGGCACGTTTCCACCGGGAACGTAAATTCCGACACGCTTGATAGGATAATGCTTTTCACCGACCTCAGCTCCATGCTCGTTACTCGCGCTCCAATCCGAAGGAATGCTTTTCTCATGGAATAATTGCACGTTGCGGATGGCTTCCCTGATACTTTCGCGTTCCGCATCCGTTAATTTTGCCTCTGCAACATCCAGTTCTTCTTGTTTCAAGAGAATCTGATCGGGCAAAAGTGATGCGTGATCGTAAAGCTTGGTTTTTTCGAGTAGCGCGCCGTCGCCACCATCGCGGACGGCTTTTATTATTTCCGAAACCGTTTCAATTACTTCAGGACCCGGAACCGACGCAGATGCAAAACCCTTGAGTTCCAAGAGAAGGTCTTCGGAGTCTTGAAGGTAGGAAAATTTCATGCGAGATAGTCTCTATTCCCACTCGATGGTACTTGGGGGTTTCGAACTGATATCGTAAACCACCCGGTTCGCGCCTTTCACTTCATTGATAATCCGATTGGACACCTTTCTCAAAAGCTTATCCGGCAACTGGGCCCAATCAGCGGTCATGGCATCGCTACTTGTCACAGCCCTTAGAGAGATTACGTTTTCATAGGTTCTTTCATCACCCATGACCCCAACGCTTCGTACGGGAAGAAAAACGCAGAATGCCTGCCAAAGCTTGTGATACCAGCCGTGGGAAATCAATTCGTCGATGAAAATGGCATCCGCTTCTCTAAGGACACGCAGTCGCTGCTGGTGAATGGCGCCAACAACCCGAACACCCAAGCCCGGCCCCGGAAATGGGTGTCGCATGAGGACTGCCTCAGGCAGACCCAAGGTTCTTCCCAAGGCGCGAACCTCATCCTTGAAAAGCTCTCGCAAGGGTTCCAGCAATTCGAGCTTCATCTTCTTGGGAAGCCCCCCCACGTTATGGTGGCTTTTGATTAACGCGGCCGGATTCCCTCCTATGGGAACGCTTTCTATGACATCAGGATACAAGGTTCCTTGAGCCAAAAAATGAATGTCACCGAGTTTTTTAACTTCGTCGTCGAATACCTGTATAAACGTCTTTCCAATGATTTTTCTTTTGGTCTCGGGATTGGTCACTCCCTTGAGTCGGTTGAGAAAAAGCGCGCCGGAGCAAGCAACCTTCAATTTCCCGGGGATATGGTTTTCGAAGAGTTGCTTCACTTGTTCCCGTTCATTTAAACGCAACAGTCCGTTGTCCACAAAAATACAGGTAAGCTGATTGCCTATCGCGCGGTGAATGAGGGCCGCCGCCACGGAAGAGTCAACACCTCCGCTAAGGCCGAGGATCACTCTTCTGTCGCCTACTTGAGAACGTATGCTGCGAATGGAAGATTCGGTAAAGTCTTCCATGCTCCAATCTCCCTTGCATCCGCAGACTCCCACGAGAAAATTTCTTATGATCTCAGTTCCATGCTCAGAGTGCGCGACCTCCGGATGGAATTGAAGACCATAAAACTTTCTTTTAGGGTCTTCAATGGCGGCAAAACTAGAATTTTCCGTCCGCGCAAGCTCACGAAAACCCGAGGGCAACTTCGTCAAACAATCACCATGGGAATTCCACACGGTAAAACTCTTGGTCAAACCCTTGAAGAGGGGGCCCTTTCTGTTAATTGAAAGTTTTCCCCGTCCGTATTCCCTGCGTTGACTTGATTTGACTTCCCCACCCAGCATTTTGCCCATTAGTTGGAGACCATAACAAATTCCGAGCGTAGGAATGCCTAGGTTGAACAGTTGCTTGGAGGGCTTGGGCGCGCCTTTGGCCAACACGCTGGCAGGTCCTCCGGATAAAACCAAACCCACTGGGTCAATTTTCCTTATCTCACTGACTGGGGTGTCGTAAGGCAAAACCTTTGAATAAACTTTTGCCTCTCTAATGCGTCGCGCGATTACCTGAGTATACTGAGACCCAAAATCCAAAACTACAATTGCTTGTGCCATATCTAAATGATTTTTCTCATGAGTTTGACCATGAAATTGCCGAAAACTAACGAGAAAAAGGGCTTGCCCTCCTCATTGCAACACAAACCTAGGATTTTCGGGTTTTCAGCTCATTATTAGCCACACCCTGAAACCTCTAAGGTTCCGAAAAGACTGCTCAATCCTTTGACTTTTGCTCTTCGTCTTTCGAGTCAGAGTCTTCTGCGGTTTCTTCTTCCTCAGATCCGGATTCGGCTGGTTCTTCGGTATCAGTTTCCGCTCCATCCTCAGCAGAGTCTTCTTCGGCTTCTGACTCCGCAACCTCAGGCTCGGCCTCCGTTTCTTCGTTTGCCGCATCAACCACAATCTCTTCCGGGGTTTCTTCGGTAGCTTCAGAATCAGATTCCGCTTCTTCGGGTTCAGGCTCGGGTGTCTTCTTTGCCTCCTTAACCGGCTCCTTGCTTGAGGCTTTCTTCTTCTTCGCCTTTTTCTTTGGAGCGTCCTCAACAAATTCAATGATGGCCATATCGGCAGCATCACCAAGTCGTGGCATTGCCAATTTGTAAATCCTCGTATAACCGCCGTTGCGCTTGACAAATTGTTCAACCAATTCGTCAAAGAGTTTCTTTACTGCCTTCTTGCTCCTCAAGCGGGAAATCGCAAGCCGTCGATAGTGAACCTTTTTTGCAGCATCGTCAGTCGCATTGGCTTTTTTAGCCAAGGTGATGGCTTTCTCTATGGTTGGGCGAAGCGCTCTTGCCTTGGCCTGCGTGGTTTTGATCCTGCCATTCTCAATTAAGGAACAAGACAAGTTTGCAAGCAAAGACGTACGATGAGCTGTCTTTACGCCTAGCAGATGGTTGTGTTTACGGTGTCTCATCTTACGGAGAAATAGCGGTTAGTAGAGTTAGTTGGCAGCAGGGTCCAACAAGCGATTCTCGAATTTCATTCCCAAGGACAGCCCAAGTTGCTCCAACTTCGCCTTGATTTCGTTTAGTGATTTCTTCCCGAAGTTCCGGTACTTGAGCATTTCCGGTTCTGACTTGGTTGCAAGTTCCCCAACAGTGGTAATGTTTGCGTTGTTCAAGCAATTGGCCGCACGGACGGAAAGCTCGATTTCGTTAACACTCATGCTGAGAAGGTTTTTCAGCCTGTTTTGTTCCTCGCTTACCTCCTTGGAATGGCTTTCGAATTCAATTTGCTCTTCGCTTATTTGATCAAAAACATCCAGGTGATGCCTAAGTATAGCAGCGGACTGCTTGAGCGCGTCATCAGGTGAAATCCGTCCGTCGGTGTTAACCTCAAGGATAAGTTTGTCGTAATCGGTCATCTGCCCGACACGAGTGTTTTGCACATCGTATTTTACGAGTTTGACCGGACTGTATAGGGCGTCGACGTTAATCACCCCGATGGCTTGATCGTCTGTTTTGCTGTCTTCGCCCAAGCAAAATCCTCTGCCAACGGACACGGTCATTTCGGCTACGATCTTTTGCTTTCTGTCCGTAGTAAGAATAAGCTGTTCGGGATTTTTAATTTCTATCCCTTCGGCAGGCGATATGTCCGCCGCCGTGACATCGCCTTCCTTTTCAACTTCCAAAGTCAGAACTACGTCTTCGGCTTTGTGGCTGACAATAAGAATTTTTTTGAGGTTAAGAACGATATCCGTCACGTCCTCAACAATGCCATCCACACTTTGAAACTCATGCTGGACACCATCTATTTTTAATGAAGATATCGCCGCTCCCTCGATTGAGCTGAGAAGCACCCGCCGAAAAGCATTCCCGATGGTGTGTCCATAACCGGACTCAAAGGGGTCGGCTGTAAACATTGCATACTTTTCGTTTGCTGTTTTCTCGTCTTTAATGAGGCGATTAGGTAGTTCGAACTTTCCGAGTCTTGTGGCCATAATATTTTATTTATTTGGTGAACTGTAAATGGAATGAAAAATTATCGACTGTAGAATTCCACAACCAATTGAACGTTTATGCTTTGCTCGAGTTCATCTGCCTGAGGAAACCGTGAAACCGTTCCTTGGAGAGAGTCGGCATTTACATCCACCCAAGGTGGGGCAGGGTGGTATTGAGAACCTTCGAGGTTTCTAGTCGCCAATTGCCTTGATGAAGTTTTTTCGCGTACCCCGATTTCGTCACCAACTGAAACATGGTAGCTTGGGATATCGACTTTAATGCCGTTAACCAAAATATGCCCATGGTTGACAAATTGACGCGCCGCCTGCCTGGTCTTGGCAAAACCCAAGCGGTATACGACGTTATCCAAGCGGGTTTCAAGCATCGTAAGGAATACCTCACCCGTTACACCTTTACGGCTTTTGGCCTTTTCAAACATATTTCTAAACTGCTTCTCCGTCAGGCCATACATGATCCTAAGCTTTTGCTTTTCAATCAAGCCTTGCCCATAATCACTAACCTTCCTTCGGAAATTAGGCCCGTGTTGACCAGGAGGGTAGGTTCTTCTTTCGAATGCTTTATTGGCGGGGAAAATCGCCATTCCAAAGCGCCTGTTAATTCGAGTGGTTGGTCCGGTATATCGTGACATGGTATAAAGTTTTCCTTGAAGGGTTTGTCAGGTCGTGTGCTTACACACGCCTTCTTTTTGGCGGACGGCATCCATTGTGAGGGACGGGGGTTACGTCAATGATCGAAGTTACGCTGAAACCCAAACTTTGCAGAGCCCGGATTGCAGAGTCACGTCCCATTCCGGGTCCCTTAACTTTTACCAGAACCTCTTTCATGCCATGAGACATTGCAACCTTGCCCGCATCTTGGGTAACGACCTGAGCTGCGTATGCAGTAGATTTTCGTGATCCGCGAAAGTTGCATTTTCCTGAACTGGACCACGAAATGACATTCCCTTTCATGTCGGAAAACGAAACCTTGGTGTTGTTGAAGGTCGCAACAATGAAGCAAATGCCTGACGTAATATTTTTACTGCCTTTTGCTTTTCGAATCTTTACCTGCTCCAAATTGGCCCCCAGCAAATCGGCAGCGGTTTCCTCCTTCTTTTCAGAATTCTCTTCGGAGTCGGATTTAGGTTCGCCATCTTTTGAAGATTCATCCGATTGATCATCGGAATCCTTTTCCGGCTTGGCTGGTTTCTCCGATTCTGCCACCTTCTCGGCTTCTTCAGGTGCTTCAGATTCGGCTTCTTTTTCCGCTTCCGCGGGAGATTCGGCTTCCTTCTCGGGCTCTGCGGATTCGTCAGCCTCTGCCACCTTCTCGGCTTCTACAGATGATTCCTGCTCCTTCTCCTCTTCCTTGTTTTCTTCTTCGCTCATATCAAAATCCTAGGCTTTGCGTACAACCCCAACTGTCTTCCTGCCTCCTTTGCGGGTTCTTGCATTAGTGATCGTCCGTTGACCGCGCACCGGCAGACCGCGCTGATGACGAAGGCCTCTGTAGCAACGAATGCTCTGCAGGCGCTTCAAGTTGTTTGTCACGGTTCTTCTCAGGTCACCCTCGACCATAATCTTTTGGTCTATGATGTGGTTACTGATTAGGCTTAGCTCCTGTTCGTTCAAGTCTTGGGTCCGCCTGTCCGGGTCAATACCCGTTTCTTCGAGTATCTTTTGGGCGCGAGTAGGTCCAATGCCGTAAATGTAACGCAACGAAAATTCGATTTTCTTGCGATTTGGTATATCAACTCCTAGCAATCTAGCCATAATGTAATCTCTTCCGTTTAGTTTAAATAATTATTGGGCTTGTAATCCATCAGCCTTTTAAAAAGTATCCGGCCATTCCCAAGGCAAAGAGGATTACGGAAATGTAAATGAGAGGTCTCCACTGTGCCTCGAAATCCTTGAGGTCAAGAGACTCTATTCCTTGGTTGGCATTTCCTGATCTTCCTCGAATCCGTCCTTTTCGAAGGAAGCCGTCGTAGTTCCTTTGGAGTAGGAATGTTTCAATTTGTCTCATCGTATCAAGTATAACCCCAACAATGATAAGCATACCCGTTCCTCCGAAAAAAGTTGCGACGTTGTATGAGACGTTTGCCACATTGAAAATAAAATCTGGAAAGACCGCTATCACGGTAAGAAAGATCGATCCAGCCAAAGTCAGTCTGGTCATGACAAAATCAAGAAAGCGGGCGGTTGGCTCACCAGGCCGAACTCCTGGAACATAGCCTCCGTTTTTCTTCAAGTCGTCTGCAATCTGCACCGGCTTGAACATGATCGATACCCAAAAGTAACTGAATACCAGGATCAACCCACCGAAAACGAAGTAGTAGAGCCAGCCCCTGCTGGCAAAGACATTGCCGAGCTCTATGGCCCAGTCCAGTTCGAAGGCGGCTCCAAAAGTGCGCAACAACTGCGATGGAAACATCATTATGGCACTAGCGAAAATCACGGGCATAACGCCTGCATAGTTGACCTTCAATGGAAGAAAGGAGCTTTGTCCGCCGAAAACTTTTCTACCTACCATACGCTTCGCGTACTGCACGGGAATCTTTCTCTGTGCCTGGGTAACGGCGATAATCCCGCAAACGACAAGGAGAAACAATCCGACCATGAGGAGAGCCTTGACGATGACCATGTTATCTCCAGCTTCGGCCAGAAAAACCAAGGAATATGCGTCATGCAGAGCTTTGGGCAAGTCCGCCAAAATCCCGACCGTGATAAGAAGTGAAATTCCGTTTCCTATTCCTCGCTGAGTAATTTGCTCACCTAGCCACATCAAGATCAGGGATCCTGTGGTCAGAAACACAACGGTTAACAGGAGAAAGAGGGAAGGGGACCCGGAGAAAACGACGATTTCCCCCAAGGGCTTTCCGTCTAGACCTATTTCTGCGGGATTAAATCCTTGAATCAGGCTACCCGGACTATCCCGTAAGGCAATCGCCAGCAGTCCTCCCTGAACTATACAAATCAAAATGGTCAGGTATCTGGTATATTGCGAAATTTTCTGTCGACCTGGCTCGCCCTCCTGTTGCAGTCGAGCCAATTGCGGAAAAACCGCGCCCATGAGCTGCATAATGATGGATGCGCTGATGTAGGGCATGATTCCCAGAGCAAAAAGCGCTCCGTTCAGAAGGGCTCCACCGGTAAACATATTGTAAAAGCCCAAAATGTCATTCCCGTCGGAATCCGTTCTGGCTTGCTCACGCAATTCAAAAAATTCCTTGATCGGGGAAGGGTCTACACCGGGCAAAGGAATGTTCGCCCCAACTCGAGCGATAAACAATAGAGCCAAGGTAAAGAAAATCTTTTGCCTGAGCTCAGGTATCTTGAGGGAGTTGGTGAACGCTGATAGCATCTCGAAAATTATTGAAGGAAATTAATCTGAAAGAAAGGAACCACCTGCGGATTCGATTTTTTCTTTTGCCGTCTTTGAGACAAACGTAACGTTTACTTGATAGGCTTTGCCGGCTTCGCCAGTGCCCAAAAGTTTGACCCTTTTGGAGTTGGCCCGTATCAACCCGGCTTCCTTGAGAGAATCAAGATCAACCTTGTCACCGGAAAGTTTAGCCAATTCACCAAGGTTTACCACAGCACAGGGAATTTGGAAACGGGTACGGTTAAAACCGCGTTGAGGCAGTTTTCGGAACAGGGGCATCTGTCCCCCTTCGAAACCGGCACGCAAGGAATACCCGGCTCGGGCACCAGCGCCCTTGTGTCCACGACAACACGTTTTGCCGTGTCCATTGCCTTCACCTCGACCTACGCGTTTTTTGCCCCGGTTTGCGCCTGCTGGAATTTCATTTTCTTTCATGACGATAAAAACTAAGAGTTCGCTTCCGCAGGTTCCTCTACAACTACCTGCTCTTCCATTTTCGATATTTGAGTAAAGGCAGGCCCTGAAACCTCTTCTCCTCGGATGTTGGATATTTGGTCTGCAGTGCGAAGCTGGGAAAGACCGTTCAAGGTAGCCGTGACAACCGAGAGGTGGTTGTTTGAGCCTAAAGATTTTGACAAAACGTTTTTTACACCGGCCGCTTCCAAAACTGCGCGAACCCCTCCGCCGGCAATGATACCGGTTCCGGGACGAGCAGGACGCAGCAAGACCTTGCCCCCATCATAAGTTCCCAAAATTGGGTGAGGAATGGTATCCCCGGAAATTGATACGGGGACCATTGCTTTCTTTGCCTGATCGGTTCCTTTGCGAATGGCGTCAGGTACCATTTGAGCTTTCCCGTAGCCAAAGCCCACATTGCCTTGCTGGTCTCCAACCACGACAAGGGCGGCAAAACTGAATCTGCGACCACCTTTTACCACTTTCGCGCAACGATTGATATGTACTACTTTTTCAAAAAGCTCCTGCTCGTCTTCCGAGCTAACTTCCTGTTTTTTCGTTTTATTGTGCTTTCGCTCACTCATAACTTAAAATTGCAACCCTTCTTTTCGCAGGGCATCCGCGAACGCCTTGACGCATCCGTGGTATTTTCGGCCGGCCCGGTCAAAAACGATTGACGATACGCCTGCCCCCTTGATCTTTGATCCAAACGCCGAGCCGAATTTTTCAGCTCCCCCAACATTCGGAAGAATATCCTTGTAGTCGGAATGTGTTGTCGCAATTCCAAGCAACGTATGGGATTTTTCGTCATCTATGCATTGCGCATGAATGTTTTTGTTCGTAAAACGTACGCAAACTCGGGGACGATCCCCAGTTCCATTTACTTTCTTTCTTATTCTCCAACGTCTCTTTTGGGAAAGTTCTTTTTTCTTTGAAAGTTTCATCAGGTTTTGAATTTAAGCGGATTTCTTACCTTCCTTACGGCGAACGTACTGTCCAAGAATCCTCACGCCCTTCCCCTTGTAGGGCTCTACGGGATAATAACTTTTGATTTCGGCGGCGAGTTGACCGACCTTTTGCTTGTCCGCGCCTTCGACATGGATCTTGACATTGTCGGCAACCGTAACGGTAACCCCCTCGGGAATGGTATGCTCAACCGGGTGGGAATAGCCAAGTTCAAGATCAATCACAGACCCCTTGATCGCAGCGCGAAAGCCAACGCCTTCAATCAACAAATCCTTACTAAATGGCTGGGTGACACCCTGTACCATATTAGCGATTATTGAGCGAGTTGTTCCATATTGCGCCTGAGCTGCCCGACTGTCATCTGCCGGAGAAACCACTACCTTTTCATCCGAAACCTTTATCACGGCCAATGGCGAAAAAGTCTTCGAAAGTTCGCCCTTGGGGCCTTTTACTCGAATGGTTTGATTATCCAAGCCTACTTCTACGCCTGCCGGAATGTCTACGGGTATTTTTCCTATTCTGCTCATCAGTCAAATTTCTTCAAAAAATTACCAAACACTACAGAGCAGTTCGCCCCCTAGCTTGTTTTTGCGAGCCGTCTTGTCGTCTATGATTCCCTTGGGCGTACTTAGGATGGAAATTCCCAAGCCCCCCAAAACTCGAGGGATGTCGCGGTATCCACAGTAAGACCTCCGTCCGGGGGTGCTGATACGACTAATTCCCCGAATGGCAGACTCTCCATTAACGTATTTCAAGTGGACTTCTATGCACTTGTGACCTTCTTCTGTCTGGGCTTCGCCACAATCCGAAACAAAACCTCTTTCCTTGAGAATGGAGGCTAGCCCTGCCCGCAGGTTGGAATGCGGATAAGTGCAGGACGTCTTTCCCGCCCTCCCGGCATTTCTGATAACGGTAATAAAATCTCCTATGGTGTCGTGTACGGACATATTGATAAGTGGTTTGGTTTTGCTACCAAGAGGCCTTGATTACCCCCGGGACTTTGCCCTGCAAGGCCAGTTCTCTAAATGTGATCCGGGACAATCCGAACTTCCTAATGGTCGCCCTGGGTCTCCCCGTAAGAGTGCAACGCTTAACCAAGCGAACGGCCGAGGAGTTGCGAGGAAGCTTAGCTAATTTTCCTTGAGCCGCATAAAACTCTTCCTCGCTAACGTTTGGGTCGGCAATAATTTTCTTGAGAGCAGCTCGTTTCGATGCAAAACGGGCAACCATTCTTTCTCTCTTCTTATTACGATGAATGACGGACTTTTTGGCCATGGTTCTGGATAGTTAAATATTTTTTCAGGCAGCTTCCTGCACCGTTTCGGTTTCACTGGAATGCTTGCGAAAAGGCATCCCTAAAAGTTTCAGAAGGGCCACTCCCTCCTCATCCGTCCGAGCGGAGGTTACGATTGATATGTCCAGTCCGGTGTTAACCCGCTGGCGCTCGACGTTAATTTCAGGGAAAATACTGTGGTCCGTGATCCCCAAGGTATAATTGCCTCGACCATCAAGCTTGGCAGGAACCCCCCTGAAGTCACGGATGTTAGGAAGCGCGATCGCAATCAGCCTCAAAAGGAACTCCCACATCTCATTGCCCCTTAAGGTTACCTTAATGCCAACGGGCATACCCTCTCGGAGTTTAAAGTTCGAAACGCTAACCTTGGCCTTAACGACAACCGGAGCCTGTCCCGCCAAGGAGGCAATGTCTTTTCTAAGTTCAACGATGCCGTTCTTGTCAAGCTCAACACCAAAAGAACTGTTAAGTACCACCTTCTCGATCTTGGGCACTTCATGAACGTTCCCGTATCCCTGACTTTTCATCAAGGCCGGGATGGCTTCATCCGTATAAATTTTCTTTAGTTCGGGAATTCTCATAAGTTCTCTCTTTCTGGTTTCCGGTTCTAACTTGCCAGCAATGTTATTTGGCCCGCTCGGCCAGCATTACGTTCGAGTAATGAATGGGAAACTCTCTTTCAACAATAGACCCTTGCGGGTTGTCCTGAGTCTTTTTCTCGTGCTTCTTGAGCAAATTAATACCTTCGACAATGACTCGGTTCTTGTCCCTGAGAACTTGAAGGACCTTACCCTTCTTTCCCTTGTGATCACCGGCAATGACGATAACCTCTTCTCCTTTTTTTATTTTTTTGGACATGGCTTATAAAACCTCGGGGGCCAAAGATATGATTTTCATGTATTTTTGCCTAAGTTCTCGAGCAACGGGCCCGAATATACGAGTTCCTTTCGGGGTGCCGTCGTCGTTGACCAAAACGCAGGCATTTTCATCAAATCGCAAATAGCTTCCATCTCGTCTTCTCATCGGAGCCCGCGTTCGCACAACAACTGCGCGTACAACCGTGCCCTTTTTTACAGATGCCTCGGTAGAGCTTTCCTTCACGTGACAAACTATGATGTCACCAACGGACGCGGTTTTCTTGTTTTGACCAATGCGACGGATCATTCGGACCTTTTTTGCTCCGGTGTTGTCCGCGACTTCTAGTCTACTAAGTAACTGTATCATGAGTTTGTCCTAAAGTACTGGGGCTTTTTCAATTACTTCCACTAGCAACCATCTCTTCATCTTACTTAGTGGACGGGTTGACTTGATGCGGACCTTGTCTCCCACCTTGCTTGTATTCTCCTCATCATGAACGTGAACGGTGGTCTTGCGACGAATCTCCTTCTTGTAAAGGGGGTGAGGGCGTTTATACTCATAAACCACCTTGACGGACTTGTCTCCCGTTTTGGATCTTACAACCCCGACAAGCTCCTTACGATTGTTTCTGGCGTTTTCTTCACTCATCTAAGTTGCAATCTCTAGTTATTGTTTGGCTGGTTAAGCAATGTGCGTATGCGAGCGCGATCCCGCCTGATGCTCTTTATGAGATGGGGTTTTTCCACCTGTCCGGTTTGTTTGCGGAGTTGCAAATGCAAAAGTTCGTCACCTAGTTCCCTGAGTTTCTTTTCCAACTCCGGTTCCGAGAGCTCTTTGATTTCAGATGTTTTCATGGGTCTTAAAATCTTTGGGCACGCGTGATCATTCTGCAACGGAAAGGCAATTTAGCGTCCGCAAGGCCAAGGGCTTCCCTGGCCAAGGTTGGTGAACAACCCGCTATTTCAAATAAAACATGACCCGGCTTGATAACGGCCACCCAATGGTCAACCGGTCCCTTGCCCTTACCTTGGCGCGTTTCGGCGGGCTTTTTAGTGACAGGTTTGTGAGGAAAAACTCGAATCCACACTTTTCCTTTTCGCTTCAAGTGACGATTGATCGCTACACGAGCAGATTCAATTTGATTGGAAGTCATTCTTCCGCGAGACAGAGACTGTATTCCGAATTCACCAAAGGAAACGGTGTTGCCTCGCGAAGCGGTTCCTCTCACACGGCCTTTGTGGACCTTGCGATATTTTGTGCGTGATGGAAGTAGCTTTGGCATGATAAATCGTGAGTAACGGGTTCAGAAAATTTTGTCTTCGTCCTTGAGGCAGATCCAGCATTTGATACCAATTATTCCGTAAACCGTATTCGCCTCAACCAATCCGTAATCGATGTTTTCGCGAAGCGTGTGCAAGGGTACGCGACCCTCACGCTGTTGCTCCGTACGAGCAATGTCGGCACCTGCCAAACGGCCAGCGCACTGAATCCTGATGCCCTCTGCACCCATGGACATGGTGGTCTGCACCGCTTTCTTCATGGCACGTCGAAAGGCTATCCTTCGCTCTAGCTGCAGGGCTACGTTTTCAGCGACCAGAGAGGCGACTAGATCCGGCTTCTTGATTTCTTGAATCTCAAGACGTATATCTTTGCCGACAACGCGGTTTAAAGAATCCCTAAGGGAATCAAGTTCTTGCCCCTTTCTGCCGATCACGATTCCTGGCCTTGCTGTCCATATGGTAACGCGCGTCCGTGTCGAAGCTCTCTCTATTACAACTCTTGGCACTGAGGCAAAGCGTAGTTTCTTTTCCAAAAAACCTCGAATAAGGTTATCCTCAGACATGAATTTGGAGTAGTCGTGCTTGTTGGCATACCAACGCGCACTCCAATTCCTGCGCACTCCGAGCCTAAAACCAATTGGATTAACTTTTTGTCCCATAATAAATCAAGCTTCGTCAGTTAAAGTAATTCGCAAGTGGCTCATTCGCTTCTTGTAAGGATGAGCCGAGCCACGAGCACAAGGCCTGAATCGCTTCAGGGCCGGGCCGGCTTCGACTATCGCCTCGCTTATGATCAAATCGTCGGCATTCAAATTCGAATTGTTTTCCGCATTGGCCATAGCTGACTGAAGTGTCTTTCCGAGCATTCGAGCTGCCTTTCGAGGAATGAATTTCAGCATGGACATGCCTTCGGTTGCTTTTTTGCCGGGAAGAATACGGGCCACCTCTCTAGCCTTTTTGGGAGAGATCCTCATGTATTTTGAATATGATTTAATTTCCATAGTCTACTTTTGGGTATGAGGATTATGGGATTTGAAGGTTCGGGTAGCTGAAAACTCACCAAGCTTGTGACCGACCATGTTTTCGGTTACGTAAACCGGCAAAAAGCTCTTCCCGTTATGAACGGTAAAATTGAGGCCTACGAAATCAGGCGTAATCATTGAGCGCCTCGACCAAGTTTTAATCGGTTTGCGATCTCCGCTACCTTGTGCCTCTACAACTTTCTTCATGAGACTGGGATCAACAAAAAAGCCTTTTTTTCTGGAACGTGTCATTGTCTAAACCTTATTTGAGTCTTCTGCCGTTTCGGCGGACGAGGATTTGGGAATTCGATGGTTTCGATTTCTTTCTGGTAGGAAAGCCCTTGGAGAGTTGCCCCCATGGCGAACTCGGATGTCCGCCCCCTGAGGTTCGTCCTTCGCCACCACCCATAGGATGATCGACTGGGTTCATGGCAACACCCCGAACGCGTGGACGACGACCTTTCCAGCGGTTTCGTCCTGCTTTCCCGATGGTTGCCTTTTGATGGCTTGAATTGCCAACAGAACCTATGGTCGCGCGACAATTTTCCTTTACAAGACGGATTTCGCCACTGGGCATTTTCAAAGAAGCCTGACCGTTATCTATAGATATCAAACGAACTTCGGAACCTGCGGATCGGGCAATGACCGCCCCGGCACCTGGCAACATCTCAACGCAATGCACTTTGGTTCCGACTGGCAAATGATTAAGAGGCATGCAGTTCCCCGGCTCAAATGCTATTTTTTCGTTTGAGCTAAGGACGGTATCTCCTACATCCAAGCCCGATGGGGCAAGAATGTACGCTTTCTCTCCGTCCGCATATTCCAACAAAGCCAAATGGGCCGTGCGATTCGGGTCATACTCCAAGGCAATAACTTTTCCCGTGTCATCCATTCGGAGACGTCTAAAATCAATTTGTCTATACAGTCGCTTATGCCCCCCTCCGCGACGCCTGGAGGTAATTCTTCCATAAGCGTTGCGGCCTTTCTTTCGATGCTGACCTTTGGTAAGTGACCTTTCGGGTCGTTTCTTGCTTAATTCCGTCTTGTTCTTGAGATAGAAACGACTCGAGGGAGTAACGGGCTTGTGTTGAATAATTGGCATGGCGGTTCTTTTCCTTTATTAAGCAAGGTCAATACTGTCACCGGCTTGCAGCGTTACGATGGCTTTCTTAACGCCACTGGTGAATCCTTGCTTGTTTCTCCGAGTGCGATCTCTTTTGGCCTTTGGTTTTACGTTCATCGTGTTGACGCTCAGAACTTTAACCCCAAAAGTCTTCTCAACGGCATGCTTAACGTTTGTACGGCTTGCATTGGGCGCTACCGAAAAAGAATACTTGTTTTGGTTTGCAGAAAGCATGGTTGCTTTTTCAGTGAGCAACGCTTGCTTTAGAATAGTGACGGGTTCCTTCACGATTGTGGTTCCTCCTTACCAAATTTTGCAAGTAATACGTCCAGGCCCTTTAGGCTTACGATAATTTGATCGGCTTGTACGATATCGACTGCATTTACATCTTGAGCCCTGCCTAATCTTGCTTTCGCCAAATTTCTGGCGGCAAGACCGACTTGATCGGTAAAGGCATCGGATATTACCAAAATCTTCTTGGAGTCAGGAGCGATCGCACCCAAAAGAGAATTGAACAATTTGGTCTTGGCCTCTGATACTTCCACATCTTCGATCAAGGAGATGTTTTCTGCACTTGCTTGGTCGAAAAGAGCTCGCTCCATTGCCAAGTGTTTGATCTTGCGGTTGATCTTTTGATTATAGGAACGGGGACGGGGGCCAAATATAACTCCCCCGCCTCTTCGCTGAACCGCTTTCTTGTCGCCGACTCTGCCTACGCCAAGACCTTTTTGGCGATGGATTTTCTTCCCGGAACCTGATACTTCCGAACGAAGCTTGGTTGATGCGTTGCCCTGCCTTTGATTCGCATGAACGGCAATAATTACCTGGCGTAATGCATCTATGCCCTTTCCTTCCTCGAGTGAAGGAAAGTGGGGGACGTCTTTTTCCCCTGAAGAAGAACCGTCTGCCTTAAATAATTTGAATTTCATGATATGTCGTTATGCTGGGTTTTTCGACTTCTTGGCCACTCTAAGCGAAATGATAGAGCCTTTGTGTCCCGGCACACTCCCTTTCACCAGAATCAGGTTCTTTTCGGAAAGAATCTTAACGACGGCAAGGTTTTGAGTGGTTCTGCTGACATTTCCCATATGTCCTGGCATCTTCTTGTTCTTAAAAACGCGACCAGGCCACTGACAAAGACCGTACGAACCTCCTCTGCGGTGAAACATAGATCCGTGTGAGGCAGGTCCACCCGCAAAGTTCCATCGTTTAACAACACCCTGAAATCCTTTTCCTTTGGTCTTGGATATGACGTCTACCATCTTAACGTCCTTAAAGTGGTCGACCGTTAAGACATTTCCACGCTCGAAATCGTGTCCGTTTTCAAACCTGATTTCCTGCGCAACTTGCTGAACCTCGACACCAGCCTTCGCCGCATGCCCTTTTGCGCATTTGTTTACCTTGTTCGGAGACTTCCCCTGGGGGTTGTACCCGATTTGAATAGCAGAATAACCGTCTGCCTCCAAAGTCTTTACCTGCATAACGGGGCAGGGGCCTGCTTCAATAATAGTAACGGGGACAAGGTTATTGTCGCCATCGTACACTTGGGTCATCCCAAGCTTTTTTCCTAATAGTTCAAGTTTCATACTTTAAGCGGCAGGCGGCGTTAAGCCTTTTGTCGAACCTGCTTTAAAGGTTTTTTTGTTGTGATTAAACGTTGATGTTAATTTCTACGCCAGCAGGCAAATTGAGTTTCTTGAGCTCGTCGACGGTCTGAACCGTCGGTTCGATTATGTCGATCAAGCGTTTGTGGGTTCGCAGTTGGAATTGATCCATCGATTTTTTGTCCACATGAGGAGAGCGGTTAACTGTATAGCGCTCGATTCTCGTGGGCATGGGGATGGGTCCGGCAACACGCGCTCCAGTCCGTTTGGCGGTATCTACAATGTCTGATGCCGACTGGTCGATTACTCTGTAATCAAATCCTCTAAGTTTTATTCGTATGCGTTGTCCGTTCATCTGTTGTGTTTACGAAAAGATATTTTAAGTTCGAGCTGGTTCTCTTGAGGAGGTTGCAACGATGCCTTCGACCAAGCTTTGCGGAACCTGCTCAAAGTGAGAGGGCGTCATTGAATAATCTGCTCGACCGGAAGAAAGAGAACGCATGTCGGTGGAGTAACCGAACATATTTTCCAAGGGAACGAAAGCGTCGATGACACAAACCGTACCTCTGGTTTCCATTCCTTGAATTTGACCACGACGACGATTAAGATCTCCCATCAATTCTCCCTGATATTCATCAGGTGTCGAGACTTCGACCTTCATGATTGGCTCCAATAAGATCGGTGAAGCTTTTTGCATGGCGTCTTTGAATGCGAAAATTCCCGCCATCTTAAAAGCCATTTCGGATGAGTCGACGTCATGGAAAGAGCCATCGACGAGAGTAACCTTGAAATCAATTACGGGATATCCCGCAACAACTCCACCCAGTGCGGCTTCCTTGATCCCGTCAAAGGTGGGTTTAATGAATTCCTTGGGAATTGCCCCTCCAACGATTTTGTTTTCAATCTCGATGCCTTTTCCTTTTTCTTGCGGCTCAAGGTTGATAATGGCATGACCATATTGGCCGCGACCTCCCGACTGTCTGACGAACTTCCCTACGCCTTCCGCAGAGCTCAACATAGTTTCGCGATAAGCAATTTGTGGTTTGCCTGCGGTAGCTTCCACCTTGAATTCACGAAAGAGGCGATCCCGAATGATATCAAGGTGCAATTCGCCCATACCGGCAATAATCGTTTGCCCCGTCTCCTCGTTAGTCGTAAGCGCAAAAGTAGGATCCTCTTCTGCCAAGCGTTGCAATCCGACACCCATCTTTTCTTGGTCGGCTTTCGTCGCCGGTTCAATCGACATGGATATGACTGGTTCGGGAAAAGAGGGTGGTTCGAGTCGAATATCAAGATCTCTGTCCGCCAAGGTATCCCCAGTCACAACGTCTTTAACACCGATGAGCGCGCAAATGTCTCCAGAATAAGCTACTTCTATGTCCTCTCTGGCATCGGCTTTCATTATCATAAGTCGCGACACGCGTTCTGTTTTTCGAGTGCGAGGGTTGTAAAGCGCGGTTCCCTTTTTGAGCGTACCTTGGTAAATACGAAAAAAGACCAACTTTCCGACATAAGGATCGGTCATTAATTTGAAAGCCAAGCCCGCTACCTTTGCAGAATCATCTGGTTTAACGGCTGTCTCAACGCCATCAGAGTCTTCCCCTTTCATTGGTGGAAGATCCAATGGGTTAGGCAAATAATCAACAACGGCATCCATGAGCATTTGAACGCCTTTGTTCTTGAATGCGCTTCCAGGAATAACGCCTACAAACTTGAGTGAAAGAGTCGCTTTGCGGACAGCAAGTTTAAGTTCATCTTGAGAGATGTCCTCTCCACCGAGGTATTTCTCTGCAATTCCATCGTCAAAATCAGAAACGGCCTCGATGAGTGACTCGCGGTATTCTTCAGCCTGACCCTGTAGCTCGGAAGGGATTTCAACATAGTCGAACTTGACTCCGGATTCATCGCTTTGGTCATAGATGCAGGCTTTCATCTTAACGAGATCAATAAGCCCGTTGAATTGGTCTTCAGCCCCAATAGCCAAGTAAAGCGGATGGGCATTGGCCCCAAGCTTATCGCGCATTGTTTGAACCGCATTGAGAAAATCAGATCCCATCCGATCCATCTTGTTGATAAAAGCCAAACGAGGGACACTGTATTTGTCCATCTGCCTCCAGACAGTTTCGGATTGAGGCTGCACGCCTTCTACAGAAGTAAACACGGCAACGGCTCCGTCAAGAACCCGCAAGGAACGTTCGACCTCAGCGGTAAAATCAACGTGTCCCGGCGTATCGATTATATTAATGCGATGATCAATGCCGGTGAAAGGACCGTCACTCGTCGTCCATCCACAGGAAATGGCAGCTGAGGTTATGGTGATGCCGCGTTCGCGCTCTTGCTCCATCCAATCCGTAACGGCAGCTCCTTCATGAACCTCACCAATCTTATGGATTACCCCTGAGTAAAAAAGCACTCGCTCGGTACAAGTCGTTTTACCTGCATCGATATGGGCAGCTATGCCGATGTTTCTAGTGTGTTCGAGTATCGTTGGGCGCTCACTCGAATTTGCAGAAGAAAATTGTCCGTCGTCGCTCATTTGTGTAAAAATTCTTCTTCGTTACCAACGAAGGTGCGCAAAAGCCCGGTTGGCTTGTGCCATTTTGTGAGTTTCCTCACGTTTCTTTACGACTGAGCCCGTGTTGTTATAGGCATCGATCAACTCGGTTGCCAAAGACTCCGACATGGGGGTTCCCTTCCGTGCAGAGGCAGCCTTGACAACCCACCTGAACGCCAAGCTTTGCTGTCTTTCAAAAGGTACTTCTATGGGCACT
>MDSZ01058437.1_pt1 | contig 21927 bp, 27 predicted proteins | sample 811201 | NCBI WGS metagenome assembly MDSZ01 (sample SAMN05326647, study PRJNA326480) | marine metagenome | isolation source: seawater | place: Indian Ocean: North | collected 2010 | reverse complement strand
ATAGGTTTATTAGGCAAACAGTCTCAGACTTTGAGTAAAAAATACTTTATTTCATTCTATTATTCTGTATAGACACCTCATGGCAAAAAAAACATCATTTGCATTGAAACAATTAGTTCCCGAAGAAAACCCCAAAACTGGAACTAAGTATATAGTTAGAAAACCAACCAAGGGTTTAAAAGTAGCTGAAAAACTTCGTATGAAGAAATACGATCCAGTTCTTAAAAAGCATGTATGGTTTGTTGAAAAAAAGATGCCTCCGCACAGTAAATAACTGTTTAAGCCCTTTATTTTATACCAAATTAAGTTAACTTTAAATTATGTCACTTAAATTAGGAGTTCATTGGTTTAGACAAGATTTACGGTTAGCTCAAAATCCAGCTCTTGAAGCTTTAGCCAATAAAGTAGATCAAGTTTTACCAATTTATATTGTTGATCCTAAACAAAGAATGGGTTCTGTCTCAAAGTGGTGGTTAGAAAAGTCACTAAAAATCTTAAGCGATAATATAGATAACAAAAATGGAAAACTTAATATTTTTGTTGGCAATCCATATGAAATTATTTCATCTTTAAATTTCAATAATACAATAGAATTTTTCTATTGGAATAGATTATACGACTCATATTCTATAACTAGAGATAAAAAAATTAAATCATTTCTAAAATTAAAAAACATCAATTGTGAAACTTTTAATGGCTATTTATTAAATGAACCATGGGAAATTAAAAATAAGAGTGGAGGCTTTTTTAAAGTATTTACTCCGTACTGGCGTCATTGTAATGAAATTACTAAAAATAAAAAATTTAATAATCAAATTCAAAAGATAAAATTCATAAATACTAGTTTGAAAAATTCAGTAAAAATAAAAGATTTAAACTTAATAAATAGCAAAATGAAATGGACGAATAAAATACAAAAAAATTGGTTGCCAGGAGAACATAATGCTAAAACTATGTTAAAAAAATTTATTCTTAATAAAGCAAATAATTATTCTATTGGAAGAGATAGACCTGATAAAAACCTAACCTCAAAATTATCTCCTTATTTGCATTTTGGTGAAATATCTCCGCTTGAGATATTTAAACAAATTACTTTAGCTAAAAAAATTAATAATGATAATAAAAGTAAGTTCCTAGCTGAGATAGGTTGGAGAGATTTTTCATATAACTTGTTATATCATTATCCAGACATGACTAAAAATCCTATCCAAACTAAATTCAATAAATTTCCTTGGTTAAAAGATAATAAAAATTTAAAAAAATGGCAAAAAGGATTTACAGGAATACCTATTGTTGATGCAGGGATGAGGCAGTTATATGAAACTGGATGGATGCATAATAGAGTTAGAATGATTGTTGGATCATTTTTAACAAAAAATTTATTACTTCATTGGAGACATGGTGAGGAATGGTTTTTTGATACATTGGTAGATGCAGATATTGGATCCAATTCTGCAGGATGGCAATGGATATCTGGTTGTGGTGCTGATGCTAGTCCATACTTTAGAATATTTAACCCAATTCTTCAGGGGCAAAAATTTGATCCAAATGGAGATTACGTAAAAAAATATATCCCTGAACTTAAGAATGTAACTAATAAATTCGTTCACAATCCCTGGGAAATGTCTGAAGAAAACCAATTAAGCTTTAGCTGTAAAATTGGTAAAGATTATCCATCTCCTATTGTTGATTTAAAAGAAACAAGAAATAGAGCACTTTCTGCATTTAAAACCATAAGTTGATATGAAAAAAAAAATAGCGATTATAGGTTCAGGTATTTCAGGACTAAGTGCTGCTTACTTATTATCAAAAAAATATGATGTTTATTTGTATGAAAAAAATCAAAGGTTAGGAGGTCATACAAGAACAATATATGTTAAGGACTCTTCAAAAAAAATTCCAATTGATACTGGATTTATAGTTTTCAATGAAAGGAATTATCCTGATTTAACAAAATTTTTTCAAATACTTAATATTGATTGTAGAGATTCTGATATGTCATTTGCAGTTTCAAATACAGTTCCTAGTATTGAATACAGTGGAAAAACGCTATTTTCTTTATTTGCTAATTTTAATAATTTATTTTCTTTTAAATTTTACAAAATGTTATTTGAAATAAGAAAATTGTATTCTATTTGTAGTAAATTAGAAACAAACAATATCTCTAAAGTAACTCTAGGTGAATTTTTAATAGACAATCAATTTTCTGATTATTTAAAAAATTATCATATCTTACCAATGATATCATCTATTTGGTCAACAAATATTAATGATGTAAAAAATTTTCCACTAATTACATTTATTAATTTTTTTAAAAATCATGCTCTTTTTAAATTTAAAGATAGACCAAAATGGAAATATGTTTTTGGTGGAAGTAATGAATATATTAAAAAATTGATTAAACTTGATACTTTTAAATATTTTACTAATTCTAAAATTATTAAAATAAATAGAGACAATAATAATATAAAAATTATTAATGAGGATAATAGTTGTAAGTTTTTTGATAAGTTGATAATTGCTACTCATGCTGATCAAGTTTTGTCATTACTTGATGATCCAACAGAAATAGAATTAAAAATTTTTACTAAGTTTAAATATTCTATTAATTCTGCTTACCTACATACAGATAATTCTTTAATGCCAGTTTCAAAGTTAACTTGGTCTAGTTGGAATTTTTTAAATAAGTCATTTAATAGAAAATTTACGCTTACTTACTGGATGAATTTACTGCAAAAATTACCATCAAAAAAAAATTATTTTGTAACAGTTAATCCCTATAAAACACCAACTAATATAATAAACCAAACTAAATTTGAGCACCCAATTTATTCATTAGATACACTTAGCGCGCAAAAAGAAGTTATGAAAATCCAAGGCTTAAACAATACATATTTTTGTGGATCCTATCTCGGCTATGGCTTTCATGAAGATGGTATTCAATCTTCAGCTCATATATCTAAATTATTGAATTGTAATTTACCTTGGAACAGGGATAAAAATTTCTATAATAGATTGCAAATTAATAACTAATGGATTCACATATTTTATTATCAAGCATTGTTCATAAAAGATTCATACCTTTTAAACATAATTTAAAATATAAAGTTCCTAGCTTATACTTAAATATAGATGATTTGGATAATATTAATAAAAAACACACTTTTTTTTCTTTAAATAACTTCAATCTTTTTTCATTTTATGAATCTGACCATGGTTATAGAGATAAACGATCTATTAAAACTTTTGTTTTCGAATCACTTTCAAAATATAAAATCAAATATGGGAATCTAAATATAATGATTCTGTGTTTTCCAAGAATTTTAGGTTATGTATTTGATCCATTATCAATCATTTACTGTTTTGATAATAACAAATTAATAGCAATTCTTTATGAAGTAAAGAACACTACAAATGAACAACATACCTATATATTCAAAGGTGATACAAATTCAAAAAATTTTAAGTTATCTCATAAGTGTGCAAAACAATTTTACGTATCTCCATTTATCGAAATGGAGGCATACTACAAATTTTTTAACAATATGTTTAGAGATCAAATCAATATTAATATTGATCTTTTTGACAAAAATAATAAAAAAGTTCTTACAGCATCACAATATGGTAAATTTATTGAATTTAACTCTAAAAATATGTTGAAGTTTCTCTCATATAATCCACTATTAGGATTCAAGGTTATGATCGGTATTCTTTATGAAGCTATCAAAATAATTTCTAAAGGTGGAAAATACTATGCAAGAAAAAAGAAACCAAATGATACAATAAGTTTTGAAGGAAATTTTTAAAAATGAATTTTTTTCGAACTAACTTAGATAAAACATTAGAAAAACTATTAAAAAACTTTTTGTCCAAGATCAAATATGGATCTTTAGAGGTTGAGTTTCCTTCAGGTGAAAAAAATTTTTTTTCAGGAAAAAATGTAGGTTTAACTGCTTCTATCAAAATACATAATTACAATTTTTTATCATATATTTTTAAAAGAGGATCTATTGGCTATGCAGAGGCTTATATGCAAGGTTTTTATTCAACTCCAAATTTAACAAATTTATTAATGTTATCTTTTAAAAATGAGAGATTTTTTCTTAGTAATATAAATTCTAATATTTTTTACTTAACATTATCTAAGATTAAGCATTTTCTAAAAGAAAACTCTAAATCACAAAGCAAAAAAAATATAAGATATCATTATGATTTAGGAAATCAATTTTATGAGAAATGGCTAGATAATACCATGACTTATTCATCTGCAATTTTTGATAAGCAAAATACAAATTTATCAGACGCTCAGATTAATAAATATAAAAAAATTGCCGACTCTTTATCACTTAATGAAAATTCAAAAACTCTTGAAATCGGTTGTGGTTGGGGTGGTTTTTCAAGTTTTATTGCAAGAAATTATAAATGTAAGGTAGATGCAATTACTATTTCAAAAGAACAATATGATTATACAGCTAGCAAAATACAAAAAGAAGGTTTAGGAGAAAAAGTAGCTGTTCAATTTAAAGATTATAGAGAAATTACTAATAAATATTCAAAAATTGCTTCTATTGAAATGTTTGAAGCTGTAGGAAAAAAGTATTGGAATAGTTATTTTGATATAGTTAAAAATTCTTTAACCGAAAGTGGTAAGGCTGCTTTACAAATTATTACTATTGATGAAATTAGAGCAAAAAACTATCAAACTAGGCCAGATTTTATTCAACAATATATTTTTCCTGGAGGTATGCTTCCAACTAAAGCACAGTTAGAAAATAGTGCGAAGGAAGTTGGGTTAAAATGTCTAGAAGTTTTAAGTTTTAGCAAATCATATGCCAAAACATTAAACATTTGGAATTCCCAGTTTCAAAAATCTTGGCAAGACGTTTCAGCATTTGGCTTTGATATAAAGTTTAAAAGAATGTGGGAATTTTACTTATCATATTGTGAAACTGGTTTTCTTAGTGGTTCTACAGATGTTTCCCATTTTTTGATAAAAAAATAGTTTATGAGTAAAACTAGTATATTTCTCACTCTTTCAGGGTATCAATTAACGTGGCTTGGATGTGTGTTTGGTGAAAAAACATTTAATCAGCCATTATTGGGTGTCTATATTGGATGTTTATACTTAATTCTATTTTTTTATTTCAATGAGAATAAAATAAAGTTTCTTAAATTAAGTTTGTTAATTTCCATTCCTGGTTATTTATTTGATTCGTTAATGGTATATTTTTCTGTATATGAATTTAATTCATCAAACTTAATTGGAACTATTCCAGTATGGATGCTTGTTTTGTGGCCTAGTTTTTCAACCTTATTTGATAAAATATTAGTTATTTTTAAAAAATACAGCTTATTTGGTATCTTATTGAGTAGTTTCTCGGGTACAGCAACATATTTTCTTGGTGAGTCTATTGATGTGATATCAATTAATAATTATTATTCATTTTTTACTAATATGGTTATTTTTTGGGCTTTATTAATGATTTATTACTTAAGATTTGTATTATAAATTTAGTCTATTTGTTGACTCTCCAACTTATCTTTTTTATTTCTTGCCCTATTAAGAGATTTTTCAAGATCTTTATATGTGCATAGACCAACATCCATTGGGCTCTTTGTTTCTAATACTGCTTCTCTGAACGTTCCGTTTCTAATTGCTTCAACTGTATTTTTAGTTGATCCTGTTAATTTTGCAATTTGTGAACTACTTAATTCATTAGGATATCTTTTAATTAACCATAGAATAGCATATGGCTTTTCTTGTCTTAATGAAAGAGGTGTATACTTGGTATCTTTTTTTCTGGGAGGTAAATTTTCAATAATATTTGATTTTATTAAACTCAAATTTGAATTTTGATCTTGCTCACACCTTTCTATCTCTTCTTTGGTAAGTTGATTGTTATCAATAGGATCGTAACCTCTCATGCCAACTGCTACCTCTCCATCAGCAATACCTTGAATTTCAAGTTCATGTAAACCACAGAATTCTGAGATTTGTCTAAAAGTTAAGCTGGTATTTTCAACAAGCCAAATCGCGGTTGCTTTAGGCATTAATGGATATTTCATAATTTTTTCCTTATAATACAAAATATTAATTTAGATATAAAATAATTATTATAATGACCGATTTTTTTGAAATTGAAGAAAATAAGAAATCAATTAAGATACTTAATTTGGATGATTTTAGTATCGAAGATCTAAATAAATATATTAATGAATTAAAAGAAGAAATTGAAAGAGTAAGCTTAGAAATAAACAAGAAGGACAGTTCTAGAAAAAAAGCTGAGGAGTTTTTTAAATAATTACTTTATTTTTAAACCCTTAAAACGTTTTTGAAATCTTGCAACCTGACCTTCAGTTTCATTAAGGCTTGATTTACCGCCTGTCCAAGCTGGATGTGATTTAGAATCAATGTCTAATTTCAATGTATCTGATTCTTTCCCCCAAGTTGATCTAGTTTTAAATGTAGAACCATCTGTCATAACTACATTTATTTCATGATAATCTGGATGAATTTTTTTCTTCATTAAGGCCTTATATTTATTTAACTTTTAAAGTAAAGAGAGTTTTTTATGTAAGATATCATGAATTTTAGTATTTGACGCCATTATATCTCTTGAATTTATATCCCATTCATCACCATTTATTTTTGATACTCTACCTCCAGCTTCTTTGACTAACAAAACACCTGTTGAAATATCCCACAAATTTAAGTCTTTTTCCCAAAATCCATCAAGCTTACCTGCAGCTACATATGCGAGATCCAATCCAGCAGAGCCTAATCTTCTAATTCCTGCTGAAGATTTAAGAATTTCATCAATTTCTAAAAGATAATTTTTATAAACTCTATCACCAAAAGGTAAACCTGTTCCAATAAGACAGTCTGTAAATTTTGTACGATTTGAAACTCTAAGTCTTCTATCGTTACACCATGAACCCTTTCCTTTTGAAGACCAAAAGAACTCATTTAAAATTGGATTATAAATAATCCCATCAGTTATCTCATTATTTGTCATCTTAGAAATTATTATACTAACATGAGGTATGCCATGAATAAAATTTGAAGTGCCATCAATAGGATCAATTACTATTGTATTTTCATTACCAGAAATATTACCACTTTCTTCAGTAATGTAAGAATATTCAGGATAATAATATTTTAGTGTTTCCAAAATACTTTTTTCAACTTTAATATCTGAGCTTGTAACGAAGTCTCCAATTGATTTAGACTCTATTTGAAGATTTTCAATTTCACCAAAATCCCTAATTAGTATTTTACCTGCTTTTTTTGCAGCTTTTTCAAAAATATTAATTACAGCAGGTTGCATTAGTTTTTTGCTTTTTCAATATAACTACTATCTATTGTGCTAATTACAATTTTATCATTGACAGATATAAATTGTGGAACTGTTGTTTTTATACCTCTATCGAGTATAGCAGGTTTATATGAAGAAGCAGCAGTTTGACCTTTAACAACGCCTTCTGTTTCTATTACTTCTAGCGTTATATTATCTGGCAATAACAAACCTACAGGTTTTTCATTGTAAAACTGTAGAATAATTGTTTCATTTTCCAGTAGAAATTTTGATTGCTCTTCAAGTATTAGATCCGAGCCAATCTCAATCTGTTCATAAGTTTGTTGATCCATGAAAACATATTTCTGGTTATCTTCATAAAGATACTGAAATTTTTTTTCGTCAAGTATCGCTCTCTCAACAGACTCTGATGATCTGAATCTTGTATTAGTTTTTGTTCCTTCTTTAATTTCTTTTAATTCTACTTGAATGTACGCTCCACCTTTACCAGGTTGTGTATGCTGGGTTTTTAAAACTTTCCATAATTTATTGTCAATTTCTAGTATGTTTCCAACTTTAATTTCATTTCCATCAATCTTCATATTTTTAAATTCTTAAAATTTTTTATTTTTGAAAGCTCTACTACATTAAAATTTGGATTTAATAAAACTTTATTTTTTTTAGCTATTTGATTGATTTTATTCATAATAATTTTATTTGATCTCAATTTTAAATAGTGAATATTTAGCTCCATTATTTGTATTGAAAGTCCATAATCATTACCACTATCTATAAAAAACCTTATATTATATTTGCTATATTTTTTATTAATTGATTTAATTAATATCTCTAACCAATCAACACCAAAGCCTTTTATTAGATAATTTTTAATAAATACTATAAGTATTCTTTTTTTATTATTTTTATATTTTATAAGTTTTTCAAATTGCAAATATGAATTGATTGAAAAACATCTTTTCTTTAACACTAAATGAATTTTTTTAAATCTAACATTGTATCTATCATTCTATTAGAAAATCCCCACTCATTATCATACCAAGATAGAACTCTACAAAATTTATTTTTAACTACTTGTGTTTGTGTTAAATCAAATATTGAACTGCTAGAATTATGATTAAAATCAATTGAAACTAATGGTAAGCTATTTAAGGTAAGTATATTTTTTAAATTTTTAGATTTAGCTGCTTTTTCTACATATGAATTAATTTTTTCAATACTTGTTTTTTTCTTACTTAAAAAAGTAAAATCAATTAATGATACATTTGGAGTTGGAACTCTTATTGCAGTACCATCTAACTTACCCTTCAGTTGAGGAAGTACCTGACTAAGGGCTTTTGCGGCTCCTGTAGATGTTGGTATCATTGACTCTGCAGCAGCTCTAGCTCTTCTCAAATCCTTATGATTTTGATCTACCGTTCTCTGATCACCTGTATAACTGTGAATAGTAGTCATAAAACCACTTTCAATCCCAAAACCATTGTTTAGTACCATAGCTAATGGAGCCAAGCAGTTAGTAGTACATGATCCATTTGATATAATATTATGTTTCTTAGTTAGTTGTTTATTATTAACTCCTTGCACTATTGTCTTATCGACGTTTGAAGCAGGAGCAGAAATTATAACTTTTTTTGCGCCAGCTTTGATATGTGCCATTGCAGTTTCTTTTGATGTAAAGACACCACTACATTCAAGAACGATATCTATATTTAATAATTTCCAAGGAAGATTACTTGGATTTTTCTCAGAATAAAAATTAATATTATTACCATTAATTTTCATACCATTTTTTGTTTTAGAAATAGCTGAAGGAAATGTACTATGAACACTATCATATTTTAATAGATGAATACTGGAGTCGATACTTCCCAATTCATTAATAGCTACAATTTCAACATTTTTTAAATTTTTTTCTAAAAAAGCTCTAAGAACCAACTTCCCAATTCTTCCAAATCCGTTTATTGCAACTTTCATAATTATAATTCCTATTTAGTGATATTATTCATAATTGTTCTAGTTAAGTTTTCATCTGTAATTTTAAAGTGTTCATATAATTCTTTATAAGGTCCACTTTCACCAAATGTTGACATACCAATAAAATTTTTTGGATCAACATATTTTTCCCAGCCATTAGTAACTCCAGCTTCAATTCCAAAAACTGGCTTATTCCCAATTATTTGATTTTTATATTCGTGATCATTTTTTTCAAATAATTCAAAAGAGGGAATGCTCACAACACGAACATTTAAGTTATTTTTTTGTTTTAATTTCATTGAAGATGAGTATGCAATTTCAACTTCTGACCCAGAAGCTAATATTGTAGCATCATACTTATTATAATCTACTATTGCATAAGCTCCTTTTTTTAATAAATTTTCTTTTCTATTAATTTTTTGACTGATTTGGAGATTTTGACGTGTAAGCACTAATATTGTTGGTCCAGAATTATTTAATGCTACTTGCCATGCTTCTATTGTTTCAATAATATCACAAGGTCTAATTAAAGTTATATTCGGGATAGCTCTTAAACTTGCTAAATGTTCAACTGGTTGATGTGTTGGACCATCTTCACCTAGACCTATAGAATCATGAGTCATTACATAGATTACAGCTATATTCATTAGAGCGGATAATCTAATCGATGGCCTACAATAATCGGAAAAAACTAAAAACGTTCCACCATATGGTTTTAAACCACGATGTAATGCTATTCCATTCATTATACCAGCCATGGCGTGTTCTCTAATTCCATAATGAATATAGTTGCCACTAAAATCATCAGCATTAATTATTTTCATATCTTGTGCTTTAGTATTATTCGAACCAGTAAGATCAGCAGATCCTCCTAGTAAATTCTTTATATAACGAGATATTAAATTCAAAGATAATTCGCTTGCTTTTCTTGTTGCACAAACGGTTTTTTTTTCAAAATGCGTATTTTTAAATTCTTCAATACCCCTAATTAATTTGTCATTTTCTTTATTTAAGAAATAATCTTTAAAATCATCACTGTTAAATACATCTAAGTTATTTGTTTCCCAATCTTTCTTAATTTTTTTATTTCTTACATGGAAACTTCTCCAATTTTTTAGTAAACTATCTGGAATCTCAAAAGGGCTATAGTTCCAGTTAAGTTCTTTTCTTACAAGTTTAATTTCATCTTCGCCAAGGGGAGAACCATGTGAGGATGCCTTACCAGATTTATTTGGTGATCCAAAACCTATCTTTGTTTTACAAGCTATAATTGTAGGTGCAAAATTTTTTTTTGCTTCAACTATTGCTTTATCAATTTGATTAAAATTATGACCATCAATTTTGATATAATTCCAATTATATGACTCAAATCTTTTTTTAATATCATCTGAAGTTGATAGCTCAGTTGAACCGTCAATTGAAATTGAATTATCATCAAAAAACATAATCAATTTGTTCAGCTTGAGGTGACCAGCAAGACTACAAGCTTCATGACTAAGTCCTTCCATCAAGCAACCATCACCTGCAAAAACGTATGTATAATGATTAATAAATTTATTTTTAAATTTTACTGACAATTTTTTTTCTGCAATCGCTAGACCAACTGCATTGCATAATCCTTGTGATAAAGGGCCTGTAGTGGTTTCAATACCAGGTAAGGCTCCAAATTCAGGATGACCTGCAGTTGGATGACCAACTTGTCTAAAGTTCTTAATATTATCTATAGTTATTTCATCATATCCTAGTAAGTATAAACACGAGTAAAGCAGCATAGAGCCATGACCATTAGACAATACAAATCTATCTCTATCTATCCAGCTTGGATCTTTTGGATCAAATTTAAAGTGCGATCTAAAAAGAACAGTTGCAATATCTGACATTCCCATTGGCATGCCTGGATGACCTGATTTTGCTTTTTCAACAGCATCAATAGATAAAAAACGAATACAATTTGATAGATTTGTTAACTCAGCGTTATTTAGATTTTTGTCCAATTATGTACCCTTTTTTTTATTATCTTATACTCAAGTATTATATTATTAATTGCTTCATTACAGTGACAATTATAAAAATTCAAATTATAAAATATGCCTAAAGTATGGAAAAAATTAAGGAACTGAAAGAGAAAATTGATAAATTACAAAAATTAGTTGAAGATTTTGTAAATTCTTATCATTCTAAAGAAAATAAAATAAGCAATCTTGAAAATGAAATTGAAGATATTAAAGAAAAAATGAATAGATATTTAGATGATCTAGAGAAAACAATTAATCAAAAATAATGCCTGTATATAAAGCTTCAATACTAAACAAAGAAATAAGTGTAAATTATGAAATTGATCAAAAAGATAAATTGATAGAAGCAATAAAAATAATCAATTATAAATTGAAGAACTTTATAAATTATAATGATTACATAAATGGCAAGGTAAGTGAAAGTAAGTTACTATCTTTATTAGTAATTGAATTACAAGCAGAACTTATTGAAGGAAATGAAAATAAAAAAAATGAAAATAGTTTAGAAAAAAAATTTAAAGACTCTAAATCTGAAAATATAAATCTCAATGACAAATTATATCAATTACGTGAACAAAATTTACTTTTAAAAAAAGAAAATGACTTAATGAATGAAGAATTAAAAAAAATACAAAATCAAATAGATATAATAATTGGTTTAGTAAAAAATACTTATGAATAATTTACTACATAAAAAAAAAGAATTTAGAAAAAAGCAATACAAATTAAGAAAAAATTTGTATCAAAATATTGTTAATATTTTTAATGAAACATTATTTGAAGAATTATTTAATAAAATTAATTTTGATAATATAAATATTGTGTCAAGTTTTGTTTCAATAAATACTGAGATCAATACAACTCAGTTAAATAATTATATTTTAAATAAAAAGAAAATATTATGTCTGCCTGTTGTATTAAAAAAAAATACTCATTTAGTATTTCGAAAATACACCAATGAAAATCAAATGATTAATGGTTTTATGAATATAAAAGAGCCGGCAAGAACTAATGAAGTTTTTATCCCAGAACTTTTATTTGTGCCGTGTCTTGCATACGATAATTTTGGTTTTAGATTAGGTTATGGAGGAGGTTACTATGATAGAACATTTAATCATTTAAAAAAAAATAATATAAAATTTGTTTCAGTTGGTTATGCTTTTGAAGACCAAAAAGTATTAGAAGTGCCAAAAGATAATTTTGATATAAAGCTTGATTATGTTATTACAGAAAAAAATATTTATTCCTTTTTATGAAAATTCTATTTATAGGCGACATAGTTGGTAAATCTGCTCGAAATAAAGTTAAGGATAATATTGGTGTATTAAAAAATAAGTACAAAGCTGATGTAATAATTGCTAATGCAGAAAACGCAACTGGAGGTTATGGTCTTTCAAAAAAAGATGCTCAAGACTTATTAAATTCGGGATTAGATGTACTTACTTTAGGTAATCATGCGTGGGATCAAAAAGATATGCTTACTTTTATTGAAGATTGCCCAAAAATTGTTAGAGCAATAAATTATCCATCTGGTGTTCCTGGAAAAGGTTTTTACACATTAGAGTTAATTAATGGAAAAAAAATAATAATTATCCAAGTAATGTTAAGATTATTCATGGGAATGTCTATTGATGACCCATTTAAAGCAATTGAAACTTTTCTAATTAGTGAAAGATTAGGCACAACATGTGATGCTATTTTAGTAGATTTGCATGGTGAGGCGACATCAGAAAAAAACGCTTTTGCTCATTTTGTAGACGGGTCTGTATCAGCTGTACTTGGTACTCACACTCATATACCAACTTCAGATAACGCAATATTACCTAAAGGCACAGCTTATCAAACTGATGTAGGCATGACTGGGGACTATAACTCTGTTATTGGTATGGACATAAAAAATCCTATACATGGATTTACTAAGGGTTATAGAGCTGAGGGAAGGTTTACACCAGCAAATGGGCAAATTTCTATTTGTGGAGCCTTGATTGAAACCGATGATAGTACTGGTTTGGCAAAAAATATAACTTCAATAAAAGAAATGTAATTTGCATATATTCGACACAATTTAAATATAAATTAATAGATCTTTACTAACAACGAACAAAATATTTATAATCTAAATTATATGGCAGGCCACTCTAAATTTAAAAATATTATGCACCGAAAAGGTGCTCAAGATAAGAAACGAGCTAAGGAATTTTCACGTTTAGGAAGAGAAATATCTGTAGCAGTAAAAACAGGCGGTGATGATCCTGAAAGCAATATTAGGTTAAGATCTGCTATTACTTCTGCAAAAGGAATGAATATGCCTAAAGATAATATTGAAAGAGCAATTAAAAAAGGTCAAGGTAATGATCCAGATAGCAACTATGAAGAAGTAAGATATGAAGGATATGGGCCTGACGGAGTGGCAATTATTGTAGAGGCTTTAACAAATAATAAAAATCGTACAGCTGCTGAAATTCGATCTACATTTAGTAAGTATGGAGGTAATCTTGGTGAAAATGGAAGTGTTAGCTTTAGCTTTGAAAGATTAGGTAATATAACATTAAACAAAGATCTAGTTAAAGAGGATGAATTATTTGAATTTTTAATAGATAATGAAACTGATGATTATGATACCAATGATAATGAATATTCAATTTATTGCGATCAATCTAAGCTACATCAATTAAATGATAAAATTATCAATACTTATGGCCAAACAAATTTTGCAAACTTAATATGGAAAAGTAAAAACAATATAAATATTAATAAGGAAACTGCAGATAGACTATTCAAATTATTAGAAATTTTAGAAGATAATGATGATGTTCAAGCAGTTTCATCAAATTTTGAAGTTGACGAAACCGTTATGTCATCCTTAACAGCTTAATGAAAGGAAAATAAATGCCTGATAAAGCATGGAAAAAAAGAGAGAGAGATGTCGCAAATTATTTCAATGGTAAACGTACACCTCTTAGTGGTGGTAATGGAAAAGTTACAAGAGCAGATGTGATACATGAAGATCTATTTATTGAATGTAAACTCCGCGCGAAACATACAGCCATATCATTATGGGATGACACAGCTAAGTTAGCAAAAGAAGAGGGGAAAACCCCAGTCATTGCTCTTTGTGAAAAAAACCGTCCAGGTTTTTGGGTAATGGTTCATAGTAGTGATTTGGAAAAATTAAAAGAAAAATAATATGAGTGAAATCACAGATACAAATTTAATTAACGAAGCCCCAGACTTTTCTATGTTTGCTTTATTTATGCAAGCAGATCTTGTTGTAAAATCAGTTATTGTAATACTAATTGTAGCCTCCATTTATTCTTGGAATGTCATTGTTTCTAAAATATTAAGAATAAGGCAACTAAAGAAATTAGAAAAAGATTTTGAGGAAATTTTTTGGTCAGGAAATTCATTTGAAGATTTATATGAAACTTTAAATTTTAATAAATCAGATCCAAAATCAAAAATATTTTGTGCTGCAATATTGGAGTGGAAAAAAAGTAAATTAAATTTTGAAAATCAAAACCAAAACCTTAGTTCGCTTAAAGATAGAATGCATAGATCTATGATGGTAATATTTAATAGAGAAAGTGAAATTATTGAAAAAAACCTAACGTTTCTTGCTACAGCTGGTTCAACAGCACCATTTATTGGATTATTTGGAACTGTTTGGGGTATTATGAATAGTTTTAAATCAATTGCAATTGCACAAAATACTAACCTAGCAGTTGTAGCACCTGGAATTGCGGAAGCACTTTTTGCAACAGCTCTAGGTTTGTTCGTGGCCATTCCTGCTGTTGTGGCATATAATAAAATCTCTAATGATATATCAAAATATTTTATTTCATTAGAAACATTTATGGATGAATTTTCTACAATTTTTTTTAGACAACTAGAGAATAAATAAATTGATAAACTTAAACAGAGATCTAAAGAGGAAAAGAAGTAAGTTTAATCAAATGAGTGAAATTAATGTAACTCCATTTGTTGATGTTATGTTAGTCCTTTTAATTGTGTTTATGGTTACTGCACCCTTATTGACTGTTGGAATTCCTGTTGATCTTCCAAAAGTAAAAGCTTCAGCATTAACTGATAAAAAAGATCCTATTGAAATTACAATTAATTATGAAGGTAATGTATATATTGGTGAGTCCATTGTTGAGGTAGAAAATCTAATTCCTAGGTTAAATGCAATAACAAACCAAAATTCTGAAGCTAGAATTTATATTAGAGGTGATAGAATTGTAGCATACGGTAGAATAATGGAAATTATGTCCACAATAAATTCAGCTGGATATATAAAAGTTGCTCTTATTACACAAAATTCTAAAAATTAATTAATGCAAGTAAATACATTTAAATTAAATTTATTTAAATTTATACATATAATAGATAACTTTAATCCAAATCAATTTGGTATTTTTTTTTCAATCCTTCTGCATCTTATTATTTTTTTTATATCAATTGGTATTCCAAATATTTTTAGTAATAAAACAGTTAATATTCCAAACATAGTTCCAATTGAAATTTTAAATGTTGCTGAAAGCACGAATCTTTTAATTGATAAAAATTCTCAAACAAATGAAAAGGTTAAAGATGTAAAAGTTAAGCAAAAAAAATTTAATTCATCAAATAATTTAGAAGTTCAAAAGAAAATTGAAGTAAAAGAAAACAATGTAAAAGATATCAATATTAAAGATCAGCAAGTACTAAATATAAATGAAAAAAAAATAGCAAAAATAAATGAAAAACAAATAGAAAATCTTGATACAAAAAATATATCCCAACCTAAAGAAAACATTGAAACAATTAAAACAAAAAAATTAAAACCTAAACTTAAACCTAAATTAGATAAAACAAATATTATCAATGACAATACAGATTTACAAATTGACTCTAAAAATAAAGATATTGACAAAAAAAATAAGATTGAAAAACAATTAGAACAACCAAAAGTAAAACCTAAGGAAGATTTTAGTATAGCCTCAATGTTGAAAGACTTAAGAAATGAAACATCTAATAGCTCAATTGATGAGATTGATGAACAAGTTGAACAAATTAATCAGCAAAATGAAATTGAGGACTCAAAAAGCACAACTCTCTCCATTTCAGAGATTGATTTATTAAGACAACAACTATCTTCATGTTGGAATGCACCTGCTGGGGCCGTTATTGAAAGAGGAATGAAAGTGACTATAACAGCGAAGGTTAAGCAAAATATGCAAGTTTTAGAAAATTCTATTCGTATTACAGATACAAATATTCCTAAAAGCAATGCTTTTTATAGACCTATAACTGATAGTGCCATGCGAACATTACTTAATCCTGAGTGTAATCCATTAAAATTACCAAAAAATAAATATGATTTATGGAAAAGTCTTACAATTACTTTTGATTACAGTATTATGAAAGGATTATAATGAAAAAAATTGATTTAAAAATTATTGCCTTATTGATATTTTTACTATCTAGTCAATCATTAGCCCTTGAAGTAACTTTAACACAGGGAAGTGTAAAACCAACTCCAATTGCTATAACAAATTTTTATTCTGATAATTCTTCTGAGGAAAAAACTGGAAAAAATATTTCTGAAGTAATTTCGAATAATTTAGAAAGATCTGGCTTATTTATCTCTTTAGATAATAAAGCTTTTATTCAGGATAATAAATCATTAGCTGACAAACCTCGTTTTGAAGATTGGAAAATAATCAAGGCCCAACACTTAGTTTCAGGAAAAATAAAAAAAATTAATAATAAAATTAGTGTAGAATTTAGATTGTACGATGTTTTTCAACAAAAACAATTAGTTGGAAAAAAATATGAAACAAACGAAAAAAATTGGCGAAGAGTTGCCCATATAATTTCTGACTCTATTTTTCAAAATATAACGGGAGAGGGGGGTTATTTTGATACAAGAATTGTATACGTTGCTGAAACTGGTCCTAAGGAGAATAAACAAAAAAGATTAGCTATTATGGATCAAGATCAATCTAATCACAGATTTCTTACTGATGGATCATATCTTGTTTTAACACCCAGATTTTCCCCTAATTCGCAAAAAATAACATATATGTCATATATAAATAGAAATAATCCACGAGTTTATATTTTAGATATTGAAACAGGAAAACAAGAGATAGTTGGAGAATTTCCTGGAATGACATTTGCTCCTCGTTTTTCTCCTGATGGTAATCAAATAGTGATGTCTTATACTGATCCAGAAATTGGAAATTCAGAAATCTATTTATTAAATCTTGATACAAGAATTTCAGAAAGGTTAACAAATAATTCATCCATTGATGTTTCAGCAAGTTTTTCTCCAGATGGCAGTAGAATAGTTTTTAATTCAGACAGAAGTGGAAGAAGACACTTATATGTATTAGATTTGAAAGAAAAAAAAGTAAGACGAATTAGTAGGGAAGCTGGTAGTTACTATACACCTGTATGGTCACCACGTGGTGATATGGTTGCGTTTACAAAGCAACAAGGTGGCCAATTTTATATAGGAGTTATGGAAATTGATGGATCTAATGAAAGAATGATTGCTAAATCGTTTCATGTTGAAGGTCCAACATGGGCACCAAATGGTCGATTTTTGATGTATTTTAAAGAAGAGAGAACTGCTGAAGACGGTAGTGGTGGAGATTCAAGCCTTTATTCTATTGATTTAACAGGTTTTAATGAAAGAAAAGTAATTACTCCTTTAGGTGGTTCAGACCCAGCTTGGTCACCATTAATGCATTAATTACTATTAAATATTAAAAAAATATATCAAATATGATAAAAAATGTTAAGAAAACAACATTAATTAAGTAAATTTAAGTATTAGGGGAGCAGTTTTTTATGTTAAAAAAGTTTTTTATAACGACAATACTTATTATGTTTGTCTCGGCATGTGCGACAAAACCAAAGGACTCAGCAGATACCTCAGGTTCAGGTTCAACAGCTTCTGACAATAATACAGTAGAAGGTACAATTTCAGAAACAGCTGGAAGTGGAATTGTTTCTGGTTCACAGGAAGATTTAATAGTTAACGTTGGAGATAGGGTATTCTTTGGATACGATAGTTCAGATTTGGACTCAGATGCTTTAGAACTTCTTCAAGATCAGGTTGCATGGCTTAAACAACATGGAAATGTTACAGTTACTGTTGAAGGCCACTGTGATGAAAGAGGAACAAGGGAATACAACTTGGCTCTTGGGGAAAAAAGAGCTCAAGCAGTCAAAAATTATTTAGTTGGATTAGGTATAGATCCAGACAGAGTTTCAACAATTAGTTATGGTAAAGAAAGACCAGCAGTTGTTGGTTCAAATGATGGTGCATGGGCTCAAAACAGACGCTCAGTTACAATTGTAAACTAAAAATAATTCCTTAATACTCATGGCGCTATTACTATAGCGCCATAATTAAATCCCATTTGTGAAATAATATTAGAGAATGTTTCGTAAATTTTTTTTAATTTTTGTCTTATTTTCATCAAGTAGTTTAGCTAACGATAATTTATTAACTATTCAACAACAATTAGAAAGATTGCAAAGAGAAGTTTCAGACATATCTAAATCTATTTATTCAGGTGAAAATATTAATACCGAGAGCAATACTGAAAATAATTTAGTAGCTAACTTATCATCAATTGATTTAAGGATTTATGATTTAGAAAAAGATGTTAAAAAAATTAATGCTAATTATGAAGATATATTATTTCAACTAGATGATATTTTTAATAAATTAGATCAGTTTCAAGACTCAATAAAAAATTTAGATCAAAATCTTTCAAATTTAAAAAATAATTCATATGAAATTGATAAAAGTTCAATAAATAAAAATAATAGTTCCGAAAAGGAAAACAATACACTTGGAACACTAAAAATTACTACTGAAGAAAGTAAGAGTGATGACAACGAAGAAGATATGAGTAATGATGAAATAAATAATAACAATTCTTTTGAAAATCAAAGTCCTGAAGATCAATTCCAGTTAGCTTTTTCAAATATAAGGAATAAAAATTATGAAAACGCAAAAATTTCTTTTAGAGCGTTTATTAAAAATAATCCAGAAAATCAGCTTTCAGGCTCCGCCCATTATTGGCTTGGAGAATTATATTTATTGGAAAAAAAATATAGAGATGCTGCTTTAATATTTGCAGAAGGTTTTCAAAAGTTTCCAGAAAGTATCAAAGCACCAGATATGCTTTATAAGCTCTCTCAAACCTTAATTGCAGTTAATAAAAGTACCGAAGCATGTAATACAATGAACAAATTTATTGAAGACTATCCTAAACATAAATTAGCTAATAAGACAAAAAAACATATTTCTGAGAATAATTGCAATCAAATTATTGAATGAAATTAAATTTCATTAATTTTTATAATAACTCTCTGAAGGACTGCAAATTTGAAAAAAGGCCACACTTTGCTGTAGCTGTATCCGGTGGTCCAGACAGTATGGCATTAATCAATCTATTAAAAAAATATGCAAATAGAACACAAGCTACAATCACACCTTTAATAGTTAATCATGGTTTACGTAAAAATTCTTTGAAAGAGGCAAAGTGGGTATCTTCAGAGCTAAAAGAAAAAAATTTGATACCCAAAATCTTAAATGTAAATAAAATTAAAATTAAAAGAAGAAATATGTCTGAAGCTAGAACTAATAGATTTAATAAACTGTTAAAATACTGCAAGGATAATAATATCCTGTATCTTTTCTTAGCCCATCATCACGATGATGATGTTGAAACTTTTATAAATAGAAAATTATTAGGTAGTGATTTTGAGGGCTTACAATCAATAAATAAAAATACATATATAGATAAAATTCAAATATTAAGACCTTTGTTAATTTTTACAAAGGATCAAATTTATAAATATAATAAATTAGAAAATATTAAATTTGTGGAAGATCCATCTAATTATGATCATAGTTACACTAGACCAATAATAAGAGAATTTATAAAAAATAATAAAAATTATAAAAAGAATATTTATAATGAATTCAATTATATAAAAAAAAATATACCATTATATAAAACTATGGTTTGGCAAATTTTTAATAAGAATTTGGTTTCCACAAATAAAAATAAATTACTAATGAATTATGATTTTATTATCGAATACGATGATTTAGTTATCGAAAAAATATTAAATTATATTTATAAGTTCTTTAATGGTTATAAAAAGTACTTAAGATCAAAGAAAATTTTAGTTTTTATAGATCAAGTTAGAAAACCTAATTTTAATACTTTTAATCTGGGAGGACTTAAAGTATCAAAAAAAGAGAGATTATTGATATTTTTTAAAAATTTTAATTGATTTTTGGCATTAAAGTATTGTGTTTTTCTAATTAATTCCTAAATATTTAATTAAATATGAAAAATATCAGTAAAAATGTAATATTGTGGATAATAATAGGGTTACTCTTAATTGTCCTATTTAATCTTTTTCAGGGTTCCACAAACAATAGAGCTTCTAAAGAAATATCATTTACAGATTTTATCGCAGCTACCGAAAGTGGAAACGTATCTGAGGTTAATATAAGTGGTAACAATTTAAGTGGATTCTTAAATGATGGTAGATCTTTTTCTACATATGCACCAAATTATCCAAATCTTGTAGATAAGCTTAATCAATCTGGTGTTAAAATAACAGCTGAGCCAGCTGACAGATCTATGCATCCATTACTTAGTGTGCTTCTTTCCTGGTTCCCAATGCTTCTTTTAATTGGTGTATGGATATTCTTTATGCGTCAAATGCAATCAGGTGGTGGTAAAGCAATGGGATTTGGCAAGTCAAAAGCAAAATTATTAAACGAAGCAGTTGGCAAAGTAACCTTCGATGACGTTGCTGGTATAGATGAAGCAAAGCAAGAATTAGAAGAAGTTGTTGAGTTTTTAAAAGATCCACAAAAATTTTCTAGACTTGGTGGTAAAATTCCAAGAGGCGCACTCTTAGTTGGACCACCAGGAACAGGTAAAACATTATTGGCACGTGCAATAGCAGGTGAAGCAAATGTTCCATTCTTTTCAATATCTGGTTCTGATTTTGTCGAAATGTTTGTTGGAGTTGGTGCCAGCAGAGTTAGAGATATGTTTGATCAAGGTAAGAAAAACGCACCATGTATCGTTTTTATCGATGAAATAGATGCAGTTGGAAGGCATAGAGGTGCTGGTCTTGGAGGTGGGAATGATGAGAGAGAGCAAACTTTAAATCAATTATTAGTTGAAATGGATGGCTTTGAAGCAAATGCAGGAGTAATAATTATTGCAGCAACAAATAGGCCAGATGTTTTAGATCCAGCACTATTAAGACCGGGTAGGTTCGATAGACAAATTACAGTTTCAAATCCTGATGTTATGGGTAGAGACAAAATATTAAAAGTACACATAAAAAAAATCAAAGTTTCACCAAAATTTGACTCAAAAATTATTGCAAGAGGCACACCAGGTTTTTCGGGCGCAGATTTAGCCAATTTAGTAAATGAAGCTGCGTTGTTAGCTGCACGAAAAAATAAAAGAATGGTAACACTTGAGGATTTTGAAAATGCTAAAGACAAAGTGATGATGGGTGCTGAAAAAAGATCTATGGTCATGTCAGAAGATGAAAAGAAACTTACTGCTTACCATGAAGCTGGT
>MDSZ01067448.1_pt1 | contig 21933 bp, 16 predicted proteins | sample 811201 | NCBI WGS metagenome assembly MDSZ01 (sample SAMN05326647, study PRJNA326480) | marine metagenome | isolation source: seawater | place: Indian Ocean: North | collected 2010 | reverse complement strand
GGGCCATAGTCGCGCAGGAAGGCGCGCCGCGCCTCAGCCGGCATGGGCGGCCGCGCCATGCGTTCGGCCTGCTCGGCGGGCGTGGGCGGCGGCAGTTGCGCAAGGCCGATGACAGCGACGATCAGCAGCGGCATGAACAGCGCGCCGGTCGCCGCCGGCATCCAATATTCGCCGACGCCCCTGTCGGTCATCAGCCACATGCCCACCGATTTCACGATGCCGGATGATACGACGAAGCTGGCGCACAGGATCGCCGCGATCGCTTCGCTGGTCCGCCGTCCCTCGACATAGCCGAAGACGAGGCCCCAGATCATGCCGAGCGGCAGGCCGTTCAGGAACAGCGCGGCGACTTTCCATGTCGGTGGGACGATGGCGAACAGGAGCAGCGCGATCCAGGACGCGACAATCAACCCGACGATGGCAAGGCCGCGCCGGGTCGCCGCCATTTCCGACACGACCTTGACGCCGATGAACTTGGACAGGGCATAGCCCGCCACCTGCGCGATCACGAGCGCGATCTTGAAATCGATCAGCCCTTCCCAGCCGCCTGCATCCGTATAGGTCGCGGCGGTAAAGGGCTTGCGGAAGGCATACATGGAGCAATAGGCGGCGAAGGCAGCAAGGCCGGCGTAAACGGCGAACAGCGAGGGATGCGCGGTCGCGAGCCGCTGGGCCAGTGCCCGGCGCGCGGCGCGCGGCGCGCTTTGTCCCATCCCGTCCTCCACCGCCAGCGCGGTCACGTGGGCTGGCCCGCCAGCATCCGCGTCGCCGCCGCGCCGGGCTGATCGCCCTTCGTCAGCGCTTCCTCGATGGCGCGGATGGCAAGGCACAGATCGGCGACGCTTTCGACGACGAAATCAGCCCCGGCGGCGGCAAACTCGTCGACGACCGGCGCCATCCGTTCCGCGCGTTCTTCCACCGCCAAGGCCATGAAATCGTCATAGGTCATGCCGACGCCATTGCCCGATCCCGCAACGCCGATGGTCCAGAGGCCAGCATTGCGGCCCGCGACGATGCCGACCGGCGCGTCATCCACCGCAACGCAGCGCCCGGCGGGCCATGCGGATAGCTCCGCCATCGCCTGCCACAGCATCAGCGGCGCGGGGCGGCCAAGCGCCGTCTCTCCGGCGCAGACGATGGCGGCGGGCGCATAGCCCTGATCGGCGGCGGCGGGGATGATGTCCGCCATCATCGTGCGGGTATAGCCGGTGGTCGATCCGACCTTGATGCCTTTGTGCTTCAGCGCCGAGGCGGTCGTTGCCGCGCCGGGGATCAGTTCCCGGCACAGCGCCGCGCTCGTCGCCATGGCCGGTTCCAGATCGACCATCAGCGCATCGACATCGGCCTCGCTCCAGGCGCTGCCCTTCGCCGCCTGCCAGCGCGCGGCCATGGCATCCTCGGAGAGGATAGACACGACATGCTCGCGCTTGGCCATGCCCATATAGCGGCGGATGGTCGTTTCGTCGGCCGGCACGCCTGTCTTCTCGAACACCTGCTCCATCGCCATAACTGGCGCGCGGGAACCGAAATCGATCATCGTGCCTGCCCAGTCGAACAGCACCGCGACAATATCCGACATCATGCAATCTCCTTGATCGGGGCGTTAAGCGCCGCGCCAACCACCCGCTCGCCGATCGCGAAGGCGGTGGACATGCCCGCGCCGCATGTCACGACGGTGACATGGACGCCGGGGGCGGCTTGGTGCGTGAACCAGTTCTGCTTGGGCGAGGAGGCGTATATGCCGATCCAGCGCTCGATGATGGCGGTCGGCTGCCCCAGCACGGCGGCATATTCCTCCAGCATCAGCGCATCGATCGCCGCATGATGGAAGGGATCGGGCGCTTCGCCATAATCATGGCTGTCGCCGACAACCAGCGAGCCGTCGGCCGACTGGACGGCGATGAGGTGGATGCCCGCATCGAACAGCGCGCCTTGCTCGGCGCGCAATTCCTGCGTGAGCGCCGTCGTCTCTGGCAGCGCCGAATAACCTTCGTAACGGGCCAGCCCCAGGTCGCTCATCACCGGGCGCGACATGCGCCAGCCCGGCGCGGCAAGCCGCAGCATCTGGAGCTTGCAGCGCGTGACCTGATGGTCGGCCATGACGTCGGGAAACAGCGCGTTGAGGTCGTCGCCCGGACAGACGAAGATCGCCTCCGCCCGAATGTTGCCGCCGCTGGTGACGACGCACCCCTGTTCGCAGGCAATCACCGTGGTGGGGGCTGCGAAGGTCACGCCCATATCCCGTTCCAACCATGCGGCTATCTTCGGGATGGCCTCGCGCGCCTCGACCCGCAGTTCGTGCGGGCTGACGAGCGCACCCTCGCAGGGGGTGAAAGGTGTCTGCGGATCGAGCACCCGCAACTGCGCATCGGTCAGCAGGTCGCAGCCTTCGCCCATCTCCGTGGAAAGAAAGGCTTCCAGCACGGCCACCGCCGCCTTGCGACGGACAGGCAGGACGAGGCCAGTCTGTTCGACGATGATGCCAGCGCGCGGCGCGACATCGGCCCACACGTCGCGCGCCCGGCGCGCCATTGGCCACATGTCATGCCGTTCCTGCCCCGTGACAGTGACGAAGCCGAAATTGCGGATGCTGGCGCCCGTCGCCCGCGCATGGCGGTCGATCACCACGACTCGTTTGCCGGTGCGCGCGGCTGCCAGCGCATGGGCCATGCCCACTATGCCGCGTCCGATGACGGCGACGTCGAAATCCCTGTTCATGGCGTACTTGCCTGCCTGTGACCTGTTTGTAACAATTCTGCTTCACGGGCTTTTTGCGGCAGCGCCTCGGTCAGAGCCAATGCATCTGAGGCATGGCGACCATAGACGGCCGGCGGTCGGGCCTGAAAGGCATGAAGTGAGCGTCAATTTCCTGCACCTGCGATCCTTCTACGCGGTGGCGAGCGAACGCAGCGTCAGCAAGGCGGCACGGCGGCTCAACATCTCGCAGCCGACCCTGTCCAAGCAGTTGAAGGCTCTGGAGGACCGCTACAAGGTCAAGCTGATCGAAGGGGCCCGTCCGCCGCTGACCCTGACCAGCGCCGGCCGCGCGCTATATGAAAAGGCCGAAAATCTGTTCGGTATCGCCGACGAGATCGGCGCGCTGCTGGGGGAGGATGACATCGACAGCGGCGCGTTGCTGCGCCTCGGCACGGACTCGCCGCCCTACGCTGCCGAATTCATGGCGGCGTTCAAGGCCGAGGTGCCCAACGCGCAGTTTCGCGTGACGATCGCCAACGCCATGCAAACCAACGAACTACTGCTGAAGGCCCAGGTCGACATCGGCATCATCTGCGAACCACCGATTGAGAAAGACTATACTTACACCCCGCTTTATGAGGATAGGCTGGTCGCGATCATGCCGGCGTCGTGGCCCGACGATGGCGCGAAGCGGTTCCCGATCGCGCGTCTGGCGCAGGAGGTCATATTGGTGCGCGAGGCAACGTCTCGCACTCTGGCCGCCATGAACCGCCTGCTCGCCGACGCGGAGATTGCGCCGGGCCAGACGATGGAACTGCACACGCGCGAGATGATCCGCGAAGGCGTGGCGCAGGGCATCGGCATGAGCCTGATGTTCGAAAAAGAATGCCCGCCCGACAGCCGCATCCGCGTGCTGCCGCTCGACACGCACTCCTCGCTGATCGAAGTGAAAGGCTATCTGGCGGTGCGTACAGAGCGGAAGCGGATGCCCCTTATCCGACAGTCCCTAGCTATCGCTAAAAGGCTGGCAGGCTGACGCCATCCGCAACATATTGAGTTGGCTCAAGCGCTTGCGGGTGACTGCTCTTGGACGAAGCGGCCGTGGCAAACACGGCGGCAGTACCAACATTGCCCAGCTTGCCCACACCCTTGATGCCTAGCGCGTTCACCTGCTCGCCGCGTTCCGGCAGCACGATGATATCAACGTCAGGGATGTCGGCCTGCACCGCCAGGACATATTCGGCGAGATTGTCGTTCACCGCCCGGCCATTATGTTCGTCGATTTCCATCGCCTCGTGCAACGCCGAGGCGATACCCCAAATCATGCCACCCATCAGCTGGCTGCGGCGGGTCTGCTGGTTGATGATCCGGCTTGTGGCGGGTCAGGCATCGGCTGCGTCGCGATGCTGCCTCCGGCCATCAACGCGCCGTGGTGGAGGTCCGCCATCTCAGTCGCCCCATGCGGCGGGTTGAACTCGGTATATTCCTCGATAACGGTGGCGCCAGCTGCCGCGAGCGATTTCGGCAAGGCACCGCCAAAGCGCGCCTAGATCCATTTGCATGCAAGATGGATAGCAGAACCTGCCGAGGCCGTCGTCCACGCGCCCCCGCGCAAATCGATGGCGGAAGGTCGGAGGCGCCTAATTCAACCGTGACATCCGCCGCCACGATTCCGAGCGCGTCCGCGATCGTCGAAATGCAGGTTTGGTCAAGCGTCGGCTTGTAAAGTGCCCGCATGCGGGACCATCTGCCGTCCTCCGTTCAGCAATGGAAGCGCGATCAGCGCCGCCAGCATCGCCGGCGCGGCGAAAGCCATGCGCAGAATGAGGTCGCCGCCGCCGGGCCATATTGCCCTGCCGGCCAGGTCGATCAGCCACAGGCCGCCCGCGCCGCCCAGCCCCATTGCGATTTTCAGGGTGATGCTGCTCACGCCATAATAGCTGGCGGAAAAGCGGCTGGCGCCCCTATCACCCTCATCGGCAACGTCGGCGATCATCGCGCGCAACAGCATATAGTCTGCGCCCCAGCCCAGCGCCCGCAGCACAAGAAAAGCACCGAACAGGACCGGCTGCCCGGCAGGAACGAGGAACAGCAGCGGCGCGGCCAGAGCCTGCATCGCATAAGCGATCATCAATACCCGCTTGCGCCCGATCCGGACGCTCAACCGGCTCCACAAAGGCAGGGTGAGCAACGCCATGACCGGCTGGATCATGAGCAATGTCGCGCTCCACCCCTTCAGCCCCAGCCCATCCTCCGCCAGAAACAGAAAGATGGAGGCGGCCGCCGCATCGGCCGCGCCGGTTACGATATACAGCAGCAGTATCCGGCGCATATCGCCATTGGTCAGCATCGCCCGGATCAGCATCATCGGTCCGCCCACCTGTCCCGCCCCGTCAGGTGCAGGCCGTTCGGGGAAACGCAGGATCACGACCAGTACCGTCAATGGCGCAAGGACCGCAATCGCCCAGCCCAACAGCGCCATTTCAAGCCGCAACGGGACTGCAAAACCGCGTTCCAGCAGGGCAAGGAATGCCAGCAGGCCAAGTGATCCGACCACCGCAAACCAGACCTTCGCCCCCATGATCCGGGTCCGCTGATGCCGATCGTCGGACAGTTCGAGTCCCCAGCCGCCATGCGGCGTGATGATGAAGCTGTAGCCGATGTGCAGCAACAGGCTGGCCGCCACGATCATCGTCATGGAAGCGTCAGTCGGCGCCAGAAACAGCAGCAACGCACCGAAGGGCACCAAGGTGGCGCCAAAGACCATCCAGGGCCTGCGTCGGCCAAAGGGGGTGCGGACCGTATCGCTGATCCATCCCAGCAGCGGATCGGCCATGGCGTCGAGCAATCTCGCGCCCAGCAGCAATGCCCCGACAGCGCCCAGCGCAATGCCCACATCCTGATTGAGAAAGCGGGGCAGATAAGCACGCCAGGTCAGTTCGATCGCCTGGAACAGCAGCACCGGCAAAGTGAAGGCCGCCAGTTCCAGGCGTCCTATACGCACGCCCGGTGCAAAGGATGTGGACTTCGCCTGCAAGGAAAGGCCGATCGACATGGCGGGCCGTTACGCCGCGCGCGTGACAGGCTTATGACCGCCCACTGCGCGAATATTTCAGCGTATCGCTATCATCCGGACGATATCCGCCCTGATCTTCGCGCGCGCATGATCGGCGTCGCTGTCGGCATGAAGGCGCGTCACCGCCGCCAGGAAACCCGACAATATGGCCGCTTCCAAATGACCCGGTTCAGGATGGTCCGGGCGAAGCATGCTGAGCAGTGAGCGCGATGTAGCGCCGCGCAGATAGCGGAGTTGCAGGCCGAACGGGCCTAGCGCAGCATCGCGTGCGACCGCCAGATGCAGTGCATCAACACCCCGTCCGCCTCGCGATACAGTGAGAAAATCGGCAATGCCGTCCAGCGCCGCCGCCGCATCGGCTGCCGCAGCCGATGCGCGCGCGCGCACGCGCGAGGCAGCCTCGACATAAATGCCCTCATATCCGGCCTGTAGCAGCTCCGATTTGGTTCGCAGTTTGTGAGACACGACGCCCAGCGTCAGTTCCGCCCGTTCAGCTACGGCGCGATGGGTCACCCCCGATGGCCCGGCTTCCTCGACCAGCGCGGCCGCGGCCTCCGCAATCCGCGCGGTCGTGGGGTCATGGTCCGGAGGTTCGGGGGCCTGCGCCATTGCCAGATTGCGCGCAAAATCGCGCCAGGGCGACGCGGGCATCGCCTCCCCCATCAGCCATGCGCCGATACCCTGTGCCAATTCGTCGAGCCCCGCGCGATCTACCGCCCGGCGCCACTTAAGCATATGCAGGAACGCCTCGTTCTCGAACAGATGGTCGACCATGTCTACGCCATGGCTCAGACCGAACCGATCGCAGGCCTGCTCCCAAAAATCCCTCCACAGCGTGCGCCAGCCAGCCCGCACCTGCGCCCCAGCCGGGCTTTTTGTGCGAAGCAGCTGACCTTCGCGCCAGGCAAAGGCCACGCCGCGCTGATCATGCACCCAATCGTCGACCAGCCCTGCAAAAAAACCAGGAAAAGCCCGCGAATCGGTCGAGAGGCCGTCCATCTGTGCCAGACGATCCTGTCCCCATAGCCGTGCATCACGCTGCGCCCGTTCCTGCGCCAATACCAACAACTGTTCCAGAGATCCAAAATGATGGTATATGGAAGACGCGGGTACATCCGCGTTAGCGGACAGCTGCCGCGCGGAAACAGCATCAGCTCCGCCCGTTTCCCATATATCAATGACAGCATCTATTAGCCTGATATCAGACGATTTAGCTGTCGTTTCAATCATTGGGAACCGGCTCTGATCTGAAGGATATGGCCGCCCCTCATAGCAAGCCTATCGCAAACGGGCGACCCGCAATCTGCGCCATACATATGTTGCGTCCGAGTGAACAAGCGTCACATAAGTTACATACAACCGTTCTAGTCGGCCGGCGAACCACTTGGGGGACTGCATCATGATCTTGCCTGGCACCTTGCTTTTGCGAACGACCGCCATCTGCGGTGTTCTAGCCTTAACTCAGCCTGTTTTTGCCGCCGAACAACCCCCCGCCCCTGCGCCTGCCGCGGAAGACGATATGGGCGAAATCGTCGTCACCGGCGCCATCCTGTCCGCACAGCAGGAATCAATCGGGCTGAAGCGCGACGCGGTAAACCTGACCGACATTGCTGCATCAGACTCCGTCGGCCGCTTCCCTGACCAGAACGCCGCTGCTGCCCTGTCTCGTCTGCCCGCCGTCGCCGTTCAGCGCGATCAGGGCCAGGAAAGATATATTCAAGTCCGCGGCGCACCCAATCGCTGGACCAGTGTCAGTATCGATGGCATCCCGATGGTCGGTGTCGATGAAGGCGGCGACACCCGCGCCTTCCGCTTCGATGCCATTCCCGCTGTGCTGCTGTCGCAAATGGTCATCAACAAGTCACTGACCAGCGATCTGCAGGCTGACGCGGTCGTTGCCACTATCGATCTGCGGACTTATTCCCCGATGGATCGCAAGGGGCTGCACGTTTCAGGCGATGCCGGCTACGGCATGATGGATCTGGGCGGCGGCGAACAGCGTCAGGGGTCGCTGCGCCTGTCCTGGTCCAACGACAATTTCGGCGTCGTGCTGGGCGGATCCCATTATCGCCGCAAACAGTTGACTGACAATCGCGAAGTCGGCGCCTACGACGCGAACGGTCCAACCGAATTCGACGTGCGCCAGTATAAAATCGAGCGCTGGAACAACGGCCTGTTTGGCGGTGTGGAGTATAGTCCAGCGGATGGCCAGCGCATCTATGCCAAGGCGATCTTCAGCGAATTCAACGACAATGAACAGCGCAACCAGTATGAATTCCGACTGGATCGCGCAACAGGCGGTATTCGCACGCAGGATAGCGGCACGTTGACCGGTGTACCGCTGCGCGGCAGCTTCAATTTCGGTGAATATCGCAATCGCAACTATATCGGCACCGTGGGCGGCGACTATGAAACGGATGACGGTCTGACCGCATCTTTCAAGTTCAACTATACCCGTACAGAAAATACCAGTTACCTGCCGTTGGTGCAGGCGTCTACCAGCGGGGAGAATAATCTGTCGCTCAGCTATGACAATAGCGATCCTAATTTCCCGATCGTCAGTGTCGAGGGTCCTTTCAATCAGGCGAGCCTGTCGAGCAGCGGTGCCTACATGATCGCCGCGCGGCAGAGGACTGTGTCCGACAGCTATACGGCCAAGTTCGACATCGCCAAGGAAATGGGTGATATCACGGTGTCGGCTGGCAGCCTCTATGCCGATCGCACGATCGGCGGTACTCTCTTCTCGACCGCCAACCTCGCATATATTGGCGCGTTGGGCGCCAGCGTGGGTCAACCGTTTGACATCAACAGCTATGTTACGAACACGGCCTGGGACACCGGCTTTCCGCTTGGTGTAACGCTCAACTATGTCGACAATGTCGCCATGCGCCGCGACATCGACAACCTGTTGGTCCGGATGGAAGCGGCAGGCCTTTATAATCCCGCGCTCGATACCCCTGCGAGTGACCGCTACGCCCAGCGCGAAAAGACGCTGGCCGGCTATATTATGGGTAAGGTCGAAAGCGGCGCGCTGACCGCCGTGGGTGGCGTGCGCATCGAACGCTACAGCATGAACAACAAGGGCACGGTCGTCGCCGAGGGCATCGCCACGCCGCTAACCTATGACGACACGAAGACCGACTTTTTCCCCAGCCTGAATCTGAAATATGCCGTGACCGACAATCTGGTCCTGCGTCTGGCGGGTCAGCGCAGCATTTCGCGCCCGGCCTATGGCGCAATCCGTGTCGGCGCATCTATCAACGATACCAACAGTCCCGGCACGATCAGCGGCGGCAATCCCGCCCTTCGTCCGGAATATACCTGGGGCGCGGACGCCAGCATCGAATATTATCTGCCCGGCAACGGCATGATTTCGGTTGCTGGCTTCCACCGCTGGGTCGATAATGTGCTCTATCAGAACCAGGCGCCTGTCGGCACGGACTTCTATAATTTCGGTGGTATCGACCGGTCGGGCTATTTGCTCAGTGGCACCTATAATGGCGAAAGCGGCAAGCTTTACGGCGTAGAGTTCAACCTGCTCAAGCAGTTCGACTTCCTGCCCGGCGCGCTGGACGGCTTCGGCTTTCAGGGCAATGTAACCCTGTTGGACGGCAGCTTCGATACCCCGACAGAAAAGGGCATCGCTTTCCAAGGCATGTCGAAGACGATCGCCAACGCCTCGCTCTTCTACGAGAAATACGGCATTTCGGCACGCGTCAGCTATCAATGGCGGTCGCACTGGCTCGACACTCTGGGCGGCATGGGCAGCGGCGAATATCGTCAGGGCTATGAGAATCTTGACGTGTCACTCCGTTACGAATTGACCGAAAATCTGACGCTCTTCGCCGACCTCGCCAACCTGACCAACGAAAAATATATCGCCTATCAGGGCACGCCTGCCACGCCGACCGAGGTCGAGCAGATCGGGTCGCGCTATCTGTTCGGCGTCCGCTTCGGCTTCTGACGGGAGATCCCACCATGCGCACAACCCTCATCATCAGCCTCGCCCTTATCGCGCTGTCTTCGGCCAGCCCGGCAATGGCAAAGGAAGTGGCCAGCCTGACCCGCATCGACGCGCAGAGCGTCACGTTGAACCGGGGCGACATCATCCCGGTCGGCATCTGGATCAGCAAGGATGACCAGATCGACGCGGACGACAAGAAGGTCGATGGCGCGCTCATGAAGGCAGCGGCGAAGGGCGACGCCGTCACGCTGCCCATTACCGCCGCCGAACGCCGCTATGTCCTGCTGAAAGACAAGGCGGGCAACGTCGCGGTCGCGGGCGAACGCGTCCTGCCGATCGAACAGGGCAGCAATTTCCGCGACATTGGCGGCTATGTGACGAAAGACGGCCGCAGCGTACGGTGGGGCAAAGTCTATCGCTCCGGCGCGATGCCACTGTTCACGGAGGCCGATTATGCCTTCGTTGGGCAACTTGGCATAGGATCGGTGGTCGATCTGCGATCGTTGGAAGAACGCGAAGTCGCGCCCGATCAGATCGACGATCGCACCGGCGCCCTGTTCATCGCCAACGACTATTCGCTCAAGCCGCTGATGGCAGCCTATGGCAAGGGTAATGGCGAAAACACCTACAAGGGCATGGAGCGGATGCTCGTTCCACAACTTCGGTCGCTCTATCGCCGGATCGAGGCGAATGAAGGCGCGGTATTGTATCATTGCTCGGCGGGGCAGGATCGCACAGGCATGGCGACAGCCATCCTCTACGATATGCTGGGCGTCGATCGCGAGACGATCCTCAAGGATTATCATATGTCGACCGCACTGCGGCGGCCGCAATATGAAATGCCCAAGGTCAATCCAGCAGATTATCCCAACAATCCGATCCTGAAATATTATTTCAGCGCGGACGAAAAAAAGCGCGCTGTTGCCGAACCGCTTTACACCCCCACCGGCGCATCGCATCTGGCCCAGTTTTTCACGCATATCGACAGTGAATATGGCGGGTCGGAAGGCTATATGAAAAAGGCGCTGGGCCTGACCGACGTCGACATCACGAAATTGCGGGCGATCATGCTCGACTAACGTGACAAGATAGCCTTTCCAAAGGGATCGCCGGTCGGCCGTGACGCAGATATAGTCACGGCCGATCGTCTTTATTTGCCATGAATGAGGATGAACCTTCGGCTTCATTTGCATATGGAGCGAGATGCTCGACCAACGCATCAAGGCCCTGTTGTAGCTGCACAATCAGTTCGAGAGTCGCATTGGTTGCGGCTGCTTCGCCTTTAGACTGCCGGCGATGAATGGTCCGATTGCATGGAGGGACTCAAGAAGGCAGCTTCTACGCCCCTTTCAGGATCGCGTGGTCCAGCGCCAGATCCGCCACGAGTTTCCTCGGCTGCGCATTCTCTAGCTCCAAATCCTTCGTCCGACGCATCTGATCGACCTTCAGGCCAATAGATTCCTTATGCCACCTATGGCGTCTGTTCGGCGATCCTGATCTGCCGACACGCATCGAGCACGCGAACGCAGCAGGTTCCCAATTCACAAGCGAGCCGAGTGATCATGTGATGCGCCTTTTAAACGATTCCGGATCTGCCTGCGCCCACCAGCGCGCGAGGCGGGCATCGCGCGCCCCATCGAGCAGTTCGCCAGGCTCGACGAAGGAATAAAGCTCGTCCATCGAGCGCATCTCCACTGCGCTGATCCGCTGACGCAGGCTATCGGGCGTAAACTCGTCCGGCGAGTTGAGGCCGCAGGCGACTACCATGTCGTGCAGGGCTGACAAGGTGGACCGCTGGAACCGGGCCACGCGCTCGGCCTTTTCCGGGATGACCAGAGCTCTCTGGCGTGCGGGGGACTGGGTTGCAATGCCGGTCGGGCAGGTGTCGGTATGGCAGCGCATCGACTGGACGCAACCGAGCGAGAACATGAAGGCACGCGCGGCATTGCACCAGTCCGCGCCGAGGGCCGCATTCATGGCGATACCCGCGCCCGAACTGACCTTGCCCGATGCGGCCAGCCTGATCTTGCCCTTGAGATGACTGCCAACCAGCGCATTGCGCGCCAGCATTAGCCCCTCGCGCAAGGGCATGCCGACGCGATCCGACAATTCCGTAGGCGCCGCCCCCGTGCCGCCTTCTGCGCCGTCGATCACGATATAGTCGATAAGGATGCCAGTTTCGATCATAGCCTTGACGACCGCGAACAGTTCATGGGGGTAGCCCACGCATAATTTGATACCAACCGGCTTTCCGCCGGACAGCTCGCGCATCCTGCCGGCAAATTCGACCAGCTGAATGGGGGTCGAAAAGGCGCTATGGCCGGGCGGAGACAGGCAATCCTCGCCCGTGGGCACGTCGCGGGTGGCAGCGATTTCCGGGGTGACCTTCGCCCCCGGGAGTAAGCCGCCATGACCGGGCTTAGCCCCCTGGCTCAGCTTGATTTCCGTCATCTTGACCGCGTCATGGGCGGCGCGTTCGGCGAAATGGCGAGGATCAAACCGGCCCTGTCGGTCGCGACAGCCGAAATAGCCCGACCCTATTTCCCAAACGATGTCGCCGCCATGTTCGAGATGATAGGGCGACAGTCCGCCTTCGCCAGTGTCGTGATAAAAGTTACCGATCTTTGCCCCCAGATTGAGCGCCTCGATCGCGTGGGCGCCAAGTGCGCCAAAGCTCATCGCCGAGATGTTGAGGCGTGCGGCCTGATAGGGGCGGCTGCACTGATCGGTGCCGACATGGACGCGGGTTTCCTTCGGCGCATCGGCTGACGGCGCAATCGAATGGGCGAGCCATTCATATTCGTCGGAATAAACGTCGAGCTCCGTGCCGAATGGATGGGCGTCTCCGTCACCCTTGGCCCGGGCATAGACCAGCGCCCGTTCGTCATGGCTGTAGGGGCGACCGTCCAGGTCGCTTTCGACGATATAGGCCCGGGCAAAAGGACGCAGCCATTCAAAGAACCAGCGAAAGCGGGCGGACGCGGGATAGTTTCGGCGCAGGCTGTGATGGGGCTGGGTCAAATCAATCAGCGCCAAGACAAGCATCGGCGCGAAGAGAAGCAGCAACCAGAGCGCGCGGGAATGACGCCATCCGACCGCCAGCGCGCCCAGCGTGCCCAGCAGCCCGATCACCAGCAACAGGTTGCGGGACAGGGCATGGTCGCGGGTCAGCGCGACGACCAGACTGGGTTTACCGCTCACGACAGAAGGTTCCGGACCATTCCGACCACGTCGCGGCCCCGTCCGTTCAGCACCGCCTTGGCCGAATAGAGCGCCATGCCCGCCACTTGGCCCGCCTCCACCTTGGGCGGCATGACCAGTTCGAAACGATCCGTCACGACATCGAGAAGCGCGGGGCCGGGCGCGGCGAGCCAGTCCTTGACGGCGTCTTCCAGATGTTCGGCCTGCTCGACGCGCCGCCCCCAGAACCCCATAGCCTCGGCCACGCGGGCGAAATCGGGATTGACGAGGTCGGTATAGGCTTCCAGCAACCCTTCGACCTTCTGTTCGATTTCGACGAAATCGAGCGCGCTGTTGTTGAATATCGCGACCTTGATCGGCAACCGTTCCTGAACCGCCGTCAGCAGATCGCCCAGCATCATGGCGATGCCGCCGTCGCCCGACAGGGATATCACCGTCCTGTCGGGAAAGGCGGCCTTGGCACCCAGCGCCTGGGGCATGGCATTGGCCATGGTGCCATGGCTGAGGCTGATGACGGTGCGGTTCTTCCCCGTGGCGGCGACGTGGCGCAGGCACCATACCATCGGTGATCCTCCGTCCGCCGTGTAGATGCTGTCATCCGGGGCGTGCCTGGAAATCAGTTCGGTCAGATATTGGGGATGGATCGCGCCGCCCTTGCCGATGGTCGCATGTTTGGCCTCCACCTCCAGCGTGCGGACCCGGTGGGCCAGACATTCGTCCAGGAACGCGCGGTCGCTGCGTGGCGCGATCCGTGGCATCAGGGCGTCCAAGGTGGCCGCGACGTCGCCGACGACACCGATATCGACGGGATGACGCCGACCCAGATGGGTGCCGTCTATATCAACCTGGATGATGGTCGCCTTGTCCGGATAATATTGCCGCCAGGCAAAATCGCAACCCAGCAGCAGCAGCGTGTCGCACGTCATCAGCGCGTGATAGCCGGATTCGCCGCCGAATATGCCCGTCATCCCGACATTGAAGTCATTGTCATATTCGAGGAAATCCTTGGCGCGCGATGTATGGGCGACCGGGGCCTGGAGGGCGGAGGCAAGGGCGACAAGCTGGTCATGCGCGCCTTCACAGCCCGATCCGCCATAGATGGCGATCTTCTTCCCCTCGTTCAATCGGGCGGCGATACGGTCCAGATCGATATCGGTCGGACGGATGACGGGCTCGGCCAGATGGACCGCGAAGGGCGGTTCGTCGGGGGCCTTGGCGCTGGCTATGTCGGCCGGCACGATGAGTACGGCGACGCCCTTTTTCGCCAATGCGGCCTGCGCGGCCATGGCGGTCTTGCGTCGGGCCTGGGCGGGTGTCCTGATCTCCTCGCAGAAGACGCTGCATGCCCGGTAGATTTGCTGGAAATCAACCTCCTGCGGAAAATCGAAGCCGAGTTCGTCGCGGACGATCTGGCTGGCGATGAGGACGACGGGCGCGCGGTTGCGATGGGATTCGAACAGACCGTTGATGAAGTGAAGGCTGCCCGGTCCGCACGATCCGGCACACAGGGCGAGTTCGCCAGTCACCAGCGCGTCGGCCCCCGCAGCAAAGCCGCCCGCTTCCTCATGGCGCATATGCACCCAGCGGATATCGCTGTCGCGGATCGCATCGGTCACATGATTGAGGGTGTCGCCAGGAATGCCATAGCAACGCCGAGCACCTGCGGCCGCCAGCGTTTGCACGATTACCTGCGCTATTGTGCTCATCATCTGATCCCCGATTGCATCTCAAGATGCTGGGGAAAGCAGCGAATGGCGCGTATGTTCCGTTGCAAATACGTTATGTTCGACGCTTGTACGACGCTCAGCCTCCCAAGGGACGGTCCCAAGTACGGAAGGTCTGCTCCTTAATGGACCGCCAGCTCAGCGCTGTGTCTGTCTCTCCCAATTACGGAACAGGGAGAATAAAATTTGGCGGCTTGCACTAACCATTCAAACCTTTTATCGCGAGTCACTATCATTAGCGACAAATGATACGGGGGCTGTTTTGTTCATGTTCCGCACGGCGCTGTTTGCGTCAGCTTCCTTCTGCACGTCGATGGTTTGCGCACAGGAAGTTCCCGCGTCGGCACCGGATGCCGCCATGGCCGATAGCGATCAGATCATCGTGACAGGCCGTGCCCAGCGTCTCTACCGCACCGAAGTCACGACTGTCGGCAAAAGTGCCGAAGATCCGCTCGACATTCCGCAGGCGTTACAGGTCATTAACAAGGACCTCTTTGCCGATCAGGGCGCACGCAACGCGACCGATATCTATCGCAATATTTCCGGTGTCAGCTTCTTCAGCTATGCCGGTGTCACCTTCCGTGGATTTCGCCAGGATCAGTCCTTCTACGACGGAATGCGCGGCAATCCGTTCATCGGCTTTTCGGTGCCTCAGCTTTTCAATATCGAACGGGTGGAGGTGCTGAAGGGGCCGGCCGGGCTTTTCTTCGGCCCCGGCTCGCCCGGCGGCATCATCAACTATGTGTCGAAGGTGCCTAGTGACACCAGCGCCATGCGCCTGGTGGCCACGGCGGGCAATTATGATCGTCGCGGCATATCCGCCGAAGCGACCGGCCCGATCGACAAGGACGGGATCGTCACCTACCGCGTCGGCGGCTTTTACGAGGCGATGAACCCCTATCGACGCAACACGAAGAATGTGTCGCTGATCGGTGACGGCGGCCTTGCCATTAAGACAAACGAGGGCGGCAAGCTGACGCTCCAGGCGACGGTCTACGACAATGATCTTCAGGCAAATCGACTGCGCGGCATATTGACCGACGATAACGGCAATTTCCTGACCGACATTCGCTGGAATGCCAACGAACCCACCGACTTTCTGCACCTCAAGTCACAGGCCTATCAGGTGCGCTATGCAACCGCCATCGGAGAGCGGATCACATTCGACGCGGGAGCCCGCTATTTCAAGGCGACCGAGACGCAGCAATATCATGAACCGCGTGGGTTGGTCGCAGGCAGCACCGACCTTGTCGCGCGCGAATTTCGCGACCAGATCCGTGATGTCGACGGCCTGTCCTTTTCCGCAAATCTGACGGCGCGAGTCAACCTGTTCGGCATGGAGCATAAATTCCAGACCGGCGCGGACTGGTATGACGAAACGAGCGTGCTGAATTCGCGCATCCTGCGAGACGACGTAACGTCGCTAAGCCTCAGCAATCCCATCTATACCAACAGCGCGCGCGACGTGGCGCGGGCTGCTAAGCTACCCTTCACCGTGACCGATACGCGGACGAAGCGTCAGGGCGCTTATCTGCAGGACCAGATCAGCCTGACCGATGCCTTCATGCTGGTCGGTGGGGTGCGCTACGACAAGTTCGAGGATGCCGTTATCAACGCCGGCTCTTATGAGGATGGCGACATCACTTTCCGCACCGGCGCGATCTACAAGCCGCGCAAGGATGTCTCCCTCTATCTGAGCTGGTCGCAAAGTTTCGAGCCTCAGACCGCCGCCAGCCAAAATGGCGATGTCGGGGGTCCCTTCGCGCCTGTCACCGGCGACCAGTTCGAAGGCGGCATTAAGACAGACCTGTTCGACGGCAGGCTCCAAGCCAATCTGGCCGCCTACCGCATCGTGCGCAAGAATATCCTCCAGGCCGATACCAGCCTGCCGCCCGTCAACGGGCAGGACCAGCTACGCCCGATCGGCGAGGTGACGAGCAAGGGGTTTGAGATCGACCTGTCGACCGACATCACCGCCAATTGGGTCGCGCTGGTCAATTATGGTTATAATGACACGAAGATCACCGGCACGATCGCGGGTCAGGCGATCACCAACGCCGTTGGCAATCGCTTCGCCAATGCGCCCAAGCATAAGGTCGGCTTCTGGACCCGCTATCAGGTGCCGGCGATCGACTCCGCCTTTGCGGTCGGCGGCGAACATGTGTCGAAGCGCATCAGCCTGTCGGGGCAGACCGTCAAACCCTATACGATCTTCGACGCATCGGTCACCAAGGGCCTTGGCTTTGCCGAACTGATGCTGCGCGTCGATAATATGTTCGACAAGGTGTATGCCGCATCGGGCTTTTCGGCGCGGAGCGGGCATTTTCCGGGCGAGCCGCGGACATTCCTAGCCGAACTGCGCTTTCAATTCTGACCATGGATCAGGTGCGTGTGAAAAAGGGCCGGTCCCTCTGGTGGGTGGTGCATAGCTGGATTGGCCTCAAACTCTCGATCTTCCTGACCTTCATCCTGGCGACGGGCACCTTCGCCGTATTCGCGCATGAAATCGACTGGCTGGTGACGCCCCCGATGCGGGCGTCGCCCCGGTCGGAACCCATCGCGTCATGGGGGGCGTGGGCGCAGGCCGCCGCCCGCGCCGCACCGGACGCCCGGCTCCAGACGCTCTATGCACCGATCGACCCCTGGTTCGCGGTCGAGGCCTGGGTCAGTCGCGGCAAGGGCGCACCCGATCGTGTCTATGTCGACCCCTGGACAGCAAAGGTTACAGGCCGGCATGGCTGGGCCAGTGTCCATCGCTTCCTGCGACAGGCCCATCGGCACCTGATGCTGCCGACGAAGATCGGCATACCGATCGTCTGTTCGCTCGCCCTGCTGCTCGCCGCATCACTGGCATCGGGCATCGTCACCTACAAGAAATGGTGGCGCGGCTTCTTCCGAATGCCGCGCGGCGGGGATGGGCGGCGAATGACCGGTGACCTGCATCGCCTGATCGGGCTGTGGAGCTTGTGGTTCGTGGCGCTGATCGCGGTCACGGGCCTATGGTATCTGGTGGAGACATTGGGCGGGAACGCCAAGATACCCAAAGTGCCGGACGTCGAGGCGGGTCCCATGCCGACCGGGGTCGCGCTGGACCGGCTAGTTGCCATAGCGCGCAGAGCCGATCCTGCGCTCGACATTCGGGAAATCCGCTTCACGCCCGACAATGGTGTGATCTTCCTGGGCCAGTCATCCGCCTGGCTAGTGCGTGATCGTGCCAATGCGGTGGTCGTCGATCCGGCGACGTCGCAGGTTGTGGCGCGGCTGGACGGACGCACCTTGAACATACATCAGCGCATTTCCGAAATGGCCGATCCACTGCATTTCGGCACCTTCGGTGGCCTGTGGACGAAAATCATCTGGTTCCTCTTCGGCACATTGCTGACCGCGATGGCTATCACCGGTACGATGATCTACGCAATGCGGCTGGCCCGATCGGCCCGATCCGACGTCGGCAGCCTGAAGATCGCGTGGCGGGGCATGGGCGCCTGGGGATATATTGGCATTGCCCTCATTCTCCTCACCCTAATCCTGACGCCGGGGGCAATTGGGGGTGCGAGTTGAAGGAAGTTCGCCCCATTATTGCCGTTTGGCCTTGCAATTCTGATGCCCAGCTGCGGTCCGTCCGCTTTTCGGAAGCTCGCGGCCGATCCTCGCCCTTCCGCAGCTGAGCCTCGAATGTCTGCTCACACCGCAATCGGTCATTAGCCTATCACCGAGAAGCCCGACGAGAAGACGCGTCGCTGAAGGGGTGAGGCTATCAGTTCGATCCCGCGGGTTTTAATAATGGTGAGTTGAAGGGATTCGAACTCGCTTCCATAACCTGTGGACGTGTAACGGTTTCGCGCCGGTCATTTATCTCATTATGCCGCCTTGGCTTCGAAGGCGAGCGGGCTGATGCCGCCCTTCGACTGCCCTCAGGGCGGCCGCTCAGGATGAACTGCGCTGCCAAGGCCCTGGCTATAATGCTCGGGGATACAGGCCAGCACCTTCATGTCAGTCCGCTCCCGATGGCTGATCAGGCGCGAACGCCAGGACCAATAGCCGCGTTCGCTGACGTGCAAGACACGGCACATCAACTCCACCGGCCAATGATGCCCCCGCTTAAACTCTTCACCATGCTGGATCACCTCGTCGGTCTCCTTGAACGAGCCTTAAACTCGCAAGTGACCGGCACGAAACCGTTACAAGTCCAGTCCGTGTCAGACAGGGAATCGAGATCGACCTCATGGAGCTGGAAAAACTTGAACCGGGCCACGACCGCTGGCCTAGCAGCAGGCGTTTAAAAAATTTGGCGGGTTCGACCATTGGGAAATCTTTTCGATCCATCTTTTGTCAACTCGCGACATTGATTTGGATCGACTTCACTTGCCCTGGGCGGAAACTCTTGGATTGGTCCGGTAGCCCTAGCGCCCGAATTTCCGCTGTGTCTTCCCATATCGCAGCTTCCGCGTTCCCGGTTTGCCCTCCGTCGCGCGGCCGCGCGGAGCGGCAACCTGCTCGTCTGCGGGCAAGCCAAGTTCCTCCGCTTCCAGCTTGCGGATTTCATCGCGAATGCGGCCGGCCTCCTCGAACTCCAGATCGGCGGCGGCGGCGCGCATCTTCTTTTCCAGGTCCTCGATATAGGCGCGCAGATTGTGGCCGACCATATGCGGGCGGTCGTCCAATCCGGTGTCGACCGTGACCTGATCCTTGGATGCCACATGGGCGATGATGTCCCCAATCTGCCGCTTGATCGTGGTCGGCGTGATGCCATGCTCCAGATTATAGGCCTGCTGCTTCTCGCGCCGTCGCGACGTTTCGTTGAGCGCGCGTTCCATCGACCCTGTGATGCGGTCGGCATAGAGGATCACGCGGCCCTCCACATTGCGCGCCGCGCGGCCAATCGTCTGAATGAGCGAGGTTTCGGAGCGCAGGAAACCCTCCTTGTCCGCGTCGAGGATTGCGACCAGCCCACATTCAGGGATGTCCAGCCCCTCGCGCAGCAGGTTGATGCCGATGAGAACGTCGTAGACGCCCAGCCTCAGATCGCGGATCAGTTCAATGCGCTCCAGCGTCTCGACGTCGCTGTGCATGTAGCGGACCTTGATCCCGGCTTCATGCATGAACTCGGTCAAGTCCTCGGCCATCCGCTTGGTGAGAGTAGTCACGAGCGTGCGATAGCCCTGCGCCGCGACCTTGCGGCATTCATTGATCAGGTCATCGACCTGATCCTCGACCGGCTTGATCTCGACCGGCGGGTCGATGAGGCCGGTGGGGCGGATCACCTGTTCGGAAAACACGCCGCCGGTCTGCTCCATCTCCCATGGCCCGGGGGTGGCGGACACGCTGACCGTCTGTGGCCGCATCGCGTCCCATTCGTTGAAGCGCAGCGGGCGGTTGTCGATGCAGCTAGGCAGGCGAAACCCATATTCGGCGAGCGTGATCTTGCGCCGGTGATCGCCCCGCGCCATCGCACCGATCTGCGGCACGGTCTGGTGGCTTTCGTCCACGAACAGCACGGCATTTTCGGGCAGATATTCGAACAAAGTCGGCGGCGGTTCGCCAGGCAGGCGGCCAGTCAGGAAGCGGGAATAATTCTCGATCCCCGCGCAGCTTCCTGTCGCCGCGATCATTTCCAGATCGAAATTGGTGCGCTGTTCAAGGCGCTGCGCTTCCAGCAGCTTGCCCTCAGCCACCAGTTCCTTGAGGCGCTCGGCCAATTCGAACCGGATCGCTTCCATGGCCTGCTTCAGCGTCGGGCCGGGGGTGACATGGTGACTGTTGGGGAACACTTTCACATAATCGAGGCTGGCGATCTTCTTGCCAGTGAGCGGATCGAATTCGACGATATCCTCAATCTCGTTGCCGAAGAAGCTGACGCGCCAGGCCGTGTCCTCATAGTGTGAGGGGAAGACTTCCAGATTGTCGCCCTTCACGCGAAAGTTGCCGCGGGCAAAGCCTGCATCGTTGCGCTTATATTGGAGCGCGACGAGCTTGCGGATGATCTCGCGCTGATCCTCCACCCCGCCCTTCTTCATCGAAAAGGTCATGGCCGAATAGGTTTCGACCGATCCGATGCCATAAAGGCAGGACACCGACGCCACGATGATGACGTCGTCGCGTTCCAGCAGCGCGCGGGTGGCCGAATGGCGCATCCGGTCGATGCTCTCGTTTACGCTCGACTCCTTCTCGATATAGGTGTCGGACCGCGGCACATAGGCTTCGGGCTGGTAATAATCATAATAGCTGACGAAATATTCGACCGCATTGTCGGGAAAGAAGCTCTTGAACTCGCCATAGAGCTGGGCCGCCAAAATCTTGTTGGGCGCAAGGATGAGCGCGGGGCGCTGCAACGCCTCGATCGTCTTGGCCATGGTGAAGGTCTTGCCCGAGCCGGTGACGCCGAGCAGCACCTGGTCCTTTTCGCCCTGCCTGGCCGCCGCCACCAGTTCGGCGATCGCGGTCGGTTGGTCGCCGGAGGGTTCATAGTCGCTTACCAGCGTGAACGGCCGCCCGCCCTCGCTCTTTTCCGGGCGCGCCGGACGATGCGGGACGAAGCTCTGGCCGGTTTCCGGCTCGGACAGGTCGGTGCGGATTTGAATTGTCATCGCGCCTTGATATGGTACCGGAACATAAGGGGTGCAACAGGGAGATCGGACGATGCGCGGAGCGTTTTTGACGATGCTGGGCTTGACCATGACGCTAGCGGCGTGCGGGGACCAGCCAGGCGAAAAGGCCGGTGACATTGCCGCGACCGACGCCATGAGCAAGGCGCAGGTGAAAGAAGCCGTGGACAAGGTGCAGTTGAAACCCGGCCAGTGGCAGGGGCGCTTTACCATCCAGGACATCGACCTGTCCGGCATGCCCGGTGCGCCGGCAACGATGGAAGAGCAGATGAAGCGGATGATGAGCCAGACATCCCTCACCTATTGCGTGACCCCCGAAGAAGCCGCCAATCCCGGTGCGGAGATGTTCTCGGGGCAGGACGACAAGAATTGCCGCTTCGCCGATTTTTCTGCCACGGGCGGCAAGGTGAAGGGCCGCGTCTCCTGCAAGGCGGAGGGCGGCACCATGAACGCCGCCATGTCGGGCAGCTACGCGCCCGACAGCTATGCGATGGACATGGACATGAAGATGGAGGGCGGCCCCGAAGGCCAGACCATGGCAATGACAGCGCGTTCCGAGGGCAAATGGATCAGCCCGAAATGTGAAGAGAATAAGTGATTGTCCGGCTGATCCTTTTACTGTCACTCGGCCTGAGCATCTGTTGCAGGCTTGCGAACGCTGCCGAG
>MDSZ01103663.1_pt1 | contig 21934 bp, 22 predicted proteins | sample 811201 | NCBI WGS metagenome assembly MDSZ01 (sample SAMN05326647, study PRJNA326480) | marine metagenome | isolation source: seawater | place: Indian Ocean: North | collected 2010 | reverse complement strand
TCTCACTCGAGAGAGATAAACAGATGGGTCCCCACACTGATTCGGTCGGCAAGTTCAATCGCAGATTCATTGGATACCTGAATACACCCAGAACTTGCGGTACTTCCTAACCGAGCTTCTTTATTAGTACCATGTATGTAGACATACCTTTCATAGGTGTCTACCCCCTTACCTAAATTCAAGCCTGCTTCCAGTCCCATCAGTCGCAGAATTCTAGAAGTAATCAGATTTTTCCTTTTCATTTCCTCATCGCATTCCCAGTAGCAAAGATTGATTGGGCATCTACCTTGAAATACCATGCCCTTTGGTTGGTCCTGTCCAATTATTTCATTTACTTCATGTAATCCCCATGGCGTACCAAAAGAATTTTCTTGGCAACTGGGTGGATTTAGGGATGTCGAAACCACATATGTTTTGACACTTTTTCCTTCTTTTTGATGATACATCTCTTGGCTTTTTATGGAAACCAACAAAAGATCGTCTGTCTCCATCAAATCCAGTTCTTTTAAAACCCCCAAGTATTCATTCCTTACCTGTATATTCATTGAAAAAGTTTAAAATTGGCATTGTAGGCTCAACTGGTGCAGTTGGCCAAGAAATTATCAAACTTCTTGAAAAAAGAGAATTTCCCGCGAGTGAGGTCAGGCTTCTCGCTTCGCCCAGGTCAGCAGGCACCGAAGTGGAGGCATTAGGAGAGCGAAGGACTGTTCTTGAAACCACTCCCGAATCCTTTGATGGGCTTGATTTCGCTATTTTCAGCGCAGGTTCGGATAATTCAGTAAAGTATGCCCATGAAGCGGTGAAAAGAAACTGCGTGGTTATCGATAATAGTTCTGCTTTCAGGATGGATCCATCTGTCCCCTTGGTTGTCCCCGAGATCAACCCGGAGGCTCTTGAGGAGCACCAAGGAATTATCGCCAACCCAAATTGCTCCAGTGCAATTACCTTGATGGCCATTTATCCGCTGCACAGAAGGTTTGGTCTAAAAAGGTTTTATGCATCCACCTATCAGGCTGTCTCCGGGGCAGGTGCTATGGGACCCATTTCCCTTGATCAAGAAGTAACAGAAATGGTCACGGGTGCCCCAGTCCCCAATGCCCTGCCCTCAGCGTTCCCTCATCCCATTGCTTTTAATCTTATTCCTCATGTTGATACTTTTCGCGAAGATGGATACACCAAGGAAGAATTAAAGATGGGTAATGAATCCCGCAAAATCCTTTCCCTGCCAGATTTAAAGGTCTCCTGCACCTGTGTAAGGGTCCCCGTTTATCGGGCTCACTCGATTTCGATCAATGCCGAATTCGTCAATAATGTTAACCTGCCAGATGCAATTCAGGTTCTTAGTTCTTTCGATGGGTTGGATTTCGTACAGAATTTAAACGAGAACCTTTACCCCATGCCCGTATTTTCCTCTGAAAAAGAGAATTGCCAAGTGGGAAGAGTACGGGTGGATCATGCATCTGACAATGGTCTGGCATTTTGGGTAACAGGCGACCAACTATGGAAGGGGGCAGCACTCAATGCCATTCAGATTGCTGAAGAAATGATCAACCGCAACTGCCTTAGAAAAATATTCTAAAGAATTGGCAAAAGATTTGCTACTTCGGGATATATGAATCCTGTAATCGCAACCGGTCTAATTAATATTGGTGGTAATCTTCTACGACAAGCTTTGCCGCCTGGTTCAGATTCATCCTCTTCCACTAAGGCTAATTTCGAAAAGGACTTAGTCGAACTTCAGAACAGGGACGCGGGCAAGATAGAAAACCTCGATCAACTTCGGTCCGATCTTATAAAAACTCCTGAAGTTAATGAATTTTTGTCTAAAAACACAGACTGCTCAATTACATTGGATCAATTTTCAGATGGGTCGATTCGTATTCTTTCATCCTCTGGAGATTTCATGACTTTGCACCCCAATACTTCAACTTGCAAATTGGCAAGCCAGTTCCTACAAGGATCGATTGCATCTGGAAAAAACCTACATCCACAAAGGGCGAATTCGGTCATCTTGACCGGATAAGTGTTTAGGGGCAACTTTCGCCCGTCCTTTTGATTATGCAACCTCCTTCTGATTTCCTTCTGATCGAAAGGATTAACCAATGCCCAAAACTTGCCTCTTTGCGTAGCATTAACGACACCCTTCGTTCCCTCTTGGAATCAGAAGACAGTTTTTTAGCTCAAATTGCCGAGGTTATTCGCCTGGATCCATCTTTAACCACTCGTGTGCTCGATTTGGTAAACTCGATTTTTTTTGGAAGTAAGGATAACAAACGAATCAGCGGGGTTGAGGAGGCTTCGATATTTTTAGGACTTAATCGCATCAGGGAATTACTTTTTGCAACTCCCGTGATCGAAGAAATTTTGGAACTTGGAAAGAATACCCCATCCTTCCCCTGGGAAGAATTCTGGAAAAACAGTATAGGAACTGCCATCCTGACCAGAGAACTGCTTTCGGTGTTGGAAATCAGTTACGAAGAAGAAGCAGATTATGTGGCCGGATTGCTCCATAATCTCGGTATTTTAATCCTGGCGATTACCTTCCCTGACTATTTCCAGAAAATATATTTAAAAAAATATGATTCTGCTGAAGATATAATTGAAGAGGAACATGCCAGGATTGGCTGGGATCATGCCAAGATCGGAGCCTATTACTTATGGAACCATCATATTTCTGATGAAATTGTCGATGCAATCCACTGGCATGATCAACCGGGCAAATCCAAGGAAAGTCCAAAGCTTGCATCTGCTATACAGGTATCCCAAGCCATAGTTTGCGAACTTGGCTTTACGGGATTAAACAAATGCAAAAGCAAAAACCCCGGAACCTACCAACAGCTTGAGGGGTGGAATATATTGTTAGAAAATCACCAAGATCCGGAAAAAATAATTGCTGCCATTGATGAAGCCTCTGAAAGGCTTAATCAAAGCCTTAACGGTATATTCTAGTTCAAAATTTTGCCCTTAGGGGGGCTTATCTTAGCCATTGGTCTTCACGAGCTGCCTTGGCTACCTTGAGTGCACCAATCGCCACCAAAGGAGAGTAGTCCTTACCTGAAAGCCTGACTTGAGGATTTTCATATCCTTCATCTATGAGTCTTTGTTGAATTTCCTGATCAATATTTCTTACACGACTCCCGCCACCGGTCAGGATAATGTTTTGAAGTAACGAAAAAACCGATTGAGGTGAAGCCGATGCAATCACTTGCTTGAGCGAATCTGTAATTTCATCAACTAAACGGTTGCAGGCTTCGCCAACTTGCTTGCCAATCTCAATTTTTCTAGGCTTACCTTCCACTGGAACTTTTACCCGCACCCCAGACTCAGGGTCCCCCACATAGGAGTACTCCTCCTTAAAGCCGCGAATCATGGAGATAGGAAGGTTGACCTCCGGATAGCTCTCGCGGACCAACTGGTCCAAAATCACATCCACTTCATTCCCACCAAAAGGAATACTTAGTAAGTCCTGAGGTTTTGGAAAATAACCTTGAATAATACAGAAGTCCGTAGTGCCCGCACCAATATCAACAAACAATGAATTACTCACCGGGTCTTTGTAATCGCTCTGCTGTAAACGCTCTTCATCCCGCATGCCAAGGGCCGCCAAAAAGGGCTCGGGGATAAGAAGTACGCCATCAAAAACTGAGGTAGCTGCATCCTGAAGTTTTTGCTTTGCCTCTTCATCTGCGACTGAGGGAATGCCGATGACACACAGCGCATCCCCCTTGTACTCGGGATCGACTTGTTCCCGCAAATGCCCGAGGAAGGATTTAGTTGCATCAAGGTCCTGAATCACTCCATCACTTAGTGGATTGACTAAACGCAGATGCAATTGATTGGAGAGTGCATCACCACCGTGGAGCATTTCAGAATTTCCAGGCAGTATGCCTGCCAGGATTCCCTCCTCAGGGTAACCGACAATTGTAGGGACCAGGATGCCGTGATGCTGGTCGGAACCAGGCTTGCTTAATTTGCTCAAAATACATGACTCCAGCGTACCCAAGTCTAAGCCAAGCGGAAGTTTCTTCTTGGTCGAAGACGGAGTATCCACGACTTCATCTTTTGGTATATCAATATCCTCTGTAATCGACTCGCTCATAGATCAAAAACTGCATTCCTATTATTTCGATTCATACGACAGAATCTCATCAATCATTTCTTCGATTTCGTCAAACCTCAATCCCGTTCCGGATGGAGGATCAAGGTCAGAAGGCATGTCTTTACTTTCTTTGCCTGCCAAGATTGCTGAAGGTTCTTCGATCAAATTCAAGTCGTCTGCAGGCAGATTTACCTTCTCTATATTTTCGGACTTTTTACTCTTATGGGACCTTTCTGAATCGGCAGATGCCTTGTGCGTCACCTGCTTATCGTTTTCAGGAATAGAAATATCCTGGGGAAGGGAATTCTCTTGCACAGATGCAACCGATTGGCCATCAGCTACTGCGGGTATCTTTAATTCATTGAGTTTTGAAGTGATGCCCTGTGCCTGCTCAATCACCCCAGTTAAATCCCGGGTGACCCGATCAAAGCGATTTACCAATGATGCCACTTCTGCTCGAACTAATTCCGCAACCCTCGACTCAAAGCGACCTGCGAAAAGATCAAACGCAACCGCCAATTCATCCGCCCGAGCGGACTCATCATCAAACATTTCTTTTAATTTTGCTTTTTTCTCCGAAGGATCCAGTGGAGCGCTCTTGGCCCAACCTACCACCAAGCCAGGTATTTCATCTCGGAGAACCTGAACCGCCCCCTCTTCGTCGCCTACCAGTCGACGCACACAGGCACGACGAAAACCGGCTTTGAGTGCTTCAAGAGGAGACGCTGGTGTGGGTGCAGCAGACATAGAAGATCAATAGTGTAAAGCCAGCCTTGTTAGCACAACTTAATTCTTGGGCAAATTCTGGCGAAATTGGATATCCGCTGCCCTTACAAGTTTATGGATTGCATTAGATTTAAGTGTCATTTTAACCCGCAGAAATTCTTCAAAGTCTTCAGCTAAGGGCGATAAAAATTCATCATCTGAATTTAAATCAGCGAGGCATCTCCCATGAAGTGCCTGCCGGTACATACCAAGCATTCCATGCCACTCTTCTCGCCAGCCACCAGTACAAAAATCGAGGTATATGCTTTCATCCTTGCCATAAAGCTTTTCACCAACCAGAGGACAGCCAATTGATTGAGCATGTACACGGATTTGGTGCTTTCTTCCAGTTAAAGTAGCGATTGAGCATAAAGTATAACCTCCTTGGCTTTGGAGTGGTATGAAATCCGTCTCTGCGTATTTTGCTTTTCGACTGTTTTCAGTCACCCTTTGTTTTACATAAACTGCACTAAGTGGATCCTTACCCAAAAAAGTGGCAACTTTTTGCGGTTCATCGACCACTCCTTCCAAAATGGCCAGGTAGTAGCGCCGGACAGTTTTTCTTTCCACGCCTTTTTGCCAGTAACTGGCTGCTTTGCGATTTTTGGCTAGCATAACTACCCCACTGGTCTCCCGATCCAATCTACTGACAAGATGCAAGGTTTGAGTTTTCAAATATTCCTTCGCAGTTCCAACCAGACTGGAAAAGGGGCCATTTTTGGATGGATGACAAACCAACCAGCCTGGTTTATCGATAACCAGCAGATTTTCATCTTCATGTAATATCCATTTTTTGAAGTCCTCTATCTCAACCAGAGGAGCGTCTTTTAGGAATGATTGATTCATTATATGTGAGGTCTGAATAAAAAAATTTAAAATAAAGTTGGAGAATTTGAGAATCCTATGGTTGGGTAAAGTAAGAAATGTACAATTCTGTACATAATTATAACCAAAAATAAATAACGCATATATGAAGAATAATCTGATTCTATCCGGACTTCATCTCTCTCTCACTGACGCTCATAAAGAAGTAGTTTCTTCGAAAATGGAGAAAATATTTAAGCATGAAGAAAAAATCATAAGAGCCAGAATTGAGTTAGAAAGATCCGCAAAATCTTCATCCCACGAAAATGAATTCGTGGCCAAGGGGCATCTCGAATTAAAAGGGACTACCATAACGATCTCTGCTGCCTCAGATAATATTTTTAAATCGATTGATGACCTCATTGACAAATTAGACCGTGGTCTAAGGCGACGGTCGCGGCTTAAAAAGGTTAAGCGTAAACAATCTTCCCTGCAGGAATTACCCAACGCCGCGTAAGCGTAGTCCTGCAACCTCAGAAAAGCTCATCCTTCGGGATGGGCTTTTTTTATGCTTAGCCAGATAATACGGAGTAAGCTTCATTGAATATATCTGTAACTGCGGCAAGTTTGCCCATTCCTTCGTAACCACATGCTAACTCCCCAACTATGGGATCAACAAACCGGACTCCCCGCTCCTGCAAAATTTTTAGGTTACGCTGAGTCGCCGCATGGTCAAACATCCTGCCGTTCATTGCTGGAGCGATCAGCACAGGTGCACGCGTGGCTAAATAGATTGCCCCCAGTACATCTGGGGCTTGCCCATTGGCGAAATTGGCCAGTTGGTTTGCCGTAGCAGGGGCGACAAGAAAAAGGTCTGCCCGGTCGGCTAAATCGATATGCCCTGGCTGCCATCCAGAATCCTCATCCCAAAATGAAGTGGTTACGGGATTTCGCGAAAGGGTCGCCAGAGTCAGGGGGGCAATAAACCGGGTCGCGGATTCCGACATCACAACAAACACATCCGCCCCAGCTTTGCGTAGTTCACTGGTCAAATCTGCCGCCTTGTAAGCTGCAATTGAGCCAGAAATACCAAGCACAACAACTTTTCCTGATATATTCTTATCAACTGTGGCAGAGGAATCCATGGGGCATTTTACTCTATCCAAATTAAATGATCACACAATCACCATTTATCCACTAAGCGTCTCTCTTTTTGGATTAACACTTTCCAAGACTCGTTAAAAACAATAGAAGAGGACCCGAAGAAATGCAAAACAGTCCAATTAGAAAGTATAAACCGTGGGGAGTTATCGATTTGCCAAACCGAGAATGGCCAAATCGCACCATTGATCGTGCACCCATCTGGTGCAGTGTTGACTTACGGGATGGCAACCAAGCCCTTCCCATACCCATGGGGGTGAAAGAAAAGCTCGAGCTTTTCAAGCTGCTCTGCGATATCGGCTTTCAACAAATTGAGATTGGCTTTCCATCTGCCGCTCAGACCGAGTTTGATTTTGCCCGAAAGTTGATTGAAGAAGAACTGGTGCCTGATGGTGTAGCCTTACAAGTACTCACACAGGCACGGGAACATCTCATCCGTAGAAGTTTTGAAAGCTTACAAGGAGCCAAGAAGGCGATTGTGCATGTTTATAATTCCACTTCTCCCCTGCAAAGACGGGTTACTTTTGGCATGTCCAAAGAGCAAATCAAGAAGATCGCAGTCGAGGGCGTATTACTTGTCAAAAAACTTCTTCCTGAACTTCCTGATACCGAAATACAACTTGAATATTCACCTGAAAGCTTTTCTGACACTGAGGTGGATTATGCCCTGGAAGTATGCGAAGCGGTTATGGATGCATGGGAACCAACCACCCAAAATCCGATTATTTTAAATTTACCAGCCACGGTAGAATTATTTACCCCGAATATTCATGCCGACCAGATAGAATGGTTTTGCAAGAATTTGCGGGAACGGGACAAGGCAATTATCAGTCTGCATACCCATAATGACCGGGGAACCGGCACCGCGGCCACCGAGCTTGGCTTACTGGCAGGAGCCGATCGGGTTGAAGGTACTTTGTTTGGCAACGGTGAACGAACAGGCAACCTCGACATCGTTACCGTTGCACTAAACATGTACAGTCAGGGCCTCCATCCATCACTGAGCTTTGAGAATATCGAGCAGATTCGCGATATTTATGAACGAACCACGGGAATGACCGTGCATGAGCGACACCCCTATGGGGGAGATTTGGTATTTACTGCCTTTTCAGGATCCCATCAGGATGCAATCAAAAAAGGTATGGATATCAGGGAAAAATCAGGTGATTCTGAAGATGATCATTGGCAAGTTCCCTATCTCTCGATTGATCCGCGAGACATTGGTCGTTCCTATGAGGCAATCATTCGAATAAACAGCCAGAGCGGTAAAGGCGGAGTTGCTTATGTCTTATCCCGTGAATTTGGACTGGAGTTACCCAAGCCAATGCATCCGGAAGTCGGTATGATCATGAATGAAAAGGCAGATTCTGAATCCCGTGAATTAGCTGCAGATGAAATTTATGAAACCTTCAAATGTGAATACCTGGAAAAACAAAACCCACTCCGATTGGATTCTTATGAAACCAGCAAAGTTTCTAATGATGAAGTAACCTGTTCAGCAAAAATTATCCTCAATGGGAAGACACTGGAAATAACAGGAAGTGGCAATGGCCCAATCAACGCATTCGTACATGCACTTGAGGAAGCAGGCTTAAAAGATTTCAAGCTCACCGATTACCGCCAGCATTCCATTGGAGGGGGTTCTGCAACCGAATCTGCCGCCTTCATTCAACTGCAAACAAAAGCAGGTCGTGTGGCCTATGGTTGTGGCATCAATGCCAGTATTGAGAAAAGCGGTTTACTCGCTCTTGTAAGTGCTTACAACCGCGTGCACTAAAGCCATGGATTATATTCGCAAATTCTGCTTTATGCTTACTTTGCTTTATGGTGTGTCTGTATACTCCGCTGAGTTTGATGACCTTGAAAGCCGGATCGACCAAATGCTTGAGCGACTAAGTAAAGTGGAATCGGAAACTCCTGACTCCAAGTCGGTTAATAATACAAATCCTCCACTTCCACCACAAACAAATGAAGACCTCCCGCAAATTATTTTACCCGCTTCATCAGAGGCAGAAGTAACCTTACAGAATAACGAAAACACAGACAGTTTTGATCATTTGGAAAGCCGGGTTGATCAAATGCTTGAACGTTTAAACAAGATAGATTCCCAAACCTCCCCTCCGCCTCCACCGCAAGATGTGGAAATCCCAGTTTCTTTTGAATCTGAGGATGAACTTCCCCAAATTATCCTACCTCCCCTACCTCAAAGTGGACTAACTCCTGGGAATAGCGAGGTTGCCGAAAGTTTTAATAACCTGGAAAAACGCATTAACAACTTACTCAATCGGTTAGACCTTCCTGTGAGCACCTCAGGTGGGGATGCTCAGCAAACACCTGACTTTTCGCCCCCCACAGGCCTTCCGGTCATTGACTTGGATAAAACCTACCACAACACCTCCAGTTCTTTTGCATTACCTGAAGATACTGATCTGCAAAACCAAGAACCTCCACCTCTTCCCAAAAATCGTTTTTCTTTTTACCTTGGTTTCTCAATTCCAAATGACAGTACATACTCAAACTCATCTGGAAATCATGACATAGAGTTTAAAAACGGATATGAAATTGGCATCGAATATAATCGTTTCTTCGTGGATAATTCCTACATCGGTGGCTTCATTGAGGGGAAATTCTTCGATACTGGATCACTTGCTGGCAACTCGACAAATGGTGACAACCGATTGATCAATTTTGGTTTCACCCTTGGGCAGGACTGGTCCCTATCGGAACATTTTGCAGTAAAAACACAGGCAAGCATTGGTGCCTCCTCTGCCCATTATGAAATTAGTTCTGAAAGTTACTCATCCACCGACCTCGCCTTTCATTACTCCTTCCTCCTCGGTTTTGAAGTAAAGTGGAATGAATATTGGCACACCCATTTGTATTATGAACTGGACGGTCGCTCATCCGCTGATCGTATGGATTACCAAAGTTTTCACCAGATTGGTGTGGAGACTGGGATTGGGTTTTAAGATGGGATTTCATTATTAGCTTCTGCCCAACTCTATTCCTGTATAGACCAAAGGGGGATGGGTCTTAATAAGAAAAATATGCCTTCTAATTCAACTACCCTAGAGGGTGTTCTCGAACGCATCACTTTCTACAATGAGGAAAATGGCTTTCTCATTGGTAAGTTAAAAGGAAACGAAGCAAAAGAGGAGATTGCGGTGGTGGGCAAAGCTCCAAAAGTTCAATGTGGAGAAACCCTAGTGCTTTCAGGCACATGGACTATGCACCCAAAGCATGGCAAGCAATTCTCTTTTGATACCTTCGAGAGCAAACTTCCTGCTTCTGCATATGGGATAAGAAAATACCTAGCAAGTGGCTTAATCCATGGAATTGGGAAGACATACGCTCAAAAAATTGTGGATCATTTCGGGGCTGATACCCTCCGTGTTATTTCCGAAGAATCTGGCCGACTCAGGGAAATCGAGGGGATCGGAAAAATGCGGGCAAAAAGCATCAAGCAAGCATGGGAGGAACAAAAAGCAGTCCGTGAAGTCATGATGTTTTTGCAGACTTATGGGGTAACCGATGCCCTTTGCCTAAGGTTGGTTCGTAAATATGGGAACGAAGCGAAAACAATTTTAGAGTCGGACCCATACCGGATTATCAGAGAAGTCAAAGGCATTGGTTTCAAAACGGCCGACCGGATCGCTCTTAACCTTGGCCTGGCGAGTAATGGCCCGCCCCGAATTGATGCAGGTATCCTGCATGTAATGCAGGAATTTGAAGACCAAGGCCATACACACTTTGAACGTCGAGAAATCGCCCTACAAGCGATTGAATTGCTCCAAGCAGAATCTCATGAGGTGGAAACCCGCGTAGATGCTTTACTTACCCAGGGAGAAGTTGTGGAATCGATGGCTGATTGGCTTCAATTACCAGCAACGGCTCGAGCTGAGCATACACTCTCACAGTCCCTGAGCTTCCTTATTCGGGGAAAATCCAGTCTGCCACCTATTCTAGTAGATAAAGCCATAGATTGGGCACAGGAAAAAGCGGGGTTTCAATTTGCCGAAGAGCAAAGCAATGGGGTACACCAAGCACTGTCCTCCAAGGTATCCATTCTCACGGGCGGTCCGGGAACCGGAAAAACGACAATTTTGCGTGCACTGGTCTCCATCCTCAGAGCTAAAAAAACCAAAATATTCTTAACTGCCCCAACTGGTCGGGCGGCCAAAAGAATGTCAGAAAGCACCTCTCATTTTGCCCAAACTGTTCATCGCCTGCTTAAATTTGATCCATCTCAGGGTGGGTTTAGCGTGAATGAACAAAACCCTTTACTGTGCGATTATTTGATCATGGATGAGTCCAGCATGCTGGATATTCGATTAGCAGCAGCATTAGTTCGGGCACTCCCTGCCAATGCTCATTTATTGTTGGTTGGGGATGCTGATCAATTACCATCGGTTGGGGCAGGCAATGCCCTCAAGGACTTAATTGATTGCGGCGAGCTGCCCGTTACCCGCCTACAGGTCACTTTCCGCCAAGCAGACGATAGTGGAATTATTGGCCTGGCTCATTCTATTCTTTCGGGCAGGTCCAGTCCTCCCCTGCCCCTTGAATCGACATCCTCCCTGCCCCCACACCATGATGTTCATTTTATTCGTGCAGAATCTCCTGAAGAATGCGTGAAGATTGTTTGCGATCTTTGCCAAAGCATTTTACCCAAGACCTTCCGCATTGATCCAAAATCAGATTTGCAAGTGCTTGCACCTTTGCATCGAGGCGTGGGCGGAATTGGTAATTTAAACGATCAGATACGGGACAGTCTCAATCCAAACGGAGCAACTTATGTTATGGGAAGTATGCTTTTGCGCGAAGGGGATAAAGTTATACAAACTAGAAATAATTATGATAAAGATGTCTTTAATGGAGACCTTGGCATCATTCTGAAGGTGGATTCATTAAATGGTGTACTGGAGATTGATTTTGAGGGCAGATTAGTAAAATACGAACGGATGGAGGTGACCGATCTGCAACCAGCCTATGCCATATCAATTCACAAAAGTCAGGGCAGTGAATATCCAGTAGTCATTTTCCCACTGCTTAAACAACACTTCATGATGCTTCAAAGAAACCTAGTCTACACTGGACTGACACGGGCCAGAAAAAAAGTGGTCTTCGTAGGCGACCCCACCGCATATGCAATGGCGATTCGAAACAATAAGACTGTCGCCCGCCAAACCGACTTAATTCGGAAATTCAAAAAACAACTCGAAATTACATGATTGCCAAGTAACTGGCAAAAAAAAGAACGAGATAAGCCGGGATGGCCTTCCAAAGCATGTTTTTCTCAACCTTTATATGGTAAAGCACAGCCAGGGTCATTAAACCAACCAAAAGAATGGCTGCTGGACGAATCAGAAATGGTAGCCAATGACCACACAAAAAACAGATGGATATGGATATTTTTAAAAATCCCACAAGATACATGATTTTTCCTGATAATCCATAAGCCTGAAATTCTTCCGCCATATTCTTGGCATTTTTACCGCGAAAAGGAGTAGGCTTATTCAAGCGCCATGACCATACCGACAGTAAAACAAACGCCACACCACAGCGTATAAGAATATGTTCCCAGGTTTGCCAAGCCTCCATCACAACATGGAAAGCATGAACGAATAAAATGACTTAGTTGTCAATTGAGCATCGCCCGCAATTACTGGGCATTCCAGAACAGGGAGGCATGTCGACTGCGTCAGAACCTGAATTACTAGCTGTAAAAACAGAAAGTTTCTTCTCTAGCTTTTCTGAGCCACATTCGGGGCACTTTGCCTCATTTCGCCAATCACTCGAACGCACCAGTTGCTCCGAATCCTTGGAACAATCCAGGCAAGAGAATTCGTAGATCGGCATGTAAAAATCTGAATCAGTAACTCGCAAGCAAGTCAATGAAGCGTATGATCATGTAATAGAGCGAAACAAGGATACCTACGCCAAACAACCCAACAAAGAGCAGACTGGTCAGCTTTTTAACCCCTTCAGCTTCAAGTATTTTGGGCTGCTTCTCCATGGAACCAATCATCACGATTAGGTACACCACAATAGCAAATACCGGCATGGTAACCATAAACCAATCAAATTCACTAGTCATGATGACCATAATGTTGATCCAGACGCCTAAGTCAAGGAGGACGAAGAGCAATGGTTCAGATTTTTATTAATCAGAAATTTAAAATCGGTGCTTCGTCGGCAAACAAGGTTCTTTTAAATTAAAAACCCTTTTTTTCCACAAGTTTATCTCGCCCTCATGTTGTTCTTTTGCATTTTTGCATGAATGATTTCACCGGAAGTACCAAATGGTCAAAATAAACAAATTAGTAAAATTCGACACATCGTTTGCCTAAAGTTCAAAGAAACAGCCAAAGCAGAGCAAATTGAAGAAATCGAGCGGAAGTTCCCAGAACTCAAAACAACAATACCTGGCATTGTTTCCATAGAATGGGGAACCAATAACAGTCCGGAGGGCTTAAATAAAGGCTTCACTCATTGTTTTGTGGTTACATTTGAGAATGACCAAGCCCGCTGTGCTTATCTGCCCCACTCAAATCATCAGGTATTTGTCAATATACTCAAACCGTTACTGGATGATGTATTTGTAATTGATTACAACTTATGAGAAAAATTATTGTTTTACCCTTTTTATTCCTGGGATTGCTGTCATTCCTGGATGCCACAATATCCACGCCATCCATATTTGGTGATAATATGGTTTTACAGAGAGAGCACCCGTGCCCAATTTGGGGGAAGGCTGATGCCAATGCATCAATCACCTTAACTTTCGCCGGTAAAACCTATCGGGTGCGGGCCGATGAAGTAGGGGCTTGGCAGATCACACTCGATCCGCAACCAGCATCAAAAAAACCACTGACCATGGTAATCTCTGATTTCAGATTCAATAGTTTTGACAGAATTCATAAAAACTTCCACAGCCGATTAAAAAATCAACCCGGATCAATTGTTTATGAAAATATTTTGATCGGAGAAGTATGGCTATGTTCAGGCCAGTCAAATATGCAATGGGGTGTAAATATGTCAGACGACAGTGACCTTGAGAGCCTTTCAGCAGTGTATCCGCAACTGCGCTTAATTACGATCCCTCAGACAGGGAGCCAAGTCCCACAAACCGACTTTCAAGGGGCTTGGGAATCAGCCACTCCTGAAACTTCTGCAAACTTTTCAGCTGTGGGATATTTTTTTGGTAGAAGGCTGCATCAGATCTTAGGTGTGCCGGTGGGTCTTATCGATAATTCCTGGGGTGGATCAACCTGCGAAGCCTGGATTCCTAAAGACCGCTTACAAATACATCCGCTCGCTCAGCCTTACCTCAGGGAGTGGCAGGCAAAGGAAAAAGATTATAATTTCAACAGTCAGCTGGAAGATTATAAAAAAAGGCTGGCACATTGGGAGTTAGCTAATAAGCAAGGCAAAAGCAAAAGCCGCAGACCAAGAGCGCCTCGCAATCAAATGACAGGCCAGCACAGGCCTGCAAATTTATACAACGGTGTTCTTCATCCAATCATTGGTTATGGAATCAAAGGTGCCATTTGGTACCAAGGGGAAAGTAATGCCGGCCGGGGTTATGCTTATCGGGAAATCTTCCCGCTTATGGTCCAGTCTTGGAGACAAGCATGGGGCCAGGAGGATTTCCCTTTTTATTGGACTCAGCTTGCTGATTACGGGAACGAGGAAAGTGAACCTGGTGACTCCTCCTGGGCAGAACTTCGGGAATCTCAAACCATATCTCTTCAGAAGGTGAGAAACGGGGGAGAGGCAGTCATTATTGATGCTGGAGAAGGACGGGATATCCACCCCCGCAACAAACAAATCGTGGCAAATCGACTGCTCCGTCATGCGCTTGCAAATGACTATGGGCATAAAATCCCACATCAAAGCCCCCTTTACAAATCAATGAAAATCAATGGTTCCCGGATTGTTATTGAATTCATGCACACCGGTGAAGGACTGTACTGCTTCGATTCCAGAACACCAAAGGGCTTTGCAATTTGTGGTAAAGATCAAAAGTTCGTCTGGGCGGACGCAAAAATAGTAGGGAAAGACAGTATTGAGGTTTGGTCAGACTCCATACCCTCCCCTACAGCAGTTCGCTATGCATGGTCCGATAATCCGGTATGTAATTTATACCGTAAGGATGGTGCTGTCACCCTGCCTCTTACTCCCTTCAGGACTGATGACTTTTCCTTAATTACAATGGGGAAATAATTTATCTGCTGTGAAACAACTCTTTTCGCTTAGCTGCATTTTTTTATTTTCCACGGGCCCAATCCTGGGATCGATCAATTTAAGACAAGAAATTGAAACTCTTTCGACCCTCACTCAAGTACCCCAAACTTACCTGGCAAAAGGAAGTAAGGAATCTGATAACCCCAAAGCCATTTATTTCGATGCCCTTCCCTATGAAGGGAAAAGTACCCGCACCTATGCGTGGTTAGGTTTGCCCGAGAATACCAAGACTAAAGTTCCCGGAATCGTACTGGTACACGGCGGTGGAGGTTCCGCATTTAAGGAATGGGTCGAACGATGGAACAAACATGGATTTGCTGCCATCAGTATTGCAGTCGAAGGTCAGACGGACCGTAAAATTTCAGGCAAAAACAAAAAGAAGGCATGGGAAAGACATCAGTGGGCCGGGCCTCACCGGGTGGGAATTTTCGGAGATTCCAACAAGGAATTAAAGAACCAGTGGATGTATCATGCTGTTTCCCATACGATACTTGCAAATTCCCTTCTGCGTTCCCTGCCTGAGGTGCAAGATGAGCAAGTGGGTTTAATGGGAGTATCCTGGGGTGGAATCATTAGCTCTATAGTACTAGGTATTGATCAACGCTTTGCCTTTACCATCCCCGTTTACGGATGCGGCTATTTGAATGAGGCAGACAATCAATACAAGCGTAACCTTGTTGGCAACAATACATATCTTAATGGCTGGGAGGCTGGACATCGACTGGATCAGGCCACCATGCCAGTACTTTGGCTTTCCTGGCCTGGAGACAAACATTTCCCCATGGAAATTCTAAAGGAATCTTATGATCAATGTGGTTCAGAAAATATGGTTTCTTTAGTCCCCAATATGGGACACGGGCATGGTCCTGCCTGGTCACGCCCGGAAAGTTATGCCTTTGCCAAATGGATCATAGAAGATGGTACTCTGTGGTGCAAAAGATTGGAATCTGGAATCCAAAAAAATCAATTATTTGCCAAATTTAAAACTGATCGTGTGTTGGAACGGGCCACGCTGGTACATACAAAAGATTCAGGATTTACCGGTCATCGCAAATGGAAAGAGACCGAAATTCGGTTGACTAAGAAGAATGGCTTCTGGTTAGCCGATTGGCCCCTACCAAAAGATACCACAGGATGGTTTGTAAATGTGGAGGCAGATGGATTGGTCGTAAGTTCCGACTATCACTCTGGATCTTAGCTTCACAAAAAACTATGTGATTGTGCATGGCAAAAGAGCTCCGTCCTTCATTCCATGAATTATTTTCTTATCTGCCGGACAGAAGGTAGCAAGTGCTCCCGTCAAATTCGCTTTTCCTGCATTAAGAAAATAATAAGGAGATATGCGCAGCCTTCCTTTCATTGGCACAATCATCCCGTCTTCATTATAGACGGGATGACTCATGGTAACCGGCTTTTTAAACTCCTGTAAAATGCTTACTGGATTAGGAAAATTAGCCAGAGCATGTTCAATCGAGTGAGTCCAGTCATCAGACGATACATCCTCACCAACAACCACACTGCGTGCCCCCCATGCAGTTTCGTGAAACCCGCTCGCTTTAAGAATAAGAGATCTTTCTTTTTTGGAAGCTTTGCCCAACTCTTTCCAGTTTTGCAAACGATCCCCGCTTACTAATGGACCATCGATAGAAGCACCTGGAGGAACGGGCGCGGGATCTAAAATCCAGGAAGACGGAATCGTTTTTAATAACAATTCACTATCCTCCCTGCTTAGACTTTCCTGCCAATAACCCTGTAGTCTGGGGTGGTGAAACAAAGCAAGGGCAAGCTTTTCTTCAAGAAATGGGCGCATACCTGGGGTAACAACCAAATTGCCCGCCTCCACACATTTAGCGAATTTGGGCATAGTCGTTATCTCAGTATCAAATAATTCCCAGAACCGATAAATGACATCTAATTTTTTATCGTTAAAGTAGGCACAATCATTTTCAAAGCTCACCAAGCCAGGTTCACCCACCTCAATCTGTATCCCATCCTTGCGAAGCTCTTCCCCTAACCATTCCATTTCGGGCAGGTAAGTGGCAGATTCCTCGCTCACCAAGATAGCAAACTGGGCATTCCTGCCAAGTTCACCTGCCTGCTCCAATAAGGACTGGCCAAATGCTTTGGCCATTTCGGGAGCATCCTCACGCATGTATATCCTACCCAAATGATCCGTCAAACCGATCCCCCCCGGAACCGAATCCCATTCCGTTAAAGCAAACCCATCACGGGCGGGTAAAAGATCGGGCCGAAGTACCGGCGGCAAGACACCGTGCATTGCGGAAGATCGAGAATGATTTACTAACCATTGAGGTTTTCCTGCATCCAAATATCCAGCAACCCAGGGAGTGGTAAAATTTTTATTCCTGAGAACTCGCTCTCCCTTGGCTGATTTTAAATAGAGCCGTTCAAGAGCACGAAAAAAAGATACTCCAGCATTTCCAAGCTTGTGAAGAAAATCAATAGCATCGGTAGGTAATTGCCAGGCCTGGTTAGACCACTTCCAGGATTTATTGGCGAACAGTGGAGCCTTTCTTAAACACTCGATTTCATCCCAGCTTAAACTGGGAATGCAATCGCTCGAATCAGTCGTCAATTTGAATATCCTTGTTTCTTTGCCTCGGGCAACCGGCACGCAACCAGCCATTTACAAACCGGTCAAGATCACCATCCATCACTGCCTGTACTCCTGAGGTCTCAACACCAGTCCTTAAATCTTTAACCATTTGGTAAGGTTGAAAAACATAACTGCGAATTTGATTCCCCCAGCCCATTTCTCCTTTGTCTCCATAAAATTTTTCCATCTCTGCACGCTTCTCATCCTGTTGCTTTTCATAGAGTCTCGATTTCAATGCCTTCATGGCAGTATTTTTGTTTTTCAGCTGAGAGCGTTCATTCTGGCACTGCACAACAATATTTGTTGGTAGGTGCGTAATCCGGACCGCTGAGTCTGTCTTATTTACATGTTGCCCCCCCTTTCCACTTGAACGGTAGGTGTCTATGCGTAAATCGTCGTCCGGAATATCCATATCCACATCGTCATCTTCCATCTCTGCGATCACATCTACAGAGCAGAACGATGTGTGGCGGCGTTTGTTTGAATCAAATGGACTTATCCTGACCAATCGATGCACCCCACGCTCAGCCTTTGAATACCCATATGCATTAGTTCCATCGATACGCATGGTGCATCGACTGATCCCGGCTTCTTCGCCAGGTTGTATATCCTGAATATCGACCGAAAATCCCCGCCTCTCAGCCCAACGAACATACATCCGCATAAGCATATCAGCCCAGTCACAGGATTCCGTCCCTCCTGCCCCTGCATGAATGCTAAGTAAAGCCGGTCGGATGTCCATCGGTTCGGACAAGAAACTCTCCACCTCCAGGTCTTCAATCTTTTCAATAAGACTGGATAATTCCCTGGAAAATTCTTTCAGCATAGCGGCATCGTTTTCATCCTCATCGCACAATTCTGCCATTGCTTCCACATCGCCCACCTGATTCTTAAAATTTTCAATTTTTTCCACGAGTTGCTTTAGGCGATTGCATTCTGAACTCACGCTTTTCGCCTCGGACTGGTCATCCCAAAAGCTCGGACTGGACATTTTTTCTTCCATTTCCACGATGGTATTTTTTTTCTCATCACACTTCAGGAAAGACCATAAATGGTTGGTTCTTTTGAGAAGAGTCTGCAACTCGGCTTTTTGTTCCGGAGTAATCATAAAAATTTATTTAGACGGTAAAATCCGTGCCCTCGGGAACATCTAAGTGCAAGCCGCATTCACGACCATGACCACCGTGCCTGGCGTCTTCAATTTTTTCCACCTCGCTGATCTTACGGGTGCTGTGCCAATCTCCAACCGAATCATAATCCATACCCTCCAAGGGATGATAAGGCAGATCGTGCTTGGGAAGGTACTGATAAGTGGTCTTATCATCCCAGTCTAATATGGGATACAGTTTGAGCATTCCATTTTGCTGTTCCACATAGTTTAGTTCTTTGCGCTCATTTGCCTGAGTTCGACGCAAGCCAGCCATCCATACATGAGTCCCGAACTCTTTGAGTGCTCTATCCATTGGTTCTTTTTTATTCAACCAATTGTATTTGGTCATCCCTTCCCTGCCCTGTTCCCACAACTTCCCAAAGGAAGCCTCCTGAAAGGCAGGAGATAATTTTGCGGAATATACATGAGCCTTAAAATTCAATACTTCCTGAAGTTTCAATGCATATTCATAAGTACCGGGAAAAAGATATCCTGTATCGATAAAAACAATCGGTATCTCTTTGCTCACCTCCCGAACCAAATGAATCATTACTGCACTCTGCAGGCCAAAACTTGTCGATGCCAGTAAGCCCGTGCCATATTTCTCCCAGGCCCAACGAATTCGCCCAAGAGCATCCGACTCTGCAAGCGTACGATTAGCACTTAAAGTATCTACTGAACTGGTTTTCATTAATGCAAAGGATACATCCTGCCAAAATTTCTTCACCGAGTAAAGAACGCGCATCAACTATGACAGGATGGAATTAAGGTTGGCTCAATGGTTCGACTGGCATAGTTTTGGGGAAAATGGACGATATAGAACAACTTTGCCAACGCATACCTGAGCTTTGTATATGCAAGGATTCTATCCGAAATTGTTCAGAATTACTGATCCAGGCCTTTCAGTCGGGTAATAAACTCTTGCTGTGCGGGAACGGTGGTAGTGCTGCAGATTGCGAACACATTTCCGGAGAATTGATCAAACGATTCTCCAAACCACGGCCCCTTTCGGCCGAATTGTCAAATAAACTTGGTGCAGAACTTTCCTCCAACCTGCATGCAGGACTTCCTGCATTATCCCTGCCATCCATGATCGGATTTCATACCGCATTTGCCAATGATGATGATCCGGAATATTCCTTTGCCCAACAAGTTTTGGCATTCGGAAAAACCGGTGACATTCTCCTTGCGATTAGCACATCAGGGAATTCCCGGAACCTTATTCATGCAGTAAAAACAGGCAAGGCATTGGGATTACAAACCATTGCCCTCACCGGGGAAAGTGGCGGTATCCTTGGGCCTCTTTGCGATTTCTCTATCCAGACACCCGCTTCCGAGACACCCAGGGTACAGGAATTACATCTCCCTATTTATCATGCCATTTGCACTGTCGTGGAAGATACTCTTTTCCCTGACTCTGAGTAAATGGCTGAAATACCTGATCCTATAAAGTCTCTTCCCCGCGAACTCGGCGACCTTGCTCACGAACTCGCCAACCTCATTAAAAATTCCGGCGGTCGCCTGCTACTTGTAGGCGGATGTGTACGGGATCTGTTCATTGGTTCTGAAGCCAAGGAAATCGATTGCGAAATTCAAAATATCGGGATCGAAGAACTCAAACTCATACTGTCTACAAAATATAGCTGCCATGAAGTGGGTAAATCCTTTGGTGTGCTTAAACTAAAGGGCTTACCTGCCGAACTTTCTCTTCCAAGAACTGAGATTAAAACAGGGGCCGGACACAAAGGATTTTGCGTGGAGGTTGATCCATCATTGCCTTTTGAGAAATCCGCCCAACGGCGTGACTTTACCATCAATGCCATCGGTTTGGATCCATTGACCGGAGAACTACTTGATCCAACTGAAGGCATTACTGACATCCAAAACCGAACACTTCGCCACATTGGCCCTGCGTTCAAAGAAGACCCTCTGCGTGTCCTTCGGGCGATGCAGTTCATTGCCCGCTTTAATCTCAAAACACACCCAAGCACGTTACAGATTTGCCGCTCTATGGGTATGGAGGACCTTCCTCCTGAAAGATTGTTTGAGGAGTGGAAAAAACTTCTTCTCCAAGGAAATGATCTTACCGCGGGCCTTACTTTTTTGAAAGATTGTGGATGGATCAAATATTTTCCTGAAATCGAGGCACTGATTGGTTGTGAGCAGGATCCTGAATGGCACCCCGAGGGAGATGTCTGGGTTCATACCCTCCATTGCCTGGATGCTTTCGCCAAGGAACGTATTAGCGACAATTGGGAGGACTTAATAGTCGGCTTTGCGGTCCTCTGTCATGACTTGGGTAAACCTCTGACTACAAAGATTGGGGAAGACGGCAGGATACGCTCACCCATGCACGAACCAAAGGGAGAAACTCCTACCCGTTCCTTCCTCTCCCGGTTAACCAATCAGGTCGATTTGCACGAACAGGTTGTTCCTTTGGTTCGCAGACACCTCAGTCCACGGACTTTTTACAATGACCGGGCAAGTGATGGAGCTATCCGCAGGCTTGCCCGCAAGGTAAAACGGATTGACCGTTTGGTCCGGGTGGCAGCTGCAGATATTGCCGGACGCCCCCCCAGGCAGGATGACTTCCCCGAAGGTCCTTGGTTACTCAAACGTGCAGAGGAATTACAGGTAAAGGATGCCGAACCAAAGCCCATTATTCAAGGACGACACCTGATTGATCATGGACTCAGACCGGGGCCCAACTTCAGTCCTATCCTTGAGCAATGCTTCGAGGCCCAACTCGATGGACAATTTAGCAATCTAGAAAATGGCCTTTCTTACCTAAAGAGCATCCTTTTACGAAATTAGATGAAAATATTTCTTAATGCGTTCATCCCCTCTTTAATCTTTATAATTTTTATAGACAGCTAGTTTCTGATCCACCAACAATAATTCTTGCTCGGACAATTTTTTGTAACCACGACCAGTTGGCCATCCGTACCCCCACCGGTACCAGGTGGGAAAATGAGGAGATCCACCTACCCGAACTGCCTGATACATAATTTCGGCCAACTCGGTATTACCGGTCTTTTTCACCACGCATTCTTTGAAGGCTAAATCTGCCTGATTTCGTTCCTCCTCCGTA
>MDSZ01267324.1_pt1 | contig 21935 bp, 19 predicted proteins | sample 811201 | NCBI WGS metagenome assembly MDSZ01 (sample SAMN05326647, study PRJNA326480) | marine metagenome | isolation source: seawater | place: Indian Ocean: North | collected 2010 | reverse complement strand
TTTTCGATGATGATGATGATGATGATGATGATGATGATAATGATGATGATGATGATGATGATGATGATGATGATGATGATGATGATGATATCGAACGAAATATGTTACACACTTTAGTGCCCATGTTTCTGGGCAATGTTCCCGTTAGCGTTCGGGATGAGTTCATTCAGAGCTTGCAATCGGTCATAATCGATCCATCTCTGGTATTAAGTTTCGAATTGAATATTGCGAGAGTCAACGTGTTAATTCCACAAAAAGGTTACTCAGCGTTCGAGAATGCGCAGTTATTTCGTGCTGGCCAAAGAAATTTATGGTCCGGATATTTACAGAAGAGACGAAGCGGTGTTGGAGCTTCATTTTCTTCTGCGGTTGGTGCTTCGTTTTCGCCTGGAGATAAGCTAGCGTTTGACATTCAAGACACGACAGAGAAACTGAAAGCAGCGACTGATATACTCGATCAACTCAACGCCGATCGAGTCGCTAAAGCACACTTTAGTAACGCAACGAAAATTGATGTAGATCCGTTCAATTTACCTGATGGAAGTGTAGTACCAGATTCAGAGTCAGTCGGTTTAGCAAGCTTAACGTATGCGATAACAATATCAATCAATTTCGGTCAACGGATAGGTGTTTTAGCGTGATATTAAGTTGTGTTTCAAACTTCTTTTCTATTAGAAAATGCATGTATTCTATTAATCGCTGTCGAATATTTCAAAAGCTTCGTCTTCTTCTGCAACAAGCGGTGGTTCTTCTGCTTTTTCTTCGTTTTCTTCTTCTATTTTCTGTTGTTCCGGCTCGGGCGTCGGCGCCAATTTTTTCGGTGTATTTTTTGTTGGCGCTTCCCGCGTTCTCATTTCCAAGATGGCATTCAACGCCGCAAAACCATCCTCTTTAGCTGGAAGAGCCACAACTTTCGATCCGGAACCTAAATATGCGGGGATATTCGTTTGTACCGGTGCGGTTGAGTTTTTAATCGTCACTTCTACATCCGTTTTTTTTTGCTTTTTCCTGTTGCGTTGTCGTCCAGTCGCTAATGCCGCGGCGATGGCCAAGGCTTCCTCTTCTGCCATTTTTTCCTTCTCTTTGAGTTTCTTTTGCTTCGCGACGAGAATTTTATCCTCCGCTTCTACCCACAAGTTATCTTCTACGACTGGATCTTTTCCATTCAAAATGTTTGAATAGGCAATGGTTATGCGCTCCGAAATCCTCGTCCTCACCTGTTTGGAGAGAAAACCAAACTTTTCGGAACATCCCGAAATTATCGCCGAGCCATCTGGACCATATTCCGTTTGACCGTGCGCATATACACCAGTCGCACCGTCTCTATCATCGTCCTTGCCATGTTCTTTCTCGGCAATCATTCGAAACTCTCGTTTCACGCTCGGTAAAATGAGGTCGTCCATGAAGAAAATCGGAAATCTGGTTTTCGGCAACGTGCGAAACTCGTGGTAATCCAAATGCGTCTTTGATTGTTGAATCGATTTTTGTACCTTTGGAAATAACGTCGAGTCTTTTTTGTTATACCACGAGTGCGGCAGTTTAATCTCATACAATTGGTATTTGGCGTACGTCTTTGACAATCTCGGGTCAAAACCTCGTAAAATCCACAGTTTACGAAACGGACCGTTGTTGAACTTATACGCCATCTCTCGCAATTCCACGCGAGTTTGTTTCGCGTCGATTACAATGTGCGCCGGGACAATCGACCGAAGTTTCTCCTGTAACCCTCTCGTTGGCCACACCGGTCGCTCCTTGAACAATTTCACCAGACTCTTATACCACACCGGTCGTTGTTTATCCATTTCGATGTTCTTCGGTAAAACCTGAGGTACCGTCGCGTCTGCGAAATCGACTAAAATTTCGGTATTCCCTTGCGGCATTGACGTCAAATCCTCTCTGTACTTTCTCGTTTCCCCATCTTCGAAATAATCCACCGGTACGTCTTCTTTACAATACACCGGAGGTACTAACTTAAACTCTCCAGGGACAACTAAATTCCCCATGGCGTTTCTGTTGTTTCCTATGATTCCGTCTCTATTATTTCTAAACTCGGCTTTTGATTTCAACCGCAACCTGAATGGATCCTCCGCGCCTCCAGTCGGCGCACGAATTTCGTCTTCGTTCACCACGTATTCCATCTTATCTTCTACTCGAGTACTTTTCCTCTTATTCATGCTCTCATCGCTCGCAAATATCCGTTTCCTTGTTTTCATCTTCTTTCTCAACTTCTCTTCCTCTTCTCGTTCGGTGAGCGTAGAGCAGTATTGAAAATCAGCGAGACCGCGAAACTCGATTTTTTTCGTACATCGGGCAAATGCTTCGACTTGAATGTTGTTATTGGTGCTGCTATTATTATTCTGATTCTTTCTGCTCGCGGAACTCTTTCCTCGCGTCTTAACTATTCTCAAAACGAGCGTCTTCGCGTCCAACTTCTCCCCGTATATCGGCAACGCCAACTCGTCCTTCTCCCGAAATTTCAGCTCCAACGACTTGGTACCACTCGACACGAGTCCATCTTCGCCGCCGTCTTCGCCTCCATCTTCGCTCGCGTGCGTCACCTTTGTCGCGCCTTCTGTCTTCCAGCCGTTCATCGCGCACGCTTTCGTGAACTTTCCTTTCCCTCCAAACTTCTCCACGATTTCTGGAATGTTTTGCATGCATTCGTACCCGGGATAGACGATGGAGACGATTTTCTTATTCGGGACGATCACCGCGAACGACGACGAGGAGGGGAAGGAGGAAAAGGAACGTCCACCGACGATATCGTTCTTCTTCTTGTCTTCTTCTTCTTCTTCTTCATCATCATACTCTTCTTCTTCTTTCCGTCCCGAAGAAGGGGAAGGAGGAGGCCGTCCTCGTGTTTTCATTGTCGGCGTCGTGTTGTAACGAACAGATTTATTTATTTTTCTTTTTTCGAGAAGAACCATAGAAGAAGAAGAATTGTAAACCCACACAACATCTTCGATCTTTTCGTAAATACGTACTTCTCTCGTCGTCAAAAAAACTCCTCTCGACGCACTCAACAATTTTTTCTGTCTTCAAAATCAATCGTCAATACGAAGATCATCATTTTTTTTTGCGAATCTAAAATCTCATCATGGCAGCGAAGAAGAAGAAACAGGAGGAGTCGTCGTCGTCGGGTCCCGAAGAAAAGGAAGAAGAAGAAGAAGAAGAAGAAGAGGAGGAAGAAGAAGAAGAAGAGGAAGAAGGCAATCCGATTAAAATATCCAACTTGGACGACTTGAATGCCATCAAACGCGCGTACGAGGAGTCGTTTTGCGACGGTTTAGTACACACGGAGAAGATTAAAGAAACGCACGCCGTGTCGAACGCGAAAATACTCATAGGTTCGATCGCGTGCACGTTTGCATTCGTTGCACAATTCTATCCCGTGTATTTGAGGAAGAGAAACGGAGGCACGCACGATGTGAAGTTTCACGAGGATCCGTTTTTACAACGACTGACTTTAGTGTGCGTGTGTGGGTACGTGATTATGAATGCGATTTTGACGCTGTTTGTTTTGTTTTGTGAACGAGGAGTTTTGTTTTGGGGAGAGTTTTACCAAGAGGAAGAGGAAGAGGACGATGCCAAAAAGAAGAGTAAAACTAGCAATAGTAACAATTCGTTAGTAGGGCACCAAGTGTGCGCGAGAATACATCACGTGCGATACTCGCCGAAGTTGACGTTGGAGCTCGTCTCTCGCGAACTGTTATCGAACGGCGTGGTGAAGAAGATGGACAAAGAGAAAAAAGTGAAGACGAAAGATGGAGAAGTACTTTTGCCAACGACGAGAGGAAGAGTGATGAAGGTAGTGCACGTTGCAGAGTACGTGTATACGGACGGGGTATTCGCGGAGACCTCTTACTTGAACATGGTGGAGCAGTTAGTCACAGAGTACGAACAGTCATTGGAGAAGAAGGACAAGTAAAATAAATATAGATTTGTTTAGTTTTATTAGATCTAATGCAATGATAAATAATACAGCTTCATAATGTATATTGCTATCACAAAATCCTATTGCTGCTACTATCACTATCTACTAAGATTGTTTTCAAGCTACGTCTCGGTTTCGTTTCGTCGATGGTTTTCGGCGGCGTTATGCGCGCTAACCAAATGCCGTCGCGTCTTGGACTTTCCACGAAATTGGTCGCGTTGTTATACGATATGGAGTACGTCACAAGTAACTCCTGGTCGTCGTAAAACGCCATAGTTGGATAGTGAATCATCACACCCGGTGGCGTGACGCCCTCGTCAATTCGAGCGAATATGTACAAATTTTCGCCATCGTCGTCTGAGTGGGCAATGACCAACTCGTCGCGTTTTTTACCACCTGCCGTTTGCTCAATATCCTCCGAAGTACCTTTGATGGCACCCCCACCATCATCCGTCGAAGTCGTCGCGATTGTCTCGTCGTTAAACGCGACGTATAATCGTTTCGTTTTTCGATTGACAATCGTGTTCAATTTAGAGTCTGGATTGACCAATGCCGAAGGTAACGGCGCCGACCAAGTGACACCCAAATCGTTACTGATGGATTTGAACGCAACACCTTCGGTCGAACGCATGAGCATAGTTAAATGGCGATTCTCGCCGTTTTCAAATATAGAGCCTTCAATAACCCACCGTCCTTTTGCGCCAGTTTGAAACTGAATTGCTCCATGTGCTTTCCACGTTTCGCCTTTATCGGTCGATCTCAAAACGCCCGCCGCGTTGCGTACGCCCCTCGCCGTGGAACACGTGTGTGGACTTCTCTGTCGCCAGAATGGTAAGAGCCACACTTCTTGGTCGCCGTCTAATTTAACAACCGTCAATTTATTCGCGATCACTTTCGGAATAGCGACGTTATCGGTGGTCATTCTATACACCGTTTTCGCTTTACTCCATTCTTTTGAATCCCCTACCACTCCACCATCTTCATTTTCATCCTCAATCTCAGAGGATTCTGCAAAATTTCTCGTTCTCACTTTAATATCCCCACCAATAATCCACCTCTTCGGTATCGTTTTCCTCACAACTGGGAACTCTTGCGCTAAGATTCTCGGTCGTAAACACCTCTGCGGCGTCTCCGCGTAGAAGAGATACTCCGTCTTTGTCTTCTCGTCTCGATGTAACACCGGTGCCCATAAACCGTTCGAATACGTCCTCGGTTGTAGAGTTTCTCCACCAATTTTCGTCGCCGAACTTCTCTCCCCGACGGCTGGTGCCGGTAAAGGCTTCTCTAAAACCCACGTCGTGTCCGCTAACTTTTTACCACCACTGCTGTCCTCCATATCCTCCGTATACATGACAAAAGAACTCTTCATCGTCTTCCCGTTTCGCTTCGTTATCACCCTTACGGTTTGGTCGAATCCACCCTCGATATCCGGTGCGGTTTGAAACGCGACTGAAATCCCTTTCCCATTTTCCCCTGAGTTTGCAATAATAGTTCCCATGTGCGCGTATTCTAATCCGTGTAAAAGAGGGTCGAAAATCCGTTCCCGGAAAACTTTTATGCCTTCGCCCGGGAAGAGTTTCTTTTGTTGATACTGTCCTCCGGCTAACTGACTCAAAGTCTTTCGTTCATCTCCTCCTCGAACATTATAATTATTGTTATCATCCTCTTCGATTAAACCAAAAATCTTTGACAGATGGTCCTCTCGTTGCATCTGTTTCCGTTCTCTCCGCGAGTGTCGATCGACTTTCGCGTAGTGCGAGTTTACCTTTTTCATCGATTTTTCGTGTTCGTTTTGAAAGTTTCGATTGGAGATGAATGTGTTCAAGAAATAACAAGCGATTAGTAAGACGACGATGGCAAAACGGATGCGTTTAATCACCGCGCGACGCTTCAATCGAGAATGCTTGTTGGACGAAGATCCACCACCAGTCGCTCCAACTCCCGGGAACAGTTTCCCGCGACTGCTGCTACTCGCCTGTCGCAACATTTTTTGTTCTTTTTTTTCTGACGCGAACGAAAGAGAAAGAAGAAGAAGATCGTTTTTTTAAAACGTGTTACGCGTATACATAGCAAGTATCTTGAATGAATGAATGAATGAATGACTTCGCGTGTTACAGTTACGCGCATATTTATTAATCTACATCTCTAGGTGGCGAGCGGCCTCTGCTGTTGCGTGAAGGAGACGGCGATCGAGATCGAGAGTACGAGCGATCTCGGCTACTTTTTTTATAGCTTTTCTTGGCGTCGTCTCTCCCGGGAGATGCTCCTCGACGAGGACTACGGCTGGCAATCCTACCGCGATCACTTCTGTGTTTCTTTTCACCCCCTTTCGATGGTAATGGAGATAATGAACCCGAACGAGAATAACTTCTCGATCGCGAGCGACCGCGTTTTTTACTGCTACTGTCTTTGTTGTTTCTATAATCGTCTTCGTCGTCGTTCGAATACCCCCTTTTCCCTCCTTCTTCTTTCCTAAAATTCCTCAAATCGCACTGAATCTTTGAGACACCAAACCTGTTCTCAAAGTCAACCCCATCGCAATCGTCGCACGCGTTCTCGGCGTCGGTTAGATACTCAAAATCGACCTCCCCGATTTGCTCGCCCGTCTTCGAATCGACAAACGCGTTGGCGTACGTCACTTTCCCGCTTCTTCTAAAGAAGTCTTTCAAGTCTTGCCAGCTTGCGCGAGGCGGTAAGTTTCTCACGATGACGCAAAAATCGGTTCTTCTCGGGCGTTCGAACGAGCCTCTTCCTCTTCCTCCTCCTCCTCCTCCTCTGTCGTCTCCAAACCTCCCGCCTCCTCTTCCGCCACCACCGGACGAACCTTTACTAATCTCCACTCGTAATCGTTTCCCATCAAACTCGTACCCGTCTCGATAATATTGCGCATCTTCCGCGTCCCTTTTATCTTCAAATTCAACGAACGCAAACGCCGGCGGGTGATTACATCTTGGGATTTTTATGTGCGTTATTCGCCCGTATTTGTAGAACAAATCGTCCAATTCGCGTTCTCGAATGTCGAGAGGGAGATTGCCGACGAAAATGGTCGACATGATGTTGTTGTTGTTGATGTTGATGATGCGGAGCTACCGATGGGGTTCGCGCGTCTTTTTATTCAAAAACGACGACAACAATACGTACACCAACACCGACAAAAACAAGACCCCCGTCGTCGTCGTCGTCCTTTGTGCGAAAAGGGTTTGTCGCAAAGTAAGTGTGTGCTTTGTGTGCTTTGTGACGATGATGATGTTGTGATCTCTCTCTCTTTTAGATCTAATGTTTTTTTATACTTGTACAAAAGTTTTTAAAAAAAGACCAAACCCATCATGATGAAAACAAAGGAAGTCGAGAGAACACAAACAAAACGACTCTGAAAGAAGACAAACACCACCACTATAAATACTACACTACGTCCTAGTGGTACGAACGAACAACAACAAGCAGACAAGAAATGATGAGAGCACACCCGAAAACACCACCCCCAAAGAGGGGAATGGTGTGTGTACCGGCGTGCGCGTTTTTGAAGCGAGCGGGAGGAGCACCGAAGAGACCGAAAATAACGTGTTCGATGATGATGCGCGAAGGTCATGCTAAGAGTGACGCGAAGAAGAGAAGAGAGATGAGCAGGAGCAGTGGCGGCAGACGCAACGAATGCACCACGTGCATTCCCGAATTGGATAGAGACGAATTCGAGGAGGACAATCTTCTCTCTAAACTCTCCGTCGTCTCTTTAACGTCCTTCTCGTACTTCCAATCCGCATGCAACGAAGCCTATGCAGACGTGTACGCCAACTCAGACTGGCAAATGGGCGTCCCAACCGAAGAAGCGACGCCGTTACAAAATCTTTTCGGGTTTCTCTTTACCGCGTTTTGTGGGTGGTATTTTTGGAGAGTGGTCAAAAAAAGAGGGAAACGAGCGCAGACGTTTCGAGTGGCGAATCAGTTGAGTCCGGAAGAGCTAAAAGAACGCGAGGAGGAAAGAAAAGAGAAGGATAAGAAATTAAGCGCGAGTCAAGCGTTTACGGGTGGCTTGACAGGCATCGCGATATCGACGGTGTTGTACATCTTCGCGAGTAAAGTTTCCAGCGGGTTCGATAACTCGACTTTACCAGAGTCGTATACCGCGAGGCAGATTTCAATTACAGTCCGAACGATCGTGGAAGGGTTGGTGTATTTAGCGACGTTCGTGTACGCCGCCAATGGCGTTGGGTTGACCATGCTCGGTTTTAAGAAGTTGAAGAATAGGTATTTTGATATTTCGTTGGAAGACGCGTTGGAGGAGTCGAGGACGGAAGAGGAAGAAAGCAAGGCGAATTGATGCGTGTGATGACAATATGTGCGCGCGCACATGTAGCGTTTATCTTCTCGTGTTTTATCTATATGTATTAATGTGAGGTACCATACAACATTCACTCGGGTCTACGATACGTGCGGATCCAAAAATGCCGTCCACTCTTCCAAAGTCCATCCAGAACTCGTATCGCAGATTAAACCGTTCAAACAGCACGTCGGCGATACGTGAATGCCCAACTGTCTCCCCAATTTAACATGGAATTTAAGCTTTTGCGTGACTAAAGTTCCTCCGTTTTTATCCTTGGTCTCCTTATTTAGTCTCGCGTACTTTCTGACCTTCTCGAACGTCTCTTCGTCTTGACCGAGCAAGCACTGCTTCAAGATATCTTCGGTCATATCGTGCCTCGTCACGTCAAACGTATAGATATCCGTAAAACTCTCTCTCTTTTCAAATAACTCTTTCGAAAACTGCCAAAAGACGTCTTCACCGCAAACTTCTGCCACCGCTATAGCCGTCTCGTGCATTATCGCAGACGAAACATGCCAAGGTTGTATCTGGTGATAAAACTCAAATCTTACATTTTTACCTTTGTAGTGAGGCATGACTTCCTCGTGCATGCGTTTGAACATTTTCGCGCTGAATGGGCACGCGTAATCTATCCAAAACGAGAGCGTCGCATCCGCGTTTTGCGTACCTCTGCTGTGCGCGATGGATTTAGATGGAAGTGGAGGACCCATGGAAATAACGACTTCCTTCGTTTTTCTCCGTGCCGACGTTGATAAATGTCTTCGTCTTGTTCTTCTTCTTCTTCTTCTTCCGTCGACGATGACTTGCTCGCCGCTGCTTCTCAAAAATGATGACGACGGTTGTGCTACCGATGTTCTCAAAAGACCGTGCATGCGTCGCGATGCCGTCGCGATGCGGTCGCCGTGGTTGGCGGTTTCAAAAAGCGGTGAGAGAAAAAAAATTAGGGGTTTTCCAAGAGTTCTATAATTTTTTTTTTCTTCGGCGAGAGACAAGTGACAAAACACCAGAAATTTTTACGTGTCCTCCTCCTCCTCCTCCTCCTCCTCTTCCTCCTCTTCCTCTTCCAAGCGTTGCCGTCGTCTCGAATGGTGGACGACGACGAAAACGACGACGATAAGAAGGAGGATGAGATGGCGATGGAACGAGCGCCACCAACCGTAGCACAAACTCGCCCACCTTTCCCCCCTCCTCCTCCTCCTCCTCCTCCTCCTCCGTCCGTTCCACCATTGGAAACGCAACATCATCACATCGAAAAGTTGAGCGATTATGTCGCGAAGAACGGCGTCGAGTTTGAAGAAATGATGAGACAAAAACAGATGGAAATGTTTTGGTGGTTAGAAGATAAAAGTTCGAGAGAATACGGGATGTATAAGCGATTGTTAGAGAGTAAAATCGGAATACCTAACGCGAATGCACGTGTTCCTGGAACACCAACGACCACGACCACTTCTACTATGAGTCACGAACACCAACACCAACGACAACAAACGAATAACGACGCAAACCACGTCCAAGCGCAGATTGAAGCGGCGAAAATGAAAGCGCAGAAAATGCTGACGCAAGAAAAAGAAAAAGCGAAGAAAGTTTTAGAATACGTGGAAGACACGTCTCTGTTCGATAATATCGTCGGGAATGTCCCGCAAAACGCTCGAAGAGCCAACGCTGGATTTCAAAACGGCACGTACAACGCCATCGACGTGTTAACCGCACCGAAGAACGTGAACGAAGAGTTGATACAGCGAAAATCAAAAGTAGTAGAAAAATACTTCGAAAAAAGAATGGAATTATTCGAGTACGAGTTAGAGCGCGCAACAAATAATAAGTGCATTAATAATACCAAAGAAACGTTGTATCGAAACGCAAACGAAAACGAGGACGAAATCAACGAGTTGCGAGAAATGCGACGGCAACGCAGAAGAAGAGGTGGAATCAATGAAACTGTTGAAGAAGCCGAAGAGAAGTTCAATGCGAGTCGAGGCTCAAAAAGAGGTTTAGGCATGGCCGAGCAAGAAGAACGAAACGGTGACATCGAGTTTATGAAATACAGAAACCAACTCTCGCGGCGATACCACGGCACTTAGTTGTATAATTTTCTTGTAAAAATAGTTTTACACACGCGCTGCTGTCTGCATATCTAATCGAAATACCCTTCTGGTAACTCACCACTTTGTTCGTCTCCCAACTCTAAATCTCTACTCGTTTTCACATCCGCGTCTTCGCCGAACTGAATCGCATTATCCACGCGATACAACACTTCTGCTACGCTCTCCTCATCGCTAATGTCTAATTTTGCAAATGCAATCAATGAATAATCATCCATCAACTGCGCTATCATCGTGTTCAACTTTCTATACTCTTTCGGCATGTTTTCGTTCAACTCTTCCGCCAGTCGACTATGATCTGGCCATAAATACGGCTCTAAAACGTTTTGATCCTCCATCAAATCCACCTTTGTCAAAACGTTGACGTGCGGCAACTCCAACAACATCATAGCCGATTGCGCTTGCAAACACCCGGCGATAAACTTTGACCCGTCCGTGATAAACGTCGCATCTAGCACATACACCGCCACCGTTTGCCATCCCCAGTCTCTCAACTTATTCACAAAACTCTTAAAGCACGTGTGATGCGAATACAATTCGATTTGTCCTGGGCAGTCGAATATTACGCAGTCGTCTTCCCCAAACCCCTCCAACGCTTCCGCTAACCAATCGTCCATATTATCCTCTAAATACTCCATGCAATACATCAACGCACCATTCGGTCCCAAATCTAACTCCTCCATCACGTCATCTACCGTAATTAAATCCTGAACGTCCGCCGTCACCGGGTAGTTAAATTGGTCCGCTGCGGGATCCAAATTGATGCAATGCCGTCGTTGGCCCAGCGCCGAACAGTGTTGAAAAATCGTCTGACAGTACGTGCTTTTCCCGGAACCGGCCGGACCGATGACGAGTTGCGCGTACGGCATGGTTATATTTCTTCTCGATCTTTTCTTTCTTTCTTTCTTTCTTTCTCTCTCTCTTTTGAACGTCTCCGTTCGATGTCTGTCTGTGCGTTCGTTTTTTGATATAATTTTGGAATACTTTTGTCCGTTTTTTGTTTTAGGTGTTCAGAACACACGAAAAAGAAAACCACACTTGAAAATTGAACACCAACACACCAACACACACACGCACACACGACGACGACGACGACGACGACTCATGGTACCCTCGTCGTGGTCGTGGTCGTCCTCGCGCGTTCGATCGATTTTTGTCGCCGTTTTTGTCGTGTCGCGGGGAGCGACATTTGTCAAATCGTACACAACAGAGTGCCGGTGCAATGGAGAGTCCTTCCTCGTTCAAGGCGTTTCACTCGGCGGGCGATGTGCGGAGTGGGGAAGCAAAAATGAGATATGCGTGACGCAAACAGGCGTGACGGGAAATGGAGACTGTTGTAAGCCATGGTGCTGGGTGTCTGAAGAGGATTGCCCTACTGCCCGATATAACAAAGAAGCGGATAAGTTTTATTCGTACGATGCGTGCAGTGCGACGTGCGCGAACGACCATTGCGGAGAGGAAATCTGGTATCAAGACATCGAATCTGGGAACATCGTGTGCGAATCGGAATATAGAAACGCATGGGTTAAATATCGAATGGCGACGTGGATATTTATCCTTCCGTTATTTTGTTTAGTGTCGTCAGCTATGCATTATCGCCGGCGAAGTCGAGCGGTAGTTGCTTCGCATTTATATAATAATAGAAATAACGGAGGCGGGTCGCCGTATCAAATGTCGTCGCAAGCGCAATGGAGAGGTGATAATTTTGGTGTGCAGAATAACTTTACGACGACGAACGGGCGGACAGTGTATGTCGTTGGCCCGAACGGACGGTTGACGCCGCTACATAATTCGAACGTTAACATTCAGCCGCAGTTTTATCAACGAGGGGATGCGGCGCAAGAGATGAGACAACAAAATCAGCCGAGAAGCGGCGGCATGTTAGACGCATTGTTTGGTAGGGACAGAAGAAATGAAGTGCAAACACAGTCGCAACTACAGAATCAGCACCAACAAGCACCGTCTGTAGCAGAAATGGCACCTGTAAGTAGAGAACCCACGTATGCAACTCCTTCGAATTATTATTACGGCAACGAAAATCAAGTGAGACGGAATTAAGCCGTGACAGAGACGGATTCGCAGCAAAAAGCGTATCCGACTGTTTAATAAATAGCATCGCTCTTAGCACGCACTAGGTATTTCTATACGTCCAGATATTTAAAATTACAATAGCTGTAGAATCAAAACCGTTCTTTCCGTTTTCTTCCGGTATATTTGGAATCGTTCGCCACTTTGACGCCTCTGTTCCTCATCTGCTGTTTCTTCTTAATCACCCACGCTTTCCCTTTCCCTTCCGGGTGTGATTTTGAGCCCACGTATATGGTTCTTGCGTGCTTATCCCCTTTCCTCTTTTTCTTCACGCCTAATCCGAAATCGCTATTGTGTTTAAATTTATTCTTCCCGCCTCTCCCTATCACGTCTTGTTTCATATTCGCGTAGTCGTTCGCCTCATCCGTCTTCGCCGTCGGCAACGCATCCGGTGGCCCAGCAGCTAACACCAAAAAATATTTCTTCGCTCTCGTCGAGTTTGGATAATCCACGACTAAACCACCGCTAAACCCAACTCTCAACGCACTGCTTGCAATCATCTCCGCCTGCCTTGCGTTTTCCGGATAAAATTGAAACGCGCATTTTGCGCCTCGTTTCAAACACCTATACGTTTGCGAAAAGAACGTTTTCAATCGTTTGCGTGGATCGTGTTCGCTCTTATCCGCGTTACATAACCACTGAATTGCGGAAATGGACACGCATCCGTCAAATACTCCTGGACGAAATGGCACGCCGTGTCCGATATCCAACTCCAACACGTCTCCTTCGACTTCTCTTTCCACGGCGTGGTTCAACATGCCTCTGGAAATATCGCATCCGACCCAATACTGTCCTAATTCCGACAACCGATCTCCCGATAAACCAGAACCACACCCGATGTCTAATAAAAATCTCGGTCGATCGTCTCTGGGAAAGTTCAACAGTTCCAACGCTCGTTCCGTTAAACGCTCTTGAATTTCAATCACTCGGGAAGATGTCGTGTACTTTTTCGCCTCGGCGGCGTCGTAAAAATATTGCGCCGGGGCGGTCAGCTCTGGACGAGACATGGTGATGCTTCTCTTCGCGCCTTCGCTCGGTCCAACAAAAAAAGCCTGGCCTCCTTCCTTCTCTCTCTTTCGCGCGCGTCGGTTGTCGCGGGTTTTGTGTACCAAGCGCGAAGAACTCACTCACACTTTTTGTTTTTGTTTTTGTGGCGCCGCCTCCCGTGGAAGAAAAAAAGAGTTCAAAAAAAAAGTTGGACAAAAAAACAACAAAGTCCATAGTCGATAATCGACAAAAAAAAAGAGGACGAGAGATGAAGAGAGGAGAAGAAGAAGAAGAAGTAGAAGAACAGGTCCGCGTGGAATCTCGAGACGTGCTCAAACTCATCTTCCAGTTCCTCTCGGAACAGAACTTGGTGAAAACGTCCAAGTGTTTGCTCGACGAAACGGACATCGATATCGATTTTATCGCCGAGACATCCGTGTCGAAATTGGCGACATCGATAATCGAAGGGAAATGGGAGGACGTTTTGGACCATTTTTATAACAAGAACATAATCTCGGTGTCTGAACACGTCTTGGAGAAAATTTTGACGCAAGTCGCGCTAGAAATGATTGAATTACGAGATACGGAGGTTGCAAAAGCGATACTACGGGAAACAGAAACTATGCAACGATGTAAAAATAAGAATAAAATGAGACGGTTAGAGGCGTTGGCCGGGATGCCAAAGCTCAGCGGAGAGGTTTTGATGTCGTTGTACGTAGACGAGAAAGATCCTAGACAGGTGGAAAAAGACGACAATAGCAACAACATGAAAGGTGCGAGCATGGAGGAGATTAAGGAGAAAGTGACGAAAATGAAACTCAAACGTAGAAAAGCTATAGCGGAGGACGTGCAAAGCGCTTTGCGGTCTGTGAAACCAAACGTTCTCATGAATTTGTTAGGAGATGCGTTTAAATGGCGAAGACATTGCGGGTTTGTCTCGGACAGAATGTTAAGTAATAACGACAACGCTGGTTTTGACGTCTTCTCAGACCGATCGAACTTGAAGGATATATTTAGCCATTCGTCCGTGGGAGGTAGGAAGCGGAAAAATAAAGACACCGCCGGGGGAGAAAACAAGTACGATTATAAAAACGTCGACGACGATTACGTTCGAGTCGAGAAACGGTCGATCGGTAAGTTTGGGAAGAAGTCTTCAGTTAATTGCTTCGCTATTTCGCCAGATGGGTTATCCGTAGCCACGGGTACCGCGGATGGTTTTGTCGAGCTGTGGAAATTTTCCAACGGAAAATTACGAACTGACTTGAAATACCAAAACGACGACGAACTGTTATTGCACGAAAATGGAAAGATTACCGCATTAGCATTCTCACCTGATTTCGAAACGTTAGCGTCGGCTGATTCCACAGGAATGCTTAAAGTATGGAGAATACGAACTGGGAACTGCGTGCGGTCATATCCGTCCGCGCATCATGGCGCGATTACAAAGATGGAATTCTCTGCCGACGGCAACGGGTTACTCACGTCCGGTTTCGACGGCATGGTACGGTTGCACGGTTTGAAATCGGGCAAAACATTGAAAGAGTACGTGAATCCGACGGTTTCGTCCGGTGGTATTACGGAACAGTGTGAGTGCGCCATATTTTGCGGCACGGAGAAAGAGTTCATCTTAGCGGCATATTCCAACGGTTTGGTCTTGTTATTTGACGCGAAAACGGCAGAGATTGTCAAAGAACACAAACACCCGCTTTTGACAAATAAGAGCGGCGATAAGAAGGGTGATGACATGGAAAAAGAATTGCACGTCTCTGAATTCGTCGTCAAAGACATGTGCCGAGACCCTTTATCGTTTGACAAGGTGTTCCTCTGCGGCGGCGCCATGAAGCTCGTTTCCTTCGACGCGAACACGGGAAGCATCGAACGGACATTCACCGCACAAACCACCTCTATACCGACTGATATTCTCACCAGTACCGCGTATGTCTCCGTATCTGTCTCTCGAAAAGGTGAGTACATCTACGCCGCAAACGAGCGGGACACCGTCGTGCGATGCTGGCGAGTCAACGACGCCAAGTTTGTCTGCGAAACCGACGCGAGAGGCGATGCTCCCGAAGACAAAGAAACGTCGAGCGCGTGCCTCGCTTGCGCGACGCACCCTCAAGGAAACGCGATCGTTACTTTATCGAGTCCAAATATTTGTAAACTTTTCACGGCGTAATATTTATATACGTACGTCTCCTAATCACTACGTACGTACTATGTAATTTGTATGTAACCAACCGAGTTGGTAATGAAAAAATTGCTCTACTACTCCCCTACCTAAATAAACTCTCGATACATTTTTTCTCCAAGAAAAAAATTCTCTCAGCCACGCGCCATTCATTTCTCGCGCGTTCACTGCGTCGCACACGACGGACACGCTCAGACACGCGGGCGCGCCACCATCGAGAGTAAAAGGGAAAATGGGATCGTATGAAGACGCCAAGCGCAAAGCGCACGTGATGAAGTTCAAGAAGTACATCAAGTCTCTGTCCAAACCGCAGAAGATTGGATTGATTCTGGCGTCGTGTTCGGTCGTTTTACTTCTGCTCTATTTAGTCATCGACAATCACGACACGCTGTTCATAATGGCCGAGTTTGTCCATTTCATTGGCATCGCGATTCTGGCCCATAAACTTTTAAGGGAGAAATCCTGTCTCGGCCTCTCGATGCAAACGCAAGAGTTGACGGCGATATTTTTAGGAATCCGTTTGTACTGTTCGTTTATGATGGAGTACGATTGGCACACGATTTTAGATTTTTTAACGTTAATGGCGACGATGTGGGTATTGTCAACCATGAAAGGGTCGTTAAAACATAATTACGAGACGCACAACAGACCGCTGGATACGGTCATGACGTGGCAGGTATTGGTGCCATGCGTTATAATGGCGATTATCGCGCATCCGCAAACGTCGCACAATGTGGTCAATCGAGTGTTGTGGGCGACGTGCGTGTATTTGGAGGCGGTGAGCGTTTTGCCGCAGTTGCGCGTGATGCAATCGGCAAAAGTTGTGGAAAGATGGACGGCAAATTATGTGTTTTCGTTGGGCGTGGCGAGGTTTTTGAGCTGCGCGCACTGGATTTTGCAAATCTTCGACGGGCAGAGTTATTTGAAAACGGCGTTGACGACCGGGTTGTGGCCGGTCATGGTTTTGGTCTCAGAGATTGTGCAGACGTTTATTTTGGCAGATTTTTGTTATTTTTACGTCTTGTCTTTTGCAGACGGCGGGAAGGTTGTCCGGTTACCAGCTGGTTTAGTATAACATTCTTCTTAACATTAACGGAGTGCAGACAAGAGAAGAGAGACGCGTGTCTTGCGAATCAGCGCTCTCTCAAAACAGAAAACGACGTCGTCGTGATATATAATAATAAATAATAATATCATTTGATGAAAAACAACAAAATACTATAGACTATATATGAACCCTATCAAGCTAAAATATTATTTCTCACCTCTTTTTTATCGTTTCTTTTTCACATAGTATCCTGCGAGAATGTTCGGCTGGGGTTCGCGTGGTTCGCATCCAGCTTCGACTGCGAAAAACCTCTTCAAGATTCTATTAAATTCCGTAATTATTGCAGTCTCGTTGTCTTCGTCGTCGTCAAACCCGTGTCTGTCGAACAAAATTTCGTTCACGTGCACGGAGGGTACGATCTCTTTGCCGTCGCGGTAGTGCTTCGCAATATCTTTAATTTCTTTTTCCAAAGTTTCCGTGTACGAGATCTTCGCGTCTCGAAAACCGAATACGAATACGTCGACGTCACCCGAAAAAGATGTATTCCATAAGATTGGTCTAGTTTCATGCGACGCGGGGTTATACTTCTCCGACGATATTCGATACGATTGCGGTCGAGAGCTAGAGCAGTGCAGTGCGACTTGAATGGCGTGCGTTAGCGTCATGGAGGGGTTATACGCCGCGCACTCCACGCTCGAGGCAAAATGCCAATGCACCCTTCCTATTTCACTTTCGTCGCATCGAACCGGTATTGCTATAGCACACGGACTATCCGTATACGGCGCGTATGAATGTGCCATGGTGTGCGCTAACTTCTCGATTATTGTCGTCGCGGCGTGATCCACACCATGGTGATGATTCCCTTCAATTCTTCCATCTTTTACCGCTTTTCGTACTACCTTATAAAACTTCTCCATGGTTCCGAGCCCGTCCCGATCTCGCGGGTTTGGTGGACATCCATCCAACAACAACGTCCTCACGCGTACTTTCTCATCCTTTTCGCCCACGATTATTGCATCACTCGCTTCACTTTTCCTTCTTTTGATTCTCTCTTTTCTGTGTTCTTCATCCCCGGGTACTTCTAAATCCAACGGTCCGAACGCGTACGGCAACAACGCGCCGAACGGCGTCGCGTCCATCCCTGGTAATAAAATCAAAATATCCCGCGCGTCTCTCAATTCGTTTATAAACTGTCGGCAGTGTCCGCACGGCGCGTGAGTGATGGCAATTTTTACGATCTTTTCTTTTTCTTTTTGGTTTTCTTTTTCTTTGTCGTCGTCGTCGTCGTCGTCGCATTTCTCGAGTCTGCCGTCCATGTGAAACTTCGCATTCATAATCATGCATTGCTCTGCGTGTATCGAACGATGCAACGCGCACTTTTCCACCTCCACGTTCACGCCGACGAACACGTTCCCTCGGTTCGTACAGCACGCCGCCCCGACGTGGAAATTCGACGTCGGTGGTCGCGCGTATTCTTTCGCTTCGTGCACGACCAGTCGTAACAGCGCGTCCTCGTTTGTATCATCATCCTCGTTTGTATCGTCTTTCCCAAACGCGGACGCGATGTCTTTTTTCCATCTCCCTGGAAGTTTATACCCGTTCTCTTCGCACGCCTCGCGGACGAGAGATTTCACCACGACTTTCAAAGCCACGACCTCTTTGTCTTCTTCGTCTTCCTCTCGTCGTCTTCTCGCCATTCTCTCTTTCTTTCTCTCTCTCCCCTTCTGCGTCTGTCTCTCAGGTGGTGTCTGTTGGTGCGGCGTCGACTTCTTCTTGGCCGACGGACGGACGGACAACGAAAGAAACGATATGTATTTTGATGACAAAAAGAAAGTCGCGAACAAAAAGCGACTTTTTTCGAAAATGAAGAAAAATAAATAAAAAGGTCGTTCGTTCGTGTTCGTTATTTTATTTTTTTCTCTCTCGAGGAGAGAGGAGAGGAATCTCCTCTCTTTGCTCCTCACACATCATCATCACGTTAAATAACTCGTCGTAAGAAGAAGAAGACAAAGACAAAGACAGACGCGACTTTTTCCTCCTCCTCCTCCTCCTCCTCCTCCTGCGCGGCGCGGCCCATCGAGGAGAAGAAGCGTGGTTGGTGATGCGTCGTTGTTTTGTGGTGCGCGCGCGTGGTCTCGTGCTTTTGATGCTTTCGATGCTTTTGTCGAGGACGAGGACGCCGTGCAAATTTGGTGCCATGGGATTCGAGCACTCCCCTGTCGTCAAAGAAGAAGTGACGGACAGTGAAGGCCGCGCGGTGCAGTACCTGTATCGCGTGCCAAAACTGTCCACTGGCCCACGCGCGCTGTGTCTTCTCATCCACGGGTGCGCGCACGACGCGCTGGACTGGTTTCCGAAAAGCGAGAACTGTCCAGAGTGCAGAGGATTACCAGTCGAGGTGCAAATCTCGCACCTCGCGTATGAGCAAAACATGGCGGTACTGGCTATATCGAGCGCGCACGGGTGCTGGCAACGGAATCCAGACGCCTCGAGAGTGTATAAAGTTTTGAAGAAATTTTCCGAGAAAGACGGATTGGATATCGGAGACTTAGCGGATAAAGAACACGTGGACGTGTACGCGTTTGGTGCGAGCAGCGGAGGAACGTTCGTATCGCACGTTTTACCGCAAATATTCGATGACCATTTCGGACATTTGAAAATGCGACTGAAAGGTGTGATATCACAAATAGCGCCGCCGCCGGAGGTTCAAACGATTAGCGTGCCGATGGTGTTTTCGCACATGCCAAAGGATGAGAGGATTGCCAGAGCAGTGAGTCATGTCATGGAGGAAATGAAGAAGAGTTCAGATGTTCCCGTGAAAGAATCAGAATTACAACCGATGAAATTGCACGGGACTTTTTTTCGCGACAACGCGCCGCCGGGGTATTACGAGACGTACGAGTCCGAGAATATGTTCGAGGCCTTGAAAAAGAACGGGTATCTGGACGAAGAAGGATATTTGAAGGAAGACCCGAGACGTTCGAACTGGAGAGATGTCGTGTGTGGCTCGTTAGAAGAGAACAAACTAGCTCCAGATTCGCCGTGTGAAAATAACAGGAGTTGGACGTCGGAGTTGATGAACGTCGCGTGGGCGTCGCACGAGATGCGTGTCGATACGTTCGTGGAAGATTTGAAGTTTTTGTTGGAGGCGAGTCACTACGGCAATCGTGCGATTGAGTTTGAAGATGAGTTGGACGATGACAACGATTTTGATTTCCACGAAAAGAAGGACCGAGCGAACGAAGGACCTGCCCCGGCACCTGAAGAATTTCGTTTAATGTCGCAATCTGACGACGGCGAACGCGAGAGGATACCGCCGCGAACTAATCGCCCGAAGAAAAGGGGCCAACCGGAGTTTCCTTCGCATTGGGGACCGGTGCCGTTGATGCAAACTCGCGATTACAGACAGTATCCTACTCCATACGACGAATATTTTGGATCTGGAACGGTCGTGAAATGGATCTTGAAGCAGCAAGAAATGGACAGAGAGAATCCAGAACGCGTCGTGCGGGCGAAGGAAGAAGAAGAGGCGAGTAAACAAGCGAAGGAAGAAGAGGCGAGGAATCGAATGGGCGAAGAGGAAGGAGGAGAAGAAGAAAAAGGAGAAATCGAGTTCCCGAAACGATGGGGCGATCCACCAGAGATTCAGACGATGGATTACGTCGAACTTCCTCCGCCGTACGGACACGGCTCTTCGACTTTGCGCAATTGGATTGAAGAAAACTTGAGAAGAGACGCCGAATTTCGTGTACCGAAACGCAGAGAGAAACCGGCGGCAGTCGAAGAAGAGGAAGAAAAAGAGGAAGGGAACGAGTTATAATAATAATAATAACAATAACAACAAAGCATACGCACAGCACTTGTAAAACGCAAAATGTAAGCTATAAACATGAGAAATTAAGCATAATACAACCGGTCCCCCGTAATCTTAGAAAACGCTCGGTACGGTACAATCGCTCGCTAACAAGCCTTTTCGTTTGGCTTCTTCCCAAATCTTCGGATCGATGTTATCGATTTCATTCAACCACTCTAAAGTCTTCTCGACTTCGAATCTAGATTTCACCCCAACCGCGAATTTCTTCACGACGTTTGGTGCAACAGAAAACGCCATGGCGACGGCTGGTAACGATACGTTCCCAAACTCTTCGCACAACGCTTCCCACGCTTTCTTCTTCGCAATGACTTCCTCATTCGCCGGTCCGTATTTATACGTCGTCCCACCAACTAACAAACCACTGGCGTAAATACCAGCGTTGTGAATGTACATGCCTCTTTTTTCGCACTCTTTATACAACTCGCACCCGTCTTGGTCGATTAAATTCCAACTTCCTGCAGCCATGACGCCGTCGAACGTGTTGTCCGCGCTTTCGCGAATAGCGCGTAATGAATACATCGGATCGTTGCCACCGAGCGAAACGTCTTCGACAACTTTCTCATCGTCGCGCATCTGTTGTATCTTCACAAAAGCACCCGTATCTTTGTTAGCGGCTTCGTTATATCTCAGCTCATCTTCGCAATCGTGTACTCGAATGCCAAAAATGTGTTTGACACCTATCCTCTCGAGCGAGTCAGTTAAACTTTGCGCTATCCCGTCCCCGGTATAATTCAACGTCGGTCGGCTCTCCGGATTGTTCTCCGGAAACACGCAATCTGGATGACCGAAGACGTTCCCTTCCTCCACTCGATCCGTCTCTAAAACTTCTCTTTTATCTTTAATCACTCTCCCGACTTTCGTCCAAATTTTTATCTCCTCTCGTAACTCTCGACTCATTTTTGGATAACTCTTCAACGCTTTACCGAATCGTTCTTCGGACAAGCCTAACCCGTAGTGAGGCGCGGTATCGAAATTCCGAAATCCTAAGTCTAAAGCACAATGCACGACGTCAATGGCGTGTTGTTCCTCCATTTTTGTATACAACCCCGCCAAGGACGAGAGTCCGATGATGACTTCGTTTCGCGTCACTTTTTTCGTTCTTGGTTGGAGAGAAAATGACATTTGTTGTGTAGAAGATGTAGAAGAAGACGAAGCCGCACGCGCGCGAGAAGAGTCCCCCGACGGACGTCTGAGGACGAGGAACTGTTGCGCGAGAGATGCGAGAATGATCGCGAGGAAAAATGCGCGGAAAAAGCCCGAGTGTAAAGGCATGCACAAAACGAGTGGGGAAATTAATACATTTTTTCTTCTTTTTAGGTATATGTCTCTCCAAAATGTCAAAAATACTCCATCGGCGTCGTTTACGCCCGCTCCAACACGTCTTCTCCTTTAG
>MDSZ01119254.1_pt1 | contig 21935 bp, 32 predicted proteins | sample 811201 | NCBI WGS metagenome assembly MDSZ01 (sample SAMN05326647, study PRJNA326480) | marine metagenome | isolation source: seawater | place: Indian Ocean: North | collected 2010 | reverse complement strand
TGTTGGTTGGTCGATCTGGTGAAGATCAAAAATCAACCGCACTTGGAATTGGCCGCTCTCTCTTGCATGAGGCAGCGGCTCCTTTAATTGGAGACTATCCGGGAAGTCCAGAAGGATTGATCGAATCTCTGGCAAATGCGAATAGCCAAATGATTCCGATGTCGGAGTTCGGTTCGTTTTTGGCTCAATCCCAAAGGGGATACATGGAACCAATAAAAGCGATGTTGGCAGACGTTTGGGATTGCCTTCCCATCCAACGTGCAAGGGCGAACAATAGGACGATACGAGTCGATAACCCTCGTTTATCAGTACTGGCAGCTTGTTCAATACCTTACCTTGAAAAACATACGTTGGCGGAGGACTGGACAGGTGGTTTCATGGCTCGCTGGCTTTGTCTTTATGGCAGAAGAGAAAGAGTTGATCCTGATCCGATTGGAGATGATACCGATACAGAATGGTTAACTGAATTTTTGAGGAATCGTGCTTCGACTGGTAATGCTGGTTGGTGTAAGGGTTTAGATCCACAAGCAAAATCAATGTGGTGCGACTGGTACTATGAATTATCAAGAAGACAACTTCCCACTTTGGTTACTGGTGTAGCGGCTCGTGCGCCAACAATCGCCAGAAAAGCGGCTTTGTTGTATTCGTGGGACTATGGATTAGCATCGTGGGGTGAAGAGTGGGAGATAGGAATCTCGGAGCTTGAACCAGCCATTAAACTGGCGGAACTACATATCAAAAGCCTTACAGGACTTGCAGACAAAATTGCCGATCACCCTGATGCAAGATTGAGACGATCTGTAATAGCTGCACTGGATACGTTGGGTGGTGAAGCTCCACTTGGCAAGATCCTTCGGATTCTAAAAATGCGAAAAAGGCCAGTCGTGGAATCCCTCGATGGCCTTTGCGAAGAAGCAAGAGTAAGAAAACTTATGACCGAGAACGGTTTTGTTTATGTGCTCGGAGGACACGCCTAAGAGGGTTGATCGGTATGGCCTCGAATGACATTGGTTTGATGGGGAGAAGTGGACTTTTTGCTGTAGGCATTCCATTTGCTCCCCATTCGTATATATTGACAATAGGTTCGATTGGAACTCGGTAAAAAAGGCCAGATTCATGCGGATCTGACATCTCCCATGAAGAGTTAGGGATACGTTTGAAATTTTCCCATTTTAAGAAGGGTATGAGGGATGTTTTTAGTTTAGCTTCCTTCAATAAAAAAATGAGATCGTCCAGAACACAGGAAGGAACGTAGTACTTTTTTCGAGATTCTCTGGTTCCAGATTTGAATGATGGTGAGGCTAACAATACTCGCTTTGATTTTTTCATATATTCAACAAAACGATTCCAAGCGACATAGTACATATCTCTGGATTGTGCAGCCCATTCTTGAGCAAGAATTAAATCCAGTTGATCGGTTGTTACATTCGATAATTTAGTCAGCATTTTTCTGACGTAACTGGCATAAACTGTGGCGGTTCTTTTGGATAGGCAATATTCTTCAATCAACCAATTTTGAAATTGGGCGAGATCGGAAGACTTTCTTTTCGGCATAGCTAAAACTCCTTTTGTGGATAGATAAGTTAATATTATGGTGTAACATAACATTAAAAGTTTCTTTTATTTGTTTTTTTGTCATATTAATCTATTAATAATAACATATTCTTCGTTTCCGGTCATTTTATGTCTGAATGGCTCTATAAGTTAATAAGTTAATAAGTTAATATGGTTCAAATATTATAGAGAGAAACAAATAAGTTATGATTTTCCATAATAATAACAATGAGTTGTACAGATGAATAATAAGTATAAAATACACCATAATGATTTCTTCAGTCTCTGGACTGGTAACGGTGGGACAATAGTTGGAGCTTCTTTTAACGATCAGACTACAAATCCGATGCCATACAATATGGACAATGGCATGTTTGCAATTGCCAAATTGGATCGTCCCATAGAAACGCATCGTTGGCATATCATTGCTCTTCATTCGGATACATGGATAGAGGCAGGTGATAAGGCCGTAGAGGAATACGGTGGGTACAACTTGATTACAATGGATAGCCACCAAGCTGTATCCCGTATTCAGTGGATTTATCCGATCAAAGAAGCTCCAGAAAACAATTGAAAAGTGTTTGACATGTCAAGAGAAACCCTTTATTGTGTAAAAAAGCAATGGAGCTTTTCTTTCTGGAGATAAAAAATGTCACTATTTCAAGCAATCAAAAATATCATCGAACTCGCCCTATGGATCGGACTTTGCTACGCATTTGTCTGTATCATGTTTTGTCTATAACTCTTTATACTTGAAAAAAGGTTGCCTACTTGAAAAAAAGTAGCTATTTATAGGACAGACAAAAAAGCATTTCAAAGGAGTCCGTTTTATGTCTATAAAAGTGATCGAAAACCGCTACGCTAAGCAGTGTCAAAGCTGCAGCGTGAGAGTAGAAGAGAAAAAAGGTTTTGCCTTTGTTCAAAATCGCAAGTGGGGAACTTGTTGCAACAGTTCCGCTTGTATGAAAAAACTGGGTATTTATAATGCAGTGAAAAACCCACCGAAGCCAGCAGATCCCAAGATTGAAGATCTTGGTGATTTTTTTGGTTTCTTTACTCCCTATGACAAAAAAGCCCTTCCTATCCTTCAAGGCATTGGGGCATGGTGTAGGGCTCGCAATTGTTGGAAAGTCAGCAAAGATCCAGCGGAGCGACCAAGAATCATTAAAGCTGCGAAGCGACTTAATATTACCGATGTACCTGCAGACTTCTGGACTGTAGATAACAGTAAAATCAAGGATATTTTAGATCATGCCACTAAGGTAGGTGCTTATTCCTATCAACTTGCTGGTATCGAACACCTTGCCATGAAAAAGAAGGCATTGTTAGCAGATGACATGGGATTAGGTAAGACCTTTCAGTCTCTTTTAGCTCTCAATGGTCAACCAGCTATCGTCGTTTGTCCAGCCAGTTTGAAATTCAACTGGGCGAAAGAAGTAGCCATGTGGAGAAAGGATTACACTTGTAAAATCGTTATGGGAAGTAGTGCTAAGAAGCGTGATTCTCGCCAGATCAAAAAATGGACTGTACCCAGTGATAACGAGATTGTCATTGTCAACTATGAGCAATTGCCAAAGTGGTTGGGGACAAAAGACGAACAAATGATTTTTCTCCATGAAGACTTTCTCAAGCCAGTGACCTTAATCGTTGATGAAGGTCACTTGTGTAAAAATCCAAAGGCCGCCAGAAGCAAGCGTATGACTACCCTATCCTCTATGGTGGATCGAGTATGGGCTTTGACTGGTACACCTCTTCTTAATCGTCCTCTTGACCTATGGGGAACCCTCTCTTCTTTCGGTATGCAAAACATAGTTTTCGGAAGTTGGTGGGGTATGCTTAAAACCATGAACGGTGAAAAAGCTCGTTACGGTTACGAGTTTGGTACACCTAATCCAGACGCTCCCGAAAAACTGCGTCGAGTCATGCTTCGTCGTATGAAGACCGAAGTCTTGGATCTCCCTCCAAAGCGTTGGTCAGATTTGGTTGTTGCAACCAGTACCGAGTTAAGCGATTACCTTGATACCCTTGCAGCGGCTCAATTTGAGAATCAAGCGCATGGCGCAGATTACAACCTTAGCAACATGACCGAACTTCCCTCTTTTGAAGAGTTTAGCGCAGTTAGAGCTAAAATGGCAGAAGAGCGCATTCCAGCAGCTATCGAGTGGATTGAGACTTATGAGGATGCTGGCGAACCTGTAGTTGTATTCTCGGCTCACAGAAAGCCCATTGAGGCCATTGGCAAGCGTGAAGGTTGGGCGGTTATCATGGGAGCTACTCCAAACCATAAGCGTCAGGAGATCGTCGATCAGTTCCAAGCGGGCAAGTTGAAAGGCGTAGCCTTGACTATCGGTGCTGGTTCCACTGGCCTTACCCTTACAGCCGCTTCAACAATGCTTTTCATTGACCTTGACTGGAACCCCAGCAACAATTCACAATGTGAAGACCGTATTTGTCGCATCGGACAAACCAAGTCCTGCCACTATGTACGAATGGTTTCAGAACACCCTCTTGACATCCATATTCAGAACCTTCTATCCGAAAAGAAGGCTATCGTTAACGCAGCGGTTGAAAACGAAGTTGACTTGGGCGATGACTTCAAATTCAAATTCAAAACCTTCGACTACAGTTCTCTTTTTGGTAATATCAAAGAAGAGACATTAGAAGAACTTGAAGCTCGAATCAAAAATGCTTCTAAGAAGGAACTACAAGACAAAGTGGAAGAGAATAGAGCTTCTTGGATGTCTCGAATCCTTGATACAATCGTTGTAACTGACGAGATTCGCACTGTACTGCCAGTTGCCTTGTCTGCTATGCAGGGTAGTTGTGATGGAGCTACTACAAGAGATGGTATCGGTTTTAACAAGCCAGATGCCTGCATTATGAACACTATCTCCGGTGCTGGTCTGGTCGACGATGCGGATCTTGAAAAGTTCGTATTGTGGACACTCCGCAAATACAAAGGTCAGTTGAGACAGCGATTCCCCATCCTATTCCATAAGAACGTAGCAAATCTTCAAGATTCTTGGGGTAAGCTCTGGTCATAGTAGGTTGATCCCATGCACCCCAAAAAATGGGGTGTATGACATGAACTTACTATGTATTTAAGGACAGGCAATGCAACAAGATAGTGTGTGCAAGGATTTTTATATAAGAGGTATTTTGGCCTATTTGGGTGAAGAAATGCCTTTTATACGCCTTTTCTGGCACTTTTTATCCGAAAGTTGTTGCCTTTCTTTTGTCAAGAGACTAACTTATTTTCAGGTTTGAACTTTTTTTCAAGCCTCATTCCCTATGGAGACAAATAACATGAATGCAAGCAACACCATTTACTGGACTGGCCAGTTTATGAAGGCCACCGATCATCTCGATGTAATGTCAATCGACTTTCATCAGATTACTTCACACTTCAATTCACTACTCACAACTAACGGTGGCAAGCGTAATGCTTATGAAGCTCTTGCTATTGTCACCATCATCTATGGCCTCGACAGTCGATGGCTAAAAGGAGATAAATAATGACAGCTAAACCAAGAGCTATAATATTTGAGTACAACTGGGGCGATAACAAGATCGATGCCAATGGAAATGTCATACCTGACAGTGACGTAACCTATTTTGTCTGTGAACCCATTTGGATTGAAGATGAAGATCCTACCGAAGTTGATGGCATTGTTATCGATCAATCTGACTGGGAGGCAGATTTAGATAATGTCATTGCTGAATTTAACACCGAACAAGAAGCTAACGAATTTCTTACCACCCTATATGCTCAAACGGCAATACATTCCTTTCTTTCTAACAATAGGAGCTAAATAATGACTGAACAAGAATTTGCATCTTGGGCTTTTGTCAAGCCCGAAACCCACACTGAAACTTACTGCACTTGTCCCGAATGCGGTACTGGATTTTTCCTTTGGATCGAAAATCATCGTTTAGATGATGAAGATATGATCCAACAAACCACCGATTGCACTCAATGCCAAGAAGAAGAAGAGTCAGAAGAAGAGGAGTCTTTTCCATGTTAACTTCAAAAAAATTACAAGATACTCTATCTCAACCCACAAAACAAAAATTTGGTTGCTGGCAGGTCAGTATGGTTGAAAACTGTGAGAGAAAATACTACCACTTTAGCTATTTAGGTAGTGCCTTATCTTTTGTGAATGATTCATTCAAAAAATACATGGGAGACACTGGCTACTACCCAGTCGGTTCGGCCAATGTATCTCATCGAGTTTTTACCAACGGAGCTAAACCCAGACGTTTGGATGGGAAGCCATTTAAGGGATGGGAATCTATCCATTACCTCTAAAGTACAGCCAACGGAGGGGCTTAAACCTCCGGCACTGCATTAAGCAGCGTAGTAACCTGCACAGATGGTTACCTTGCCCCACGAACGGGGATTGAAACTCAAATCAAAGAGACAAAAAAATGCCTTTTGATCAAAAGCCAGCACCTCGTATGCTACCCTTTGCTTATCCAGCGAAGAATTTTATCAACTATAAAACGACTGCCAGTCAGATCGACGAAAGTACAACCCTTGAATCAATCCGAGATATGCTTCGCAAACTTGATGCCAAGCGTCAACCAATGGATAGAGTATACAGCCTCAAAAGTTGTGTAGTGAAGTTTGAGAACCATCGTCCACAACTTCGACGTATTGTAGGAGTGAACAAACTATCTGCACCTGTTTATTTTTCAGAACGTGGATGGCAGATGTTTTGTGATTTCGTACTTCCCAGCACTGGAATCCGCAAAGGATACCGTATTCAAGCCCAAACGCCATTGACCGATACAAATCCTCTATCCCCTAACCAAGTAGCCACAAGGGCGGAATCGGTTGCAACCATAGACATTAATTGGTGGATACAAAACTATGCACCAGATCGCAATGTTTTATTGAGAACGGTTCTTACCCAGTCTCCTCATGGCGAAGTGGAACGAATCATTCGGAGCGTACAGACTCCCAGCTACACCGTTTTAGATGAACTGGAATACTGCAATCTCATTCTTGATACACAACCAGAACTTGGCTTGAAGCCCATTCTCAAGGCCAATGTAGGCAGCAACGGAATGTGGATTCGCTTACTTGAAGCTCCGCAACAAAAATTGGAATTGAATAAATTAGTTCCTACTCGGGATTTTTGGACTTCGCCAACTTCATTACGAAAGGTTGGTCAGGGATATGGTGGAATCAGACTCGTTTGCACAAATGGCATGACTTCACATGAAAAGGAAGCCATTTTAGAAATTCGTCATTCTGGCGACAAACAAATGATTCGTGAATCATTGCGAAGTAATATGCAATTCCAACAGGCAAAACGTGATGGTGTCATGGACAGATACAATCAAGCTCTCGATATTGTCATTGAAGATGCGTGGAGTTGGATGGAAAACACTCTTGGCATGGAAAAAGTAGCAGCTTCGACTGTAGAAAAAGTACGCTTCGGAATGCGTGACAAAACCAGCAATCCAGTGGGAACTCTTGCAAACGTGATCGATGGAATGACTCTCATAGCACAAAACACCGATGACTTCGATACTTTCGATTCGTGGGACTTCGAGCGTACCGCCAGCAAAGTACTCGTAAGAGGACTCCGACAGGCCAAAGATGGTAAGATCTTGGTGAAAGCCTAAACCCTCAAAAATGGGGGCTTTATGCCCCCTGTGGAGCTATTTTGCCTCGCTATACAGAAGAACAACGAAAAGCAATATTTGATATCTTCACCTTGATGTCAATCCTTTGCACTCACCCTGACTACAAAACAATCAAACCGATCCTTTTGGATCTCAACAAGTACATTATGAGCAAGGAGCAAAAATGAAAAATAATGCACTATTACTGAAGCCTGATCGCACGTTGGAAGTAATCACTATCGACAACTTCCAAGCCATCGCACCCTTAACAGGTGCAAAATATACCGAGATGATTGGAATGGGAAAATATCCCCCAAGTATTCCAGTTGAGCTAACAGACATGAATGAACACGAACTAAAACTTGTGAAATTCATTGTCGAGACTGTTGAACGAGGCAAGAGCCTACTACCCCAACCAAGAGGCGAAGATTACGATTTTCACCGCATTACTGATCCTTCAATGGTTCAAATGTACATTCACGAATACGGAGCTTTGATTCCATTGGAAAAAAACCAGTGGTTTGAAACTACCGAAATTTATGGCAACGTAGTTATTCTTGGTCATTGTTGCGATGAATTCAATACGATTGGAGATTGACAGATGACCAAAAAAGACAAAAAAACACCTCCAATGATCCACAAGTGGCGAGAAGCCATGACCGAACTTCTTAAAGACAAAGAAATTCAAAAAATCCTATCTGCAGAACCCTTCTGCACATATCCCCCACAACCTCCACAAGAGAGCAAGCAAAATGATGATAAGAAAAAATAGAGTTTTTCGACGTAAAATCGCTCGAAAAATGATTCGAGATAACGGTAGAGTGAAAGCTGTAGAGAAGGCACAAAAAGCCTTAACAGCAGCCACTCAATCAACTGATTCCAGAATGGTTGCATTTTGGAGCGATATTGTGAACCACCTTGAAAGCATAAAAAGAGGTGAGCAATGATCAAACGATTCTTCTTTCAAGTAGGGTTGCCTTTTGGCCAGTCTGTCGATGAACCCACTATGCAGATAGTGGGTGAGGCAATACCAGAAAAAGAGACAAAGGATGATCTCCCTTCCTTTGTTGTCCTTCCTGATGCACTGGGAGGCCAGCAAGTCAATGTAACCGAAGCGATTGGATTCCAACCCTGTGTTCATCGCAATTGTAAATGTCGCCATCCCACGATGTTGCTGCAGAAGTGGTATCCAGATGGTCGCCAGTTAGCTGTTATGGAATGCGGTAAAAATGGATTCCTTTGGCATAAAAGAGAGGTGGATTAATGAAGACATTCACTATTACAATGAGTGATGCCTTTTTGCGGGACGTTTCGAGCTATGTTCGACTCGTCCAGCAACTGGGGCATTTTGATATTGGTAGCGAGGTACTTGATAAATTAATCCATGCCAGAAGTGGCGAAAAGCTCTATCTTTGCCTGATTGAAGATGCAGAATACTTGGCGAAAATCAATAACTGCGAAGTGAAAGCTACAGATTATGGCTTAGAAGTAACCTCAAAATGTAAGTACAATTCAACCAAAGTGACTGTAGAGCATTACGGACAATTACGATTGGCGATTGCTACAGTCCTTCAACAAGATTGCGAAAAAGGCAAGGATGGTGATCGATGACATGGAATCGTTGGAAGTTCATTGTGATGCGGAAGGAACTTCGTATGAGCCAAACTGACGTAGCGGAATGGCTGGGAGTATGCCAAAAATCTATTTCTAATTGGGAGGCAGGGAATTGTGAACCTACCTATGCTACAAGGCAAGCATTGGCAGATAAAATAGCCCTCATGACTAATTCAAAAGTTGCGGTTGAAGTGACAGGGATCAGAAGTAATCAACTTATTCTCAAACCGTCCTCAATAAAGTTAGCTCAACCCAAAAAAATCGTTATTGTGGAGTTTGAAGGGAAAACAGATACCTATGAATACGAAACGAATGGACTACTTGAACTCATTGCAGAAAATCTGGAATGGATCAAATCCATACAAGTGCTGGAATGCAAATCCCTAATCGAGGTGAACGATGAATAATCTTGTACCGTACCGAGCCGCCAGACGATTGAAAATCACTGAAACCCAATACGGCAGAACCATCGAAGCATGGGTATTTTCAGAAGAGCAACCAGAACAAAAGGAAGAGAAGGCATCCGTTTTTCATCAACTTTGGATCGGAGTTAGTCTTTTTGGATGGGGATTATTCGGAATTGCAGTCGGTAATCTTATTTTTATGAATGTGTAAAAACTTGACGACTTGGAAAAGAACTGATAGATTAGCTATCGAATAAGGTGATTGCTTGCTCTTGTTCAGTTTGACATAGGTTTTTCCTTAAATCCTTAGTCAGTGTTTTTTTGTCTTAGATGGCGTGGTTGATTTGCTCTTAACCATGCCATCTTTTTTTATTTTCTGGACAGAAGCTCCGAAAATGTCAACTGGACAAAAATGTCAGGTAAAAATGTCAAGTTGACAAAAATGTCCGTTTTTGAATCCATTGGATATATGCAAAGCATGTCATTAACAGGAGTTACAAAAACCGACATGCTTTTGAATTTAACACCGCACCCCATTAAAATCGTCATTGGTGCAGACGACCAAACCATTACTATCCCTCCAATGGGAGCCACCGTTAGAGTCAGTACCGTTTCTGGTTCTCAAATCGGACTCACTACTTTTGAAGGTTTCGATATTCCACTTTTCGGATCTTCTGAAACTGGCGAAGTTGTTTTGATTAATCGAGATGGTTCCGAGCAACCATTCTCTTCCATTCTGGAAAATCCAGAAGTGACCTATATCGTTTCTGGTATGGCTGGCGCAGCCTTGAAACATCGTACCGACATCTTGGTTCCAATGACCGCCCCATCTGACAAACCAGTCCGTAACGAAAAAGGTTGGATTGTTGCTGTACGAGGCTTGAAAAAGGCATGAGTAGAATTTCAAAACATTTTCATTATGAATGGTGTCCAGTGCCTTGTACTCGTTGCAATGGCACTGGCACTTTTTATTGGCAGACCTCCACTGGTACAGCCAGCGGAGATTGTTTTCGTTGCGGTGGTAGTGGCAAAAAGAAAGACCGAATTTTGGTTTGGGATAACTTGGAGCTTACCGAGTCCGAAAAGAATGAGATCCTCGAAGCAGAAGAGAAGCGCAAGAGTGGATCTCACCTTGCGAAGCTCCACAAAAAAGCAGACCAACGAAATAGAATTATCCAGTCTTGGATTGCTACTTTGAGCGAGGCAGCACAAAACCTTGCTGTATTTGCGACTGAGCAAAGACAGGCGACAGGCCAAATATCCTCCCAGTTGGATGGCGGTAACGTACTGTGGGCTGTGGATAATCGAGATTCCAGCATTGAAGAGATTGCTGGTTGCTGGCCTACTGTCTGGCAACGTTACAACTCTATCCGCCATCCCTATGGCAGAAACGCAGAAAATACCAAGTGCCGTTTTATTGGTACAGTCATGCACTACTTCGGTCGTCACGACGATTATATCAAAATCTGGATTACGGAAATTGATGGCGAGTCATGCGGATTCGTTGCTAAAATCAAAGATTGTGGCTTCAAGCAAGGTGGGGAGTACTACGATGCAGACATTGGCGATATTGTGGAGTTCAACGGCTGGCATGGTAAGGTGGATCGACAAGATTTGCAAAATCCAACGACTCAAGATTACTTGATTGAGACTTGGATCAATCGCACCAGTCGAGAGAGATTGAAAACCAAATAGTCATTGGATTGTGTAGGAGCTACAAGGGAGGTTTTAACGACCTCCCTTTTTTGTTTTGGGTGTATTTATTTGGATTAAACAGGCCAAAAACGCTGTCAGTGTCTCTATTGTACGAGATTTAATTTTTTGACAGTGGGCTTATATCGTGATACGTTCTATCAGGGAGAAGTGTAGTTGTTTTCAACTTGCTACTTTTTTCCAGACAAAAAACCACTCAAGGAGGCCAGATATGGCAAAGGCAAAACAGAAGCGTTGGGCTTGTACTCAATGCGATAAGGTGAAGTTGGGTAAGCTCCGACCTCGCAAAGATGACATCATTCGTTGGTGTCTGGATTGCTCAAAGAAGACAGGATATTTAGTTCCTCGTACCCCAGTAGCAAAATCCAAGACGAAAACCAAGACCAAGAAAGCCAAGACTCGTAAGACAGCAAGATCATGGATCTCAAATCCTCGATACCAGTGGGAAGTTCCTCATGCAAATATTTTTCGCATTCCCAAAAAGATAAACCTTATGTTGGCTGCAGAAGTTTTGTGTAAGTCGTCAGGCTGGCAACGTCCCACAGTCATGAAAGAGTTGTGGAAACGAACCATGAATAGCAACAATGGAAAAAGCAACGATTCTAACCCCATCAAGGTACAACGAACCTATACTACATGGGAATCAACAGGTCGTGCATGGTTTGGGGTGAAAATGACCGCAAGTACTTGTTTTGTTCGATCCTTAAACACCTTGTTACATGAGTTGTGTCATGTCGATCAAAAGGAGATTGCAAAGGTGAATGGAGTTCGCAGACCTCATGATTTAACTTTCAATATGCAGCAATTTAAGATGGCTAAGAAGTTGTGGGGATACGACACCCATCCAGAGGATGCAGGCTGGAGTATCGGTAAGGGTTACGCCCCTACCAGACATCTTGAACAATGGATGGTAAGAGAATTGCAATACCCCAATTCTTTATTGACCAAGTGGATATTGAAGCATTGTGTTGATACTGGTACATTCGTTAAACCAAAGACCAAAACCAAAACCAAAACCAAAACCAAGAAAACTTCGTCTCGGTATAGCTGGGAACTGATGTATTACGATGGCACAGGTGATTGTGATGCTGTAGACCTTTCAAAAAAGGATTGGAAAAGAAGGGTTACAGTTTTCCTATATCAGTGGAAGGAAGATGTACAGAATGGTCTTTTTGAGCCATCTATGTTGGAGTATATGCCATACTTCGAGCTTAATAGATGGGATTCCAAGACTGGAGATGCAGAAGAGTTCGAGATAGGCACAGCCCAAAAGAAGGTAAGCAAAATGATAACGGATTTTATGAATCTCATACCTTACACCGTACAGCAACTCGAAGAGAAATTGGAGTCTGCGGGATAAATCCCGTCCTATTTGATCCTCACAGAAGCCAGTCAATCGACTGGTTTTTTTATTTTTCTTTTTTGTGGAAGTTGCGTGGTGTATGGAGCTTCATAAATCCGATCCCTATCCTGTGTAAAAAAGTTGTTGCAGGGTTGTGTGCAGGTGACTACGTTGGTGGGGAATCGGGTGTACTTTTTTTCAAGTACATTCTGGTTTGAGACAAAAAACACTTTCAAGGAGTATCCTATGTCTGATAAGACAAAAAAAGTGATAGGCAAAAAAGACCTATCCAGAGTCATAGCCCAAGTTATTTATCGATCCCTCTATCACAATGGTAATGGCTTCGATGATATTGCAGCCCAGTCCGCTTCTGCTGTAGGTATGCAGATTTGTATGAAAACCTTTCAGAATCATGTAGATCTTTTGATCGAAAACGCAACAAAAGAAGGGTAATGTAACGATCCCAAGCCATCACAATGCTGGTGGCTTGTAATGGCTACATTGCCAACATGACAAAAAACACTTTCAAAGGATAGAGCAAATGTCAGAACAAGAAAAACTTAAAGAAGAGTACATTCAAGAATTAAAAACTACTGATCCCAGACATTGGAAAATTCATGAAATTTACCCTAACGTGGGGAATATGCAAAAATTGATCAAGTCCCTACACGAAGAGCTTCAAGCCCAGAAAGAGAAAACGAAAAGAATGGGGGAATTATTGGGCGAATGTTTCGAATTATACACCCAGTGTCAGAAGGAGAGCAACAATGACTAAATCAAACGTTAAAGTAGTAAAATCAAGTAATTCAATCCTATCCGAAAAGGATGTCGAGCAATTAGAGAAATGGTTGAATCGTCAATCAGAATACAATCTCCAAAAGTATGACCAAAAAAAGCGTGTATCCTTTTATGACGATGACATGTTTTTTTACTTTACATTGTCGCTACCTGTTGCAGATGAAGCAGATTTTGACAATGCCATTATGGATCTCATAGATGACTTGGGTGGTATGTTTGGAATCACTGAAGCCTATTGCAAGGGTTGGTTATAAACTAAAATAGAAGCTCCATAAAACGAAAGCCCCTTAACTGGGGCTTTTTTGTTTTCTATCGTTTTGGCCTTTTTGGGGCTTTTCTTTTCATCGACCGGAATAATACTTCCCTTGCCCAGACCGAGAAAAACATACCCTTATCTGCAGCGGCTTGGCGCAATAAACGGGCTTCCTCTTCTGATACGGATAGGCTCAATGAAACCCTACGCACTTTGTTTTGGTTTATGTAGGCTGTACGGTTTCCTTTTCGAGGTGTAATATCCTGTATTTCTTGTGGATACTTATTAGGGGGAGGTAATGGTTCTGGATCAGGTATTATTTGTTTTTTGGGCTTGTCTTGGGCGATTGAAGTAGGTATTTGAGGTTCTATTGATCTGCGGTTTTCAAAACGAGGTCTTTCAATCGGTCTTTTGATTGGTTTGGGTTTGGGTTTAACTTCCGGTAGTGGATCGGCTTCGGTGGTAGGTTGGGAGACTCCCCATATAGATATTCGCTTACGTCTCGGCATAATTTTTAGCTCCTTATGCTAAAGGTTTGATAAATCTAAAATAAAAGTTTGTCATAAGTATAGCAGCATTATAATAGATTATCAATATTGACTTTTCATAAGTAGAGTCTAAATTGACAGAAAAACGGAGGCAAATATGCTTGAAAATGATGGGACTGAAACCGGATCAGAAATACCAGAAAATTCTGCTCCAATTCCAGAAGAGAATACATCTGCATTAAATGCAGCAACACAAAGTCGAGATGCTTTGTCTGGTTTGGATCAACACGATTTGTTTGCGAATTTTGATCCTGCAGATGAAGAGGATGTCGAAGATTATAACGATCCGATGGTTGATGACTTAGAAGATCCAGAGATGTTGGGAGGCAATCGAGGTCAGGCAGGGGCTATGTTTGGAAACATGGCAGAACGGGCTTTTGGTCGTGCAACCAGTCCCAGACTGTATGCACAGGCTGCACAGTTTCCCACTGTGGCACAGTTGCGGATTTGGCGCATAGAGAATGGTATTCCTGTAGGCTTGGGAGCGATTGAATGCGGAGCTACAGAAGAGGATCTTGTTTTTCAATTCAAAGAAGCCATGCCAAAGAAAGGGGAAGGAAGATGTCAATACAAGTTGCGCCCCATCGACATTAACGGTCAGGAACTTGGCAAAGAAGTCACCTTGTTTATATCGGAAAACCATGCAGCCATTCAAAAGATGCGTAGGATGGACGAGGCGAGCAGGGAAGATGAAGATTACCCCAGACAGCGAAGGCGACGAGGCATGTTTGATGAAGACGAGGGAAGTTCGAGACATCTTTCGTCAATGATGGATCGAATGATGCGAACCCATGATGATCGTCAGGAATATCTGCATTCCACACTTGAAGAGGAACGAGAAAGAATGCGAAGGTTGCGAGATGAAGTAGCCAATGAAAGAATCGATCTCGCCAATAACGCAGCGCAAGGAGTTCAACAGATAACCTCTAAACTTATGCAAGAAGAGGCCAAAAGAGTTGAACAAGCCCAGAAAGCACAGGCAGAACACAGCCAAATGCTTCTTACCACTTTGACCAGCATCTTTTCACAGCAGCAAACCATGATGGCATCACAGTTTGAAGCGCAGCGCAGATCAGATCAGTTCCGACTTGAACAAGAACGCCAACGGGCAGAGCGTGAAAGGATGGAGATGGAAGAGCGCAGAAAGCGAGATCAAATGGAGATGGAAGAGAGACGACGACGAGAGCAACAAGAATACGACCGTAAAATGCAAGCGGAACGTCAATATTTAGAGTTGCGAATGTTGCGAGAAAAAGAAGAGTCCGAACGAAAAGGAATGCGTGAACGAGAAGAGAGAGAACGACGAGAAAAATGGATTCATGCAGAACAAGAGCGCAAAGATATACGGGAGAGATCGGCAGCGAAAGAACGGGAGTTAGAACGCCAGCGCAGGCATGAAATGATGATGGCAGATTTGAAAGCCCAACAAACCAGAGATCGTGAACATGCAGAACGAATGATGATCTTATCAAAACAAGAACTATCGAACAAAGCAATGGGCGGTCTTGGCGAGCTACTTCCCAAAGCAGGGGAGATGTTGAAAAACTTTGGAATGGAACCATCCGACATCGTGCAACGGATATTTGCACCTCCAGCAGCAGAAGAAAGTGGATCAATGTGGGCGGAAACACTTCCCAAGTTGTTAGGGGCTGGGGCGGATGTAGCCAGAGCCGTTGTAGCTTCAAAAGCCGGAGAAATGCCAATGGTTGCACCTCCACAGATGATGCCTCCAGAAATGCAAGGCTATCCCGCAATATCGGACGAATTGTATCAACGAAAACGAACTGTTCCCGCTACACTACCTCAACAAAATCCGTATGAAGATGAAGAGGAATACGATGATTTTGAACCTGATCCAATCCCTGTATCTGCTCCAGAAGGCGGAGTAATTTCTTTCAAAAATACGAAGTTGTACAGCGATGAACCTGCAGCTATTCCTCAGCCCCATGAACTGGCTACAGCGTCAGGAATGGACATGGCTGCACAAAAAGTAGGTCGTTTGGCGATTCGTGCATTGGTTCAAAAATTAGCGACTTCAAAACCTGATCTGTGGACAGGTATCATTACACAAGCAATATCTGCAGAAATTCAAATTTATCACTATATCAAAGCGGTCAGTGTAAAAACTGCATTGACCGAAACAGGTGCAGCCGAACCCTTAGTTTTCAAGATTATTGAAGCCATGAAAGGATCTGGACTTGTACCATCTGACATACCATACGGAGACTAAAAAACATGAAGTATAACTGGGAAACAACGCAGAAAGAAACGCAAGGTTTTTTATCCTTGATCGAAAAGTTCATGACACTGATCGAAAAGGGACAAAGCCAAAAGTATAAAATCGACAAGGAACGTTTGAAGCTCGAACGAGAAAAACTGGAGTGGGAAAAACAAAAGTGGGAGGACGATGAAGATAGCGAAGATGATTCGGAAGATGAAGATTCAGAATGGGAGCGACCAGAACCCTTTTTGGCTTTTGATGCGGAACGAAAGAAAAAAAAGAAGACCAAAAAGGTGCATAAAGTTTGGGGTAAATCTCCAATAAAGGAAGAAACGAAAAAATCTTTTGATCTGGTTCATGAAGCAGGACACTGGGGAGAAATTAATCTTACTGATCATCAGAAATTAGGAAAAAAGATCATGGGTGAAGTACTGGAAAAATGGTTGATCAATTGGGGCAAGGAAGGCCAACAACCAAACCGTTTTGAGATCCTTCACGATTTAGCGATTGATTCCAAAAGAGGAGGCGCATTAGTTTCTTATTGCATGGCTGTGAAAGGGTTATCAACGGCTGTCCACAATGTCCTTGTACTCCAAGATCCTGATGCAGATCCCCAGCGATCTCGGAATATTGCCGGAAACATTACACAAGTTGCAAGTACTGTTTTTAGTCAATTAGCTGATCAATATAAATACCCAAATCCTTTACAAAATTACATAACACCAACCAAAGAGGCAAAAAATGAGTCTATTTAATCACCCTTACATGTGTGCATTGTCTGGCATTGCGGCCAATGCAGAAGAATTAGAAGAGTCTGAAGGAGGCTTGCCAGAAGAATGGATTAAAGTAACAGTGGAGACACGTTATCTAAATCCCAAGTGGGAAGCGATCCAAGCGGTTAAACAAGGTTTGTTGCAGCAAACTCTTTCGCAAGTTCCCGAAGGAGATCGAGAAACTCAATTGGTGAATATAGCGATCCAAGTTGAAGCACAATACGCTCAACTTGAAGCAGTCACAGAAAAGTTTTCTGTTGAAAAGGAAGAGATTTATATCTCTCCCCCAGAGCGAGATATTACCATTCTCGGTGAAGTCAATAAATTTCGTGCTGTTTTGGGTTTGAAAGAAATTGAAATTGAAGAACAGGAAGAAGGGGAAACAGAAGCCCCAGTTGCTTCAGAATCAACAGAATCTCAAACAGAACCTACACCAGCGAAGTAAGCACTGTGTTTAGATCATCTATTGCAATTTGTGTGAAATTAGGTAATTTGGATGTATTCAAAGGAGAACCCTTATGCAACCGAATTTAGGCACAACTGCAACCAAGATTGATCTAAGTCACAGCCCCAAAACTTACCACATTCCAGCGTGGGCGACGATGAATGACATTCAGAAATTGAAAGTTATTCGTCGGATCATTAGTCAATATGGTAGACACCCTGCAGTTGTAAAAACAACGATGGGAATACTCAAAAGAGCCAAAATCAAGCCCAGAGATTACAGAGGTCAGGCCGCAACGATCTTAAAATGGGTACAAAACAATATCTATTATGTCAATGAGATTGGAGAACGGTTACAAGCTCCAGAATACACGATTCGACATGGGTATGGTGATTGTGATGATATGATCATTTTGGTGCTGTCAATGTATGAGGCGATCCGGCTTCCCAACAAACTTGTTATTTCTGGCAGGAATCGACAAGGGAAAATGATTCGCTACATTGAAGGCCAAAAGAGATTACCAAATGCACAATGGGCGCATATTTATGGGATGGTTGGGAATCGACCTTACACGCCCAGTTCATGGGATTTTGTTGAGCCAACTTTGAAAAAACCTTTGGGCTGGGATGTGGTAGGTGCTGGCGGTGGTGGACTTCCAGAATTATCCTACGGTAATATTGGGGCTTCTGTTGCCACAAGTGCGAGTCAGGAGGCATTAGAGGGGAAAAAATCTTTCATGCACTATCTGCGAGATATATCGGTAGCAGTAATTATCGGAGCGACAACCGCAGTTATGACACAAATTGTGTTGGATAGAGTGAGAGTCGCAAAATGGTACAAAAAACACGTCATAAAGAAAAAAGTGAATAGGAGATAAAAAATGGCAGCGTATGTTGAATTAGAGGACTTTGTAACGAGAGGCAGTATCGAATATGCCTATCGTCGATGCCAAATCGAGCAACAAAAAGGAAACCAAGCATTTGCAAATGTAGGAATCAGAGCAGCCAGAGCAAGAGACAGTCGTTTGCTCAAAGTGTTGGATCTTGCAAGCAATATTTTATTGCAAATGGACGAAGAGCAAAATCGAGAAAATAGACGTACAACAGACGTGTACGGAGAGACAAAATTAACAACTGAGGTACAGTTATGGCGGGAAGCATACAAGATGGTAGATCAGGGGAAATCCGACGATGTACCGCATCTTCAATGGATATACGGAGCAGCAGCATTGTTGGCGGGGTACAATTGTTAACCGACGAAACGGTGGCTGCACATATCCCAGAAGATGAACCACTACAAAAATCCAAAGATGAATTAAAAAATCATTTGGATCGATTGCAGAGATACATCATTAAATCCGCTCGAAATAGAGTGAAGATGGTCAAAAAGGGGAACTTGCCAGATATCTTAAAGGCAATTCACCTCGAAATAAATTTATCATCTGCACTCGGTAGGATGGATTTAGTAGAAAATCTCATTGAACGAAAAAAAGAGATCGAACATTTAATCCAACAAGTAGAGAAGTTGGAAGTCGAAGATTACCAGAAAAGATTCGGTCTGACTCAAAGTCAGTGATCTAATTAAAGATATTGATAGATTATTAATTGCTCTTTACGATGAAATTGGGTATTCTTTACACGATGCCTTTTTCTCAAGGAGATTAAATAATGAGTTTCAATCTAATTCAAATGAGTGCTGCCAAAGCTAAGATGGCTGCAGCCGCCAAAAAATCCGAATTAGCCAAAAAGAAAGCAGCAATAGCAAAGCAGAAAGCTATTCAAGCCCAAAAATCCGCTATTACTGGTGCGGTTGTTGGGGGCATTCTTGGCACAGAAAAAATGATAAAAGAGAAGCAAAAAGCCAAAGCAAAGGCACGATTAAAGCGAGGCTTAACGGAAGTAGGTAAGATTTATCCGTATGATCATGTTTTGTCGAAAGAAGATCAAATGAGAAAGGCTACTATTTTATCCGCTGCACAAGGCATGTTAGGTCGTCCAAAGAAAACTTCCAAGAGAATTGAAGAATTAAAACGCAAAGCAGCCCGTAAGGTAGTTGGGGCAAAGTTATCGACTCCAGCCCGCAGAGCAGAATTAAGATTGAAAGCCCGTAAGGACGCACAAGAACGTATCCGAAAACTGGCGATGATCCGTAAGCGTAGAAGGTTGACACCTCAAGAAGTACTTCGCTTGAAAACAGACACTGAAGCCATTCTTGGGGTTGCTGTCCCACCAAAAGACGTACATCGAAAGGGTATGTCTTTTCTTGCTCCGAAAGCACGTCCACAAAAACTGTGGAAAAAGCCTCACATGAGAAAACGGTTCCCAAGAGGCGCACGACCTGTAAAAGTACGCCAGTTAATCGGAGTCATGCAGGAAAATAATTTGATCAGTGTATCGCCAGAAGTGGCAGAGCCTGTATTGAAAGCCTTGATTCCAAAAATTCGCAGCCGTAAAGCATCTCCTATGTCAGTAGCGAGAATTTTGAAGTCACAACAAGCCAAGCGATTGGCAGAAGCTCGAAAGCGCAGAGCTTTTCGTAAGAGAAAAACGAGTCCTTATCATAGGCAACAAGTCAAACGATTTGATAGTTTAATGGCCAAGTTAAAACTGATGCAAAAAAGACTGCGTACATTGGAGCGTATGCAAAAGCGATTTGTGCAAATCAATGATCAAAAGGAAGCCAGTATTAAATCTGCAGAAGTAGCTCACCTTCAAACGCAAATTGCAGCGGAAGAGGCTACCATTCTCACAGAGGCTATCAATGAAGCACCAGAGGTCAAGAACTTAGTTGAAGATGGGATCGCTATTTCTTTGGCAGAAGCAGATTTAGAAGATGCAGCGGAAGAGATGGCAGAACCTACAGAAGCGGAAGTTCTGATCGCCACTGATGCTGGTCAAGATGCTGCTTTTGTGGCAGATTCTCAAGTTGCTTCTTTACTCGATGAAGCAGCCGCAACCATTGACGATGCAGTTCCTGCGGTAGTTGCAGAAGCGGATACTCCCGCAATCGATCCCGAAATCATAGAGACTTTGGAAACAGAACAAGGGCAAGAATTAGATCCAGAAGATATTTACGAGTTGGCGGATTCTGTATCAGTCCAGTTGGCAGATGAGATGATCACAGAGGGAGCCAAAGTAACGGGAACTGAAGCGACAAAAGATCAACTTTTAACAATGGTTAAAGATAACCTTCCTGTTATTCTAATCGGTGGTTTGGTTGGGTACTATGTTCTTTTCGCAAAAAAATAAGAAATCGGAACCCAAATTTGATAATTCAAAGTTGTTTCCGATGGTCTTAAAATTAGGCCAGTATTTGAAAACAGCTTTGGATCATTATGTAATGGTCAAGGCTGCAGGGAAAATGATGGATGTTGATATGTTGAGTGTTTTTGTCGAAATGAAAATGGCTACATGGCATCCACAGTTGAACAAAAAAGAGTTATTGGATAACGATACTCGCAAAGCAGCAGCCCGTTTTATCGCTGGGATCGTATGTAATTTTACAAAGGATGAAACATGAGTAAGTATAGACCAACTATGTATCATGGATTACATTTTAGTCCATTACAACAACCTCCTGTCCCTACAGTAGGACAGCCTCCTTATGTCGGTCAGTTTATGGCAGATGAAGTGTCTATGACACCCTATGGTCGAGGTCAATTCGCTCCAGTTTACATGGTGAAAAAGGAAAAATGGCATCCGACAATGGTGTCAGGTGCGCCATATCACCCTGTATATGTTTCTGGTGCGCCTTATCGTCCTTATAGTGTGACATCAAAGCCTATGTCCAATTATGGTATTTTCGGTCTGTTTAAGAAAAAGGACAAAAAGGCAGAAGCAACAAGTGCCAGTCCTAATAGAATTGTGCAAGGTAAGGGTGGTTATAAATACGAACAAGATTCAAGTGGGAATATTTGGATTGTAAAGAAGCCCGGTAAGGCCAGTGTTCGAGAAGCGGTGCGCTTAAATTCCAGTCAATGGAAGGCTATTACTGCAGAAATTGGAGAACATCCAAGTTGGAGTATGGCAAAGGCCAAAGCAGCAGCCGCAAGCTCGCCAGCCAGTTCGCCCGCTGCCGCCACTCAAAAAGCAGTTCCTGCAGGTGGGGCATTGACAGGAAAAAGCAACAAGGAGATCGCAGTAGGGTTGTTGGGGGAATTCGTAAAAGGAATTTCTCCACAAATTCCAGCAGAAGAATATGAAATTTCACCTACTGTGACAGTTACCGAAGAACGAGCTTTTCCAATCGGAGCCGCCATTATTGCTGGAAGTGTTTTTGTTGGTTTAATTGGTTTAATCGTTGTTGCAGCAAAGAATAAATAGGGGATCAACATGAGTAGAACAGAACATTATGAAGAAGCACTCGCAATGCTTTCATATCCGCAGCAAAAATACCGTATGGTAAACACAGGGGCGGCTAAGATGCCAGATTATGGAAAAGTCACAGGAATGGACATTTTTGGTGGCGCAATGCTTGGCTTGAAAACAGTTATGGAAGTGCGGAATGCAGAACGATTAGGTCAAGCCCAAATGGAGATGCAAGAACGATTAGCGCAAAGACAAGCTATCACTGCTGCAGCCATTGAACAAAAGAAGGCTGCATTGGATGCCAATAAAGCAAAGTATATGCCTATCTA
>MDSZ01182572.1_pt1 | contig 21938 bp, 26 predicted proteins | sample 811201 | NCBI WGS metagenome assembly MDSZ01 (sample SAMN05326647, study PRJNA326480) | marine metagenome | isolation source: seawater | place: Indian Ocean: North | collected 2010 | reverse complement strand
GACTTTCAGGATAAACTTCCTCAAGGTTTTAAAGATCGACTTCGTAATGTCAAAAAACATCACCCTTACGCACGATTCGAGGCCCCTTAGCCTATGTCAGTTACTAAAGTTAAGAAGCAACCAAGCATGGTTGGACTAACCAAGAGACAAATGAAACGCAAACCCATCAACGAGAATCATCTCACAACTATAAAACCTCTAACTCCCGCACAGGAGAAGTGTTTTGATGCGTATGCTCAAAAGAAAAATCTCTACATGTACGGTGCTGCTGGAACTGGTAAAACTTTTATAGCGATACATCTCGCACTTAAAGAAATACTTGACGAAAAGTCACAGTATGATAAACTGTACATAGTAAGGTCATTAGTACCTACTAGAGAGATTGGTTTCCTACCTGGAGACCATGAAGACAAATCTGAGCTATATCAGATACCATATCAGAATATGGTTAGATATATGTTCCAAATGCCAGACGATGCGTCTTTTGACATGTTGTATGGTAACCTAAAGGGACAAGGAACTATATCGTTCTGGAGTACCTCATTTATACGTGGTACTACCTTAGACAATGCTATTGTGTTAGTGGATGAGTGTCAAAACTTGAATTTTCATGAATTAGATAGTATAATAACAAGACTGGGTGTAAATACCAAAATCATATTCGCTGGAGATGCTTCTCAGACAGACTTGACCCGTACCAATGAAAGGAACGGTGTTCTAGACTTCATGAAGATCATTAGTACTATGAGTGAATTTGCCTCTATAGAGTTCGGTATCGATGATATCATCAGATCTGGACTTGTGAAATCATACCTTATATCAAAGTACAATCTTGGAATTCCGACATCTTAACGAACATACTTTTACTGAAATAAAAGCAAGCACAACGGTTAACGGAAGGAGATACGATGTCGGTGACGACGTTTGGTACCCTTCCGTTACTACTGTTATAGGAGAGATGAAGAAGAAATCCATCATGGCATGGAGAAGGAAGGTAGGTGAGGAAGAAGCAAATAAGATCTCTAAGAGAGCAACGACAAGAGGTAATAAGTGCCATAAGTTAGCAGAGGAGTATCTGCTCAATAAAGATCTAAACAAATATAAGGATGATCCCTTGTCCCTAGGGATGTTTTACCAGATTAGACCTTATATTGATAAGATAAATAACATACACGCACTGGAAGCACCCTTATACTCTCATACCCTTAAGCTAGCAGGTAGAGTTGACTGTATTGCTGAGTATGAGGGAGAGCTTGCTATAATAGATTTTAAAACATCAACTAAAGTTAAACGTGAAGAGTGGATACAAGACTACTTTTCACAAGAGACAGCATATGCTATAATGTTCCAAGAACTAACTGGACTTAAAGTCAAAAAGTTAGTGACTATAATCGCAGTCGAAACTGGAACACCTCAAATTTTTGTTATCCGTGATAAAATCAAGTACGTTCACAAACTCAAAGAGTATATTGACTACTACAGGAGTGTTCATGGCGACTGGTAAAAAAGTAAATGATGTCCTTGAGGAGAACTTTATGACGGCAGCTAAATTTTCACTTGAAATTGAGAACATAGTGAAAGATAGTGAACTCAACTATATTGAAGCCATAGTTATGTTCTGCGAAGAGAAATCAATAGAAATTGAAAATGTTAATAAGCTTATCAGTAAGCCATTGAAGGAAAAGCTTAAATATGAGGCACAGAAGTTAAACTTTATCAAGAAAGGGAGTCGTGGTTTCTTAGCACTGTGAAGGGATTAGAAGCATATCGTATGTACCTCGCAATGAGGAACCACTTCAAATCAAAGACTTATGATTTTAACAGGAGTCCTTATAGTAAGGCAAAACCTGAGACGTATGACAAGAGAAAGGATAAATATTTTTTCGTCAAATTATCACGCAAATACGATGAGCAGGAGTTAGCACAGTTCTATCTTGCTAATTTTGTTGAGGATAATTCTGAGTGGATTGGTGCGATGACCGCACATGGAGAGAAGAACTACCAGTCATATATAAGGAAAATCCAGTCACTGTCTTACATCTTCAAGAATGATGCCCATATTATGAGGGAGTCATGTGACAGTTTTAACCAACTGTTTGAAGGAAAACCACATCCAACCTTGATAAAATTGTGGATGGGTGGTAAGATATCATTAGAGTCCGTGGTCATCATGGACAAGCTATTTGGTTTTGTGGAGAAGGTTACTGCTACTGATCCAGTGTGGGAAACCGCTAAGACCAAGATAACCAAGTATGAGCCACTTCTCAAAGTGGACACTAACAAGCACAAAGAGGTATTAAAGGAGTTATTCTTATGAAGTTCTTCGAGTCCGAAGTAGTACAAGACGAGTTAAAGCGTATGCAGGAACTCTATGTGGATATCAACCGCATGGGGATCATTCTTACAGTGGACCAAAAGGTCCAGCAACTTGTGAAACTACTTGAACTCATAGACATTCAACAGACTATGTTCATGCGTGTTACTCTATCTGGGGATGATCAAGCAAAACGTATTCTTGAACAGGTACGTCAAGCAGCATCCTTGTTAGGTATGAAGCCTGAACATGTTAACCCCAAGTTCTACGATAACCTCAAGGACCAAGTCAACAAAATGATTAAAGATCTGGAGAATTCTAAATGATGTTTTTGAATGCACTCACCATTATTGTTATCTTAGCAGTACTATGGTTTGTATTTGTATTCCTTAAGGATCCAAACGCATGAAAGATTTATGGAATGGTTATAAGAGAGCACTTTATGAGACGTTCCCTGACCTACTATATGACCACACATGGGGTGAATGGGAAGGTAAAGGAACTAATCTGAAAGCTCAGATCTGGACAGGTCCACACTTTATTAAATCTAGAGCAGTTGACATCTGGTCAGACAAGACCAATATTTACAACAATATAATCTATCCCAAGACAGGTCATAACCTGCCTTGTTTTGGTATGGATTTGATGGGGTTCTCAGCAAAGAAGGTTATCATTGTATTTGATTTCCAGCACCCTGTAGAGAACTTCCTCTTTGAGGTTGCTGGTTTACCTGAGGGTAAGGGTGACTATAGGTTCTTTGAGCCTGGTAACCACTTCTCGAAGAACATCTATATCGCATACTGTAAACCTGAAGAGGTTGATGAGCATTTGCCCATGTTCAAAGAGTACTTGACAAAGTACCAGAGTATGATAGAATTTACTCAACCAACTGAGGTCGATACCACCGTCTATAAGGATTTCGATGCTTATATGACTAAGTTAGATCCAGTTGGCGCATACCTTAAGGGTAAGTTCGGTGAGGAGAGAGCAGAGTCGTTAGTACATGATTTCTTATTCTGTTATAAATGATCTCTAACTATGTCATGAGGGTATACCCTCATTATAAAGACGTAAATGCTCTCCTCTTTGAGCAGATCCAGAAGTACGCATGTCTTGATGTAAAGGGATGTGGTATGAGAACCGAATTCCAGACTGGTCTCCAAGACGAGGGACCAGGTAGGATAGGAGGTGAACCATTATCCCAGTTGTTTGGATGGATTGAGGACCAATTGCCTCACTTGGCATGGACTTTAGGTAAGTGGAGTAACTCTGCTTTCAATCAAAATCCTTATCCACATCGTTATGCTATTGCGGATTATTGGGGTATGGTTTATAATAGAGGAGGTGGCTCTCAACGACACAACCACTACCCTTGGCCACTATCATTTACATACTATGTGAATGTTCCTGAGGGATCCTCATGCTTGATGCTTGAGGGCGAGAAAGTAGGGGTATCTGACGGGAGACTGTTAGTATTCCCTGCTCATCTCTTTCATTGGGTGGAACCAACTCCCGTAGATGGGAGGACTATGATCGCGGGTAATATCTCTTATGATCCCGATCTTTCTCACCTAAATATAGTGTCAGGACCTAGTGCCTGACTGCGGTTGCCCCCTTCCTGGTTCAGGGTAAGCGGCGATAGGAACCAGAATACCAAATACAAAATAGGACAATACGTATGTCATTTGCTTCACTTAAAAAGTCCAGTTTTTCGGATCTACTCCAGAAAGCTGAGTCATTAAACAAGACAGAGGTCAGAGGTGCTGATGAGCGTCTTTGGAAACCCGAAGTAGACAAAGCTGGTAATGGTTACGCAGTAATCAGATTCCTACCAGCACCCGAAGGAGAAGACCTTCCTTGGGCACAAGTTTGGAGTCATGCCTTCCAGGGACCTGGTGGTTGGTACATCGAAAACTCCTTAACAACTTTAGGCAAGAAGGATCCAGTATCGGATCTTAACAGGACATTGTGGAACAGTGGTTCTGATTCTGACAAGGATACTGCTCGTAAGCAGAAGCGTAAGCTTTCTTACTACAGCAACATCTATGTTGTGTCTGATCCTGCTAACCCACAGAATGAAGGAAGAGTATTCCTTTATAAGTATGGTAAGAAGATCTTTGATAAGCTTACTGAGGCAATGCAGCCAGCATTCGCTGATGAGACACCTATCAATCCTTTCGATTTCTGGAAGGGTGCGGACTTCAAGGTGAAGATCCGTAAGGTAGAGGGTTATTGGAACTATGACAAGTCAGAGTTCTCTGATCCTGCCACTCTAGCTGACCTTAAGGACAAGGAACTTGAGGAAATCTGGAAGAAGGAGTATAGTCTCACTGCTTTCACATCTGAAGATCAGTTTAAGACATATGAGCAACTAACAGAGAGATTAGAGAGCGTTTTACGCCCTGCTGCTCCTGCTCGTCGCGTCGAGACTGAAGATGTTGAACCATCTGTAGGTGACCCATTACCAGAGGTTCTACCAGTTTCTTCTCCACCAGCATTTAAGACTGCTGGTGCTCCTCAAGAGGATGAAGACGACACCCTATCCTATTTCGCTAAATTAGCCCAAGAATAACTATGTCCATAATGAAGATATTCATTGATACTGCCGACACGGATGAAATCCGTAAGTGTCATGCCACAGGTTTGATCGATGGTGTTACAACTAACCCATCACTTATAATGAAGAGTGGCAGGGATCCTGAAGATGTCTATCAAGAGATCAAGGATATCGGTATCAGGGATATCTCTATGGAAGTTGTTGGTGATGCTGACCATATGATCTCGGAAGGGATCAGGTTACATCAGAAATTTGGTGACTGTGCTACAATCAAGGTTCCGTGTACCCCAGACGGACTCCTTGCTTGTAGTGCTCTTTCAAAGAAGTGTATACCTGTCAATGTTACACTGATATTCTCAGCAGCACAAGCTATCCTTGCTGCTAAGGCAGGTGCTAAGTATGTCTCACCTTTCATAGGTAGACTAGATGATAATTCTATCGCTGGACTAGAGGTTGTTCGCTCTATCTCAGCAGTATATAAAGAACACAAAGTTGGAACAAAAATCCTTGCTGCTTCTATTCGTGAAGTCAATAGAGTGACAAGGGCATTCTGGAATGGTGCTAAGATCTGTACCATGCCACCAAAAGTATTCCATGATATGTACAACCATGTCCTTACTGATAAAGGAATAGAGATATTTGATAGAGACTGGGCAGCAGCCCATAAAACAGAGCGTATAGGAGGAGACCTAGACGCTCTTGATACTGTTACTACAGATGATGGTGATACAATTTTTATTAATTCAACACTAGGAGACAACGGAGGTATCGTTACTCCTATTCCTGGTGTTGATATATCTGGTGGGTATGCGGGTCTATACCCTGAAGAAATAGGAAAGGACGGAAATATTAATCTATCTTAATTTCAGCTCTAGACAATCCAGTAACAACACTGCCACCACGGTGGAGTGATTTAATATAAAGATCAGAGAATTGGTTCACGTAACGTGGTCTGATTAGTCTGATCTTTTCTTTTTCGTCGTTTAATCTTTGTTCGTACTGATAGTAGGTAACTGAAGCAACAGGGTTTACTGTGACACCAGCAGATGCTGTTCCGTCATAGTAGGTGACCTGATAGTTAGATGGTACTCTCTTACCTGCTGGTACAATAACTCTTTGAAGTGCGTCAACAACCTTGGTGGTCTCATACATCATGATAGCATCAGGGTTCTCATACTTTGCGTACACATACTCTCTTAAAGCTTGTGAGGTTCTAGGCCAACCCTCATGGAAGTTAGTGATATCATTGACTATTAGTATAGTCCAACCATAATCTACTCTACCGTATTGGTTGAAGGATATACTCTCAGGGTTCTCACCTGGTTTAATGATGTATTCATTGAAGACAGATAAGGATGCCAGATAGTCATCAAAGACATCATTTCTTCTCCATAAATTTTTCGCACTATAAATTCTCGGATCAAGTAGCTTGTCCGTGTAATTATATACAACTTCGGGTGCTCTTTTAAATAATCCCATTAGAAATGTCCTACCTTGAGATCTGACTGTGTGAGAGCAGTTGTCTCTTTGAAGCCTAGAGTGATTGTTTGAAGTGGTAGTTTACCACTGTATGTTGTAACGAATTGGTTTGCTGGTGTAGCATTGACTTGCATGCTGGTTAGAGCACACATCTTAGACTTAGGCATCTGTGGGTGTCTCACACCACCTGCCTGTACATTACCTTCTGAATCACAAGCATTAAACCAAGGTTCTAATACCCATAGATCTGGGAAACCAAGTACACCACCTGTACCCATAGCAGAGGCAGTGGGATGCATACCTGTCTTGAAGTTATTAACTAATTCATTAACCCAGTGTGATTCACCTGGGTTTCTAGCAAACAGTTCAAATGTCATATCAAATGATCTCATCTGCATCTTACTGAACATCATGATGGCATTATCATTTGGTGCTAGACCTGCTAGACCAAGGACATTTGTTTTGGTTAGAGTTGAGTTATTACCTAGTGAGTTAGTAGCACCACTAAGAGTATCTCCTATTATTCCTGATACATCAAAGTCAGCAGCATCATTGACAGCAGCAGGTATACCAGCAGCATTAACTACACCACTTACAGCACCAGCAGTACCAGTCACTAACATTTGACCAGCAGCAGCCAGTCCATCATCCATGACTCTAGCCATGGTACCTAGTTTAAACTCATTACTCCAGTCAGAGTTGTAGGAGTATGAGTATTCGTTAGGCATAGGTAAGAAGAATACACTCTTCTTAGCATCTATATGTCTTTGTGATGCGTCTCTGATATCACGTAGTTGTTCAGCATTTGTGATTACAGTACCATCCTGAAGGGTCATTGTCTGACCATCAGTAAAGAATCCTTCGTAGTTCTGGTCAGCAATCAATCTTTCTTCTTGTGCCCACCTACCATTCTCACCATAACTAGCAGGGTTTAACCAGTCGAACATACCCTGTCCAGTCTGTCTTTCAGCAGCACCTCTAATCCTGGCATCTATATCTCTTTGCCTAGACTCTTGGTTGGTGTATCCATATAACCTTTGAGTCATATCAGAGACACCTTCTCTGATACCTCTTGCCATTCCACTCTGACCCAGTGCCCCTAGAGCATCTTGCTGTCCATGCTCACTCCTAGCCGCAGCTAGCCCTTCATTGTATTCGTACCTAGTTATCTTAAAATAAGACGCATATGGGACAGATGGTAATTGCTCTGGGTAAGCAATAGTATTACCAAGTAGTCTACTACTACCTCTTACTGGGTTAGTAGCTTGATTCCTACCCTCATTCTGTTCACCAACAGGAGGTACCAATGGTGCAGTTGCTACTGCTCCACTATCTGATACTGTTGGTAGAGGACCGCCTAGGAAGTTACTCATTTTCTATGAAATTTCTCAATGGGTAGTTGGCTCATTAACTGAACGTCTGCTTCTTCAACCTCAAAGAAAATGTTGTCAGCACGCTTTGGGATATAATAATGTAATGCGACATTGGGAACGCTGTTTTTATTTATCGCGTTTAATCTAGTGTTGGTTTTAAGGTAGTGAAGATTTGCTCCTAGTATATGTCCTTTACTCTTCTTTTCTAGGACACGTATGAATGGGAATTGATCCCACATCTTCAGCATATCTCTAAACTTTGGGTCGTATTCAAAGAAGTACCACTTACCTATCTCTGGTTCTTCTGTTGCTCCGTCAAATAATATGTTCTGGATCTCGTTACGCAGCTTAGTCTTAGTAATCTTTGTTCCTCTTATACTATTAATATATGCTTCTAACTTAGACCCTGAGCTCTCTTTCGGTGATGATTTTGAATCGCCAAAGCCTGTCCCTGCAGTACTCTTTGGCTGCTTTCCACTTTGCTTGGTTTTTGGCATAAGTCGTTACCTCGCTAATGTAACGTTTGGTTTTATACTTTGAGGGTTTAGGTTCAGACACTTGTGCCTTAGGCTTAACCTCTACTAAGTATTCGTGAAGACCATCGGACTCCTTTACTTTCATGTAAAAATCTGGGAAGTATAAGTGGTACCTATTGTCAAGTGGTGACTTATAGGGTATAGCAATCTCCTCTGATGACCACTTCACAATATGTTTAGTGGTATCACAGTAGTTCATGAACTTACGTTCCCATAGTGATCGGTAAATTATATTAGTAGGATCACCGTTGTATTTCTTATAATTCTTTGGTTTAAATTTTCCTTTATAACTAGGCATAAATAAAAACGTCACCCCTGTACGTTATTTATGGCCCAAGCTACAGTTTCGGGGTTCTTAACCAAGATCATCCAAGGTTCTGGAGGTATATCCTCTTCTAATAACTACGATATCTCGTTTAATTTCGGTGCTAACTCAATGTTTAGCAACTTTCTTAAATCAGGATATGGTATCAATCCTTTGTCTGAACAGCAGGCTGTCATAGTCATGCTTGCCAACGAGGTACAGATTCCTGGTGTCTCTATGACAAGTCAGGATGTTAGAGGAGTACAGAAGGGCATAAACATGAAGCCAGCAATGGCAAAGGTTTACAATGAAATGGACATGTCATTCATACTGGATGCTGATTCATTACCTTTCAAGTTCTTTAAGGCTTGGCAGGACTTTATCATGGGTGTAGATAATACATTATCAGGGTCAGGGCAAACACTCAGTCCACAGAAAAGGTGGCAAGCCTTTGGACAACATTGGTACGATGACTATACTATAGATATAGACATCGTTAAGTTAGAGAAAGGACAAAAGAATTCTACTCCATTTCAGGATGAACTCTTTGAACCTTTCAAGGTGAAGCTTGTCAAAGCATACCCATATATGCTATCATCTATACCTTATAGCTCAGCCGCATCATCTGTGGTTAAGTTAAGTGTAGGTATGTACTATGAATACGCTCAGTTCTTACCTAATGGTGATGGTAAGACTACTAAGTTGACAGTACCCCAAGATGTCCCAAGTACCAACGGACGTTCTACTATTATTGGTTAAATTATGCCATTACCTGAAATCGTTACACCAACCTATGAGTTGGTGGTGCCATCTACAAAAAAGAAATTAAAATATCGTCCCTTCCTAGTTAAAGAGCAGAAGATCCTTATACTTGCTCTGGAGCAGAACGATAGCAAACAGATTATTGATGCTATAACACAGATATTCAAGAACTGTATACAGTCTAGGTTTAAGATGGAAGACCTAGCTATATTCGACGTGGAGTATATCTTCTTACAACTACGTGGTAGATCTATCATGGAAGTTGTTGAGCTTGAGGTACCATGTGATGATGACCCTAACCAGAAGGTACCCGTATCATTCCCCGTTGATAGTGTTAAGGTTGACTTCCCTAAAGGTCACACTGATACAATCAAACTTAGTGATGATGTCACTGTTGTTATGAAGTATCCTAATATGGAGTACTTCACCAAGGTGAACTTTACTGAGGAGGAGGTAGATCCATATGAATTGGTAGCTACCTGTATTGATAGAGTGTACCAAGGTGAAGAGGACTGTGGTAGTTTCACTACCAAGGAAGCACAAGACTGGTTAGAGAAGTTAAACAACAAACAGTTTGAAGCAATTCAAAACTTCTTTGACACCATGCCTACTCTTAAGCATGAGATAACAGTCACTAACCCTAAGACTGGAGTTAAGACTAACACTGTCATAGAAGGTCTGGTCAATTTTTTCGCATAGCCCTCTTCCAAGAGGGCATCGATAGGTTTTATCAAACTAACTTTGCCTTGGTCCAACACCATAAATATACTCTGAGTGATATAGAACACATGATCCCTTGGGAGCGTGATGTTTACGTTAATATGCTAGCCAAGTGGCTACAAGAGGAGAGAGATCGAATCGAGGAACAAAAACGTAAGCGTAAATGACTGCTCGGACACGCATAGCAAAGATTTTTGGCATTAAACTCCTACCTGTATCAGGTAAGGTGTTGGATAATGCTGAGAAGATGCTGGATACTGAACGTCAGTACCTAGATTTTCTGAGGAATAAGAAGAAGTTCTTCTTCATGACTCAGATTCAGCAGACACGAGTCGTTGTAGGTAAGAAGAAGTCTACCTTAAAGCAACAAGAGAAGAAGAAGAAAAGACAAACAACTGGAACAGCATCTCGTCTCAGGACATTAAGGAGACTCAAGAAAGGACTCGGTAAGAGGTGGGGATCTAAAGGTAAGAAGCTAGGTAAAGTTGGTAAAGTATTAAGAAATACGAGAGCTGGTGCTCTCAAGCTGGGACGTAAGATAAAGAGAAGTCCTGTTGGTAGGCTTGTTAAAGGTCTAAAGGGTGCTGGTACTAAGGTAGGTGGCAAACTAAAAGGACTAAAGGCTGGTGCTCTTAAAGCAGTCAAGGGTCCAGCAATGAAAATTGCTAGTAAAGTAAAAAATATAGCGAAGGCTGGGAAGGCAAAAGCAACTAAGGTTGCTGGTCAGGGGGTTAAGTTAGCTAAGAACTTAGGAGGTAAAGCACTCAGAACTAAGTTAGGTAAAGAACTTACTGAGAAGGGAGTTAAATTAGCAGCTAAAACAGGACTGAAGAAGGTCGGTGCTAAAGCGGCAGTTAAACTGGGAGGTAAGGCTGCTGTCAAGGTTGGTCTTAAGAAGATACCTGGCATCGGTTTGATTGCTGGTCTCGGATTTGGTCTACAGAGACTGATGAAGGGTGACATTGGTGGTGCCTTGATGGAGGCAGGATCAGGTATTGCTAGTACTGTTCCTGGTGTTGGTACTGCTATCTCTGTTGGTATTGATGCTGCTCTGATAGCAAAAGATTTAAATGAACCACCTGCTGAGGAAGCCCTAGCAGAGGGTGGACAGGTTAGTTCTCCAACTCAAGCACTGATTGGTGAGGGTGGTGAACCTGAACTGGTTGTACCTCAGTCTAAGTTGGGACCAGTATTCCAGAACATGTTGAAGAAGACAGGTTCTATACTTACCAGTGTAACTACAGGATTCTTAACTACTCTACCTACTCCTGGTCCTGCTAGTCAGGCAGTGTTAGGGGAGGTAGCAAAGGTCAACGCAATATTTGGAGAGAAACCAGAACCAATTGGTATATTCAAGGGAAGTAAGCTTGCTAGCTTAGTTGGTGGATTTGCTAAGAAGGCAGCTGGTATGCTTGGAGGTGCTGCTAAGGCAGCATTTGGTATGACACCTATGGGTATGATAGCTGGTGCTGTTGGATCTATGTTCAAAGGAGCACCAGCCGCAGCAGCAGAGGTACCATCTTTAGAGTCAACAACAACAGAGTCCTCAAAGGAGAGTTCTACCACAACCATGACAATGGCAGGAGAAACCAGTTCTACATCAGTATCTGGGTTCCCCATTACAGATTTCTATGGTCCTAGTGACTGGAGACCTAAACCTCATGGTGGTGTTGACGTTGGTACTCCAGTGGGTACAGCAGTAGGATTCAATACACCAGGTGAAATATTATATTCTGGTAGAGCTGGTGGATATGGTAACCTCATGGATGTTTGGTTACCAGCTGCCAAGATCCAAATGCGAATTGCTCACCTCAGTAAGTTCATAAAAAAATCTGGGGAATTTTATGCTGGAGAGGTTTTAGCAGAGACTGGTGGTGCCAAGGGAGATCCTGGTGCTGGTAGTTCTACAGGACCACACCTTCACTTTGAGGCAGATACTAAGAAGAACTCTACAAGATATGGTGGATCAGGTAACCCATTACCTTTCGCTAGCATGTTACAGTTAGGTACACCAGCAAAACCTGAGGAGGAATCCAAGGGTGAGGGTGGACCATCTCTTGAAACAGGGTTCAGTCCTTCATATGGTCATCCAATTAGTTCTACTGTTAAATGGCCTAGCAGTAACGGTGCTATGGGTGGACCTTCATTAACACCTAATGAGGGTAGTGTGGTTACAACAGGTAAGCAGGTATCTATGATACCTATACCAATGCCAATAGCACAGCAAATTCCTGTACCTGTTACTATGTTCGTCCCTATGGGTAAGAAGGATGGCATGAAAGCCTATGGTATAGATTCATTCTCAGGTAAATACGGAGAATTATAATGGCGAAAGAATTAGACAAGTTCCCCAGTATAGAGAATGTCCATGAAGTATTAGGTGGACTGAGTAAACTATTTGCTGATCGCAATGCTTTACTCCATAGTATGTTCAGGGAGGACAAGTATAAGGAGTTCCTCTTAGCAGAGAATATACAGTCTCTCGTTGAAGCTGATAAGAGAGACGACAGTGCTAATAATAGAATTAAAGCAGACCTTGCTAATGGGTACGAAGTACTGAAGGCAAGGACTACAATGAAGAAGTTTGCTAACTTCTTAAGTCCTGGTGCTGTACCACCAATGGATCTCAGCGAAGCTGAGGATTATGATGAAAAGGATGAGATGAGTCCTCAGGAGGAGGAACAGGCAGAGAGAGAAGATAAGGAGGTTGTACAAGGAGAGAAGGGTGAGAAGGGTGATCCAGGTGACACCACAGTAGTATCACCACCATCACAACCCACAGGATTTGATCATATTGCTACACCTGGAGGATCACAGGCTCCAAGTGCTAAGTTAGCAAAGGGTGGTTTAGTATCACCTATGGATTCCCCAATGGGGAACTTCCTTAATGCTGGAGCACGACCAGAAGGTAAGAAGTCATCTACTAAGTCACTAGAGAGTTTAGGTCTTGTAGGTAAGAAGAATGTTGGTGATGAACTGACTGAGGATTTAGGTTTAGACCAATATAAGAAGGCATTAGGTGATGCTATGGCATTACCAATGAAGGCAGTTGCTGCTGGATTATCTGGATTATTATCTAAGCTTAACTTGCCTGGACCTGAGTTTGAGGCTGCTAAGAAGCAAATAGACTCAGTATCACAAGCATTTAGTATACCTAAACCATCTGCTGGTCCTGGTTCTAGTGAAGAGACTAATGTAATGAATGAGTCTAATCAAGAGACTCTCATTGCTCAGGGTGGTCCTATTGAAACTATCAAGAACTTCTTTGGTCTTGCTCAGGATAAGGATCATTCAGTATCTGATAAGACACCAATGGGTGCTGCTGTTACTGGACTCCAGAAGAGGAGACAGATGAATGAGCAGTATATGCAGATGCTCAATGCTGGTGGACCTAGTTCTGAACATACATCAGGCAGTGGTCAAGAACCATTAGACAACCTATCTACTTCAGTTAATACTACGAATGAGAGTGTTAAGAATACCATGACTGGTATGATTAAGGGTGCTGCTTCATGGTTGGGTAACAATACTGTACCAGGTATGGTTATTAAATCTGGTGTAGGACTTATAAGTAAGATGTTAGGAGGTATAACTCCTGCTGCTGAAGGTAGTCAGTATACTAAACAAGACATTAATAGCCTATCTAATCAGGTTATCATGGGTAATGAGTCAATGATGGCGAGTAAGACCACTCATATATCTACTATCCAACAGAATATGATGAAAGAGTCTCAAGCAAGGATGGCTAAGATCATCGCACAGATGAATCAACAACAGTCACCAGGTATCAATGAGACTTCACCTGTACCTGCTCAAGAGTTAAAGATTAGTAAGTATCTAACAAATAGTATCCTCATCACCCCTGGAGGCGAGACACCTCTCGATGTATTATGAGTCAAAGATCTAATTTTACATTACAAAAACTGTCCATCATGGTGAATGCTGATACACCAGAGGGACCACAGAAGAGGCAGGTTGATCTATCTGCTAACCATTTACTTGAGCTTCATTATATTGAGGACATAACCAAGGCAAATACTGTTACTGCTATCACTATCAATGACACTGAGAGTGCTATTGTATCTGATTTGTATGGATTGGAACCAATTGAGATAACATGGACAGATAATGCTCTTGTACCTGAAGGTGGTAATACATTCACACAACAGCTGGTCATCTATGATATTAAAGATCGTCAGATTATATCAGGTAAAAAACTTAAAGCAACATTATACTGTATAAGTAAGGACGCGATTAACAATAGTTCCCAAAAAATTTCTCGGAGGTTTGGCAAGGGAGGAGGTGAGAGTATATCCGAGATGGTTAACTCTCTGATGAAGACTGATATAGCCACTCTCAAGTCTGTTAGTGTTGACCCTACATTAACTAAATTGTCATTCGTCAGCCCATACTGGGATCCATATACTATTATTAAGTGGTTAGGATGGAGAGCAATCTTTGAAGATTCTGGTACAGGTAGTGCTGGATTCTTATTCTGGGAGAACCCAGATGGATATCAGTTTAGAGCTATGGACAATGTAGTTCGTAGAGAGACTACTAGAACAGTCAGGGTGAACTACGTAGCTGATGAGACTGAGGAAGAGTTTGATAATAGGTTCATTGATATTGGTACATTCTCAGTATCTGGTACCAGTGATGTATTCAGAGGACTCAATCTTGGTAGTTACGCAAGTACTACCTTTACATTAGATATGAAGGACTTCACATATAAAGAGGTACCTTTTAATATCAATACCTACTACCCTGCTATGAAGAAGTTGAACCCTGCTTCTGAGCTCCCTGCTTTTTATGAGATCTTTGATGCTGATGTAGAAGCAAGGAGACCTACTAGGATTATGTCTAAGGTACTTGACACTGCTATGTACACTGAGGGTACTTACACTCAGGATTTGACTAAACAACTATCACAGTCAATGATAAGGAATCAGTTCTTCTTTAATCAGTCTGCTGTATTTGAATATGAAGGAGATCAGACTCTAAGAACAGGTGAAGTTGTGGAGGTAAATACCTGGAGAGGTAAACAATTAGAGCCAGATACCAAGCAAAGTGGTAGATACATAGTAGGCAAGATCTATCGCCAGTATCTGACTGAGAGAGATATGATGTCAACTAGGGTAACATTATACAGAGATAGTTTAGGATGAGTTTAGAAAGTGCTGCTCATGCCATTGGTAAGGATGGCTTTAACTGGTGGATAGGACAAGTCGAGAATGACGGGTCAGATCCAGAGTATACTGGTGCGAACTCTAAAGATTACGATTATACTGGTAAGGTAAAGGTAAGAATTGTAGGGTATCATAACCCAGACAAGGTTGAACTACCAACTAGGGATCTCCCGTGGTGTAGTTGTGTAATGCCCGTAGTATATGCCATGAAGAGTGGCATGGGATCTATACAACAGTTACAGATTGGTTCGTGGGTTGTTGGATTCTTTATGGATGGATCCTCAGCACAGGTACCTATTATTATGGGTAGTATTAGTGATGAGAACCCTCAAGGTGTCTATAGTAAGCTCCCACCTGAGAGTAGTAGAGGGTATCAACCTATTCTAGGTGCTGATTATAATCCAAAGGTACATGGTGATGGTGGTGGTTCAACTGTAGGTGGTACTGCTGATACTGTATCAACTAATCCTACTACTGGTGCTAATGAGGAACCAGCAGCAACAACAGGGACAGAAGAGAACCAAACATCAACCATTAACCCTCGTGGTGAGGCTGCTGTACAGACTGATGCTCAGGTAGCAGCAGATAAGAGGAAGAAATATACTGTACATGTAGGTAATGGTAAGTGTGGGTCACCATCTGATGTTAAGATACAGGGTGCTCTCGCTGAGTTCTTAAAGTTTGCTAGAGGTATTGAAAGGAATGAGATAGGTCAGTTCATTAATAAGAACACTGGTGCTGTAGAAGACCTGGCACAAGAGATTGAATCCATGTCTGTAAGGATACAGGGATTCATGAGTGGTATCATGTCCAATATTAAAGGTACTGTTCTTAAAGAGGTTGAACAACATATACAGAAGACTATCAATGATATTAAGGTACCTGATCCAGAGATACTAGAACCTGCTCGTGATCAGATCAAGAACATATCAGATCTCATCAACTGTCTATTCAAGCAGATATTTGAAGAGTTACTTGATGTGATAGGTGGTATGCTTGCTGATCTAGTTGAACAGGCTCTTGATGCTGCCTTATGTCTTGCTCAGGATATAATGCAGGACTTACTTGGAGGTATAATTGATAAAATTGTTTCGGGTATTGATACTGCTCTAGGTATTCTTAAAGGTGCTCTTAGTGCCATTAAGGGTGCTGCTAATATGATTCAGGGTATCAGTAATAAGATCCTACAACTCATTGACATGGTTTGTAAGGGTGATCTATCCTGTGCTCTAGGTCTATCAACATTTAACACTGGTTACGGTGGTAGAGAGAGTGAAGGAGATAAGAGTAAGAAGGCACAGTCACAGTATGGATCAGCAGCACAGTCTGTTCTTGCTGATGGTAAGACACTCATTGTAGGAAGTGGTATACCTAACTCACGTGGTTATACATCTGCTACTACCATGATTGATGGTGTCATGACCAAGAGAGCCTTTAATACTAAGACTGGTGAGTTCGCAGAAGTAGGAGCAGCAGGTACTGGTGTAACCGAAGCAACATTTGAGAAGGGTAAGAGTTTAGTAGAGAAGTTTGACCAGGTATATCCTATTCGTGCTTCTGATGGTAGTATTAACTTCAATTCACTGAACTGTAGTCCTAATAACCTTAGGAAGACACCATGTTTCCCTGAACTTATATGGGATAATGCTCAGTCTACATCTATTATTAAAGCACTACCTATCATTGATGACATTGGATCAATGGTTGGTGTATTCATGAGAAAGAGAGGTTCTAACATTAACACCACTGCTAAGGTTAGAGCTATGTTCACATGTAATGAACCTGAGGGTGTGGGTGCTGTACTTGAACCTGTTATCAAGGCAGGTAAGGTGGACAATGTTAAGGTTATTAAACCTGGTGTTGGTTATGGTCTAGACCCAGACAACACTTACTGTCCAAAAGAACAGAAAATATTTTTGGTACCAAATTTAGACCTACAGGATTATGCTGATGAGGGTGATATACTATTCTATCAGGCTGCCTTTGGGGATGAGAACACAGGTATCATGCAGATTATTGAGTTTGACTATGATAATACTGGATATATTGCTCTTGCTACCCTTGATAAGGATGACTTTATACCTGATGGACTAGGACTCCAGACTGCTGGTGGTAAGCATAAGTTCACATTAAATCCTATTAAATCATTCTATGACCTTGCTATACCAGGTGATGCTGTAGCACTGTGGGCAAACTGTTCTGATCTGATGCCAGTACTAGACACAGTAGAATTGGTCAACGTTGGTAAGGGATATAAAGCTCCTATCATCAAGGTTGGTAAAGAGGAGATTGGTACAGTATCAGTAGATAAGGAGGGTAGGTTGCTACAACCATCTATCAGTGTTAAGTCAGTAGGATTTGTTAGACCTACTATAGAGGACGCAGAGGGATTTGGTGCTGAAATAGTACCTACATATAATTACGTTGGACCTACTAAGTTCCAAGAGATCTACTCTACTCAGTCCTACATCGATTGTGTGGGTAACCCAGGAGACTAATGGCAAGACAAGATACATCAAATACACAGCCGTTTAAGGGTAATGAGGTTACAAATGATAATCCTCAACATATAACAAACTATCCTAAGAACTGGGTGACAGTGACCTCAGCAGGTCATGTACTTGAGTTTGATAACACAAAAGACGGTGAAAGAATCCGTATAATCAACGGTAAGACGGGCAGTCTTATCGAAATGGATGAAAATAAAGATACATATGTCATAAGTTCAAGAGATTTACACCTAAATAGTGATCATACAACCACTCTTAAGGTTGGTAAAAACAAAAAAGACGATAAGCTGATCATTCAGGTTATCGGAGATGCTCACCTAAATGTGGAGGGAGACCTACACACAGAGGTTGAGGGTAATCGTTATGATAAGGTTAACGGTACCTATGAACTGAAATGTGGTAACATTGCCATAGACTCAGGATCTAACATTGGTATTAATGCCGACAATGAAGTTAGGACTATCGCTAACTCCATTAACAGCCGCTGTACGTTCAATTTTCTAGACATGCTGGCTGGTGGGTTCTTGAAGGAATCCATTCACGGTAACCGTGTGATTAGTATGGATAAAGAAGGTGGTACCTTCGCTATAGAAAGCGCAGGAGACCTTCGATTTAACGTCAAGGGTTGTCGATATGACAACGTAGGTAGAAACCATTTTACAGAAGTCCAGGGCGCAGTAAAGACAGTCGCTCATGGCAAAAATATTGATTGTATCGAGGGTGGAGCACCCTCAGGTATGGACGTTTCCAAATCCAGTGGAGTAGGTTGGGAACTCAATACCAAGAGTACGAATACGCTAATAAACACAAAAGACTTTACAATGGCAGCATCTGGCAAGGGAATGATGTCTGCAGCAGGGTCTGAGTTTAAAATCACTTGTAATAATGGTATCTACCTTAATTGACATTCTGACTTGAATGTCCTATAGTAAGAACACCAGAACAAATGTCAAATATGGCATTATCCACAAAGCAAGCGACAGTCCTAGTTGAATTCATCAACGAAGAACTATCTGAGTACGTGGAAAAAAAGGTAAAGCAAATCGACCTAACTAATCAGGGCGAAGCTTTCAAATGTTATGAGGAGACACGTACTGCTCTTATAGAGATCAGGGAATACGCAGAAGAGGTCATCGAGTGTGCCAGAAAAGATACTGGCATATGGAGTACCCCAAATGCTGTCTCCATACCTTATACTAAGCAGAACACCGAGATTACAGACCCGTGGAATCAGAGTACCTAGCTAAGTGTATCGTTAACATACCTGCACGCAAGTTCACCCTGCTCAGTGATTCTGCTGAGGTCAGGGAGGTTCAATGCGACGACAGTGAGCAATTTGAAAGAGTCTTGGAAGTGATACGCTCTTCCTGCCAGACCGATGAAGTTCAGTATGTTTATTAATTATGTCACATACAGCAACATACGCTGAAATTAAACAGATTCTTCGTGAATCTAAAAGGATCACTAACAATGTCCTACTGAAGGTGGCTAAACTTGCCATAGCAGAGACCCTAGGTGAACGTGCCGATGAGATCGAGACGGAAATCGTTTGGGATAGTAAATTAGGTGATGACCTAATGCTAGACTCTCTTGATATGGTTGAGTTAGTAATGTTTCTAGAGGAGTGCTTTAGTATTGAAATACCTGATGAAGACGCTGTGGACATCGTTACTATTGGCGATGCCTTGGAAGTCATCAAGCGCAATCGTAAGAAGTCACCGAAACAACGTAAAAAAATTGACAAGAGGAAGTACAAGAAGAAGACGCAACCTGTAGATCCTAGTCATAGTCCTAAATTTGCTAAACTCGCTGATGCTGCTGCTGAGAAGCAAGCAAAGCTTGATGCTGAGATAGAAAAGGCACTAGAGGATGAAGCATAAAAAGATCTATTACAACTATGTAATGGGTGGTAATGAAGAATCTTTTTATGATCGTAAAGAAACAGACTTTTTCCCACCTGACTACTTTGAGGAGCCTACTCCTGCTCTGAAAGGATATGACATGAGATATCGTCATGCCAAATGTCCTGCTTGGAAAGATTATCTCAAGAATACTTGGATAATGAAGCAGACATTCCCTTTAGGTATGACGTATAAGTCAGAAGATAAATATTTGTCCACAAACCTAGCTCAGGATATATTTGATCAATTCTTTATGCTCGGAGATGGGTGGCTCGATGGTGAGTACCCTGAAGTCCAGTTTAAACAAGGATATTGTTTTTGGACAGAGGATAAGGACGTGTGGATAGAACAGTTTCCAGTTCCTGAGATGACAAGATTAGGTATAGATGTTGTACCTGGGGCATTCCCCATATCAGTATGGCAGAGACCAATCAATCTAGGGTTCAAAATCACATCCTATGACAAAAACATCTGGCTCGAAAAAGGAGCTCCCCTCTGCTACGTTCGATTCTCTAGTCAAAGAACTAGAGATGTCAAATTCAGCCTTGAAAAACGACCAATCCCTGAAGAAGTCCTTAAGCGACAGTTGCAGAGCCTCTGGCTCAAAGACTGGCACAACGGATTCTCATGGGATCTGATCAAGAAAAGGTTGAGGAGGGAAGAAGAACAAGAAAACAAATGCCCAATAGACTTCTTATGGAAGAGATAATGCACCTTCAGGGTGAGTTTAGAGTGATTGACGGAATAGGGTGTTGTAAGGTATACTTCTTAAATGGAACACCGTTCACGTTTGATGAAGATGTAGTACCAGGCAATGTTAAGGAAGTATTAAATGCTGAAGAAAAACCGCACTTTACTAACGAAGACATATATAGAGGTAGTTCGTATCTTCTAGAGGAGGGGTTCGAGTTAGAACCACTAATCGAAGAAATGAATGAAGCTATTGATACTGAACATCAGGATTAACGCCACCAAACCCTAGAGCTAAGATGACGCTAAACACCGTAGAACACCTCGCTAAAGAGGTTAAGCAACTTAAAAAGGAAGTAGAGAAATTGAAAGATTTCCTTACAACAACACCACCTTCCGAGTCGCTTGCTTGTTATGTAGATGACGAACAAGTGAATTGTGTAGAATTTAATTATGTACCCTACCTTGAACACGCTCACGATGAGTTATCACAGTATAATAAAATACCAAAACGATACTAGATGGAGGAGGGTCAAAGAAAAGACATCCGCAAAACAGCTAAACGACTTATTAAGAGAGCCAAGAAACATCCTGAATGGTATACAGAACAGGATGTTTTTTACGCTAAACGTGTTCGGAAGGAACTGAAGAAGAAAAAAGACTAATGTTAGTTCCTCTGTTCCCATCACCAGTTATACACCATGAGTGTCACGGCATGAAGCCTGAACTCTTACAGTGGGTTAAATCTTATCATCAGACTGGTGAGCACGACGGGAACAGTTCGAGCTGCGGTTGGCATTCAAAGTACGATCTACATGAAGATAAAGACTTTTTATTACACTTCTTGTGGATATACGCTCAGATTACTCACGCTATCCTTGAGATTACCCCTGCGCGAATAGAAATTGCTTCTATGTGGGCTAATATCAATGGACCTACCGAATTTAATATGTCGCACCTACATGCTGGTGTGGATTTTTCAGGTTGTCTGTGGTTACAGACTCCTGAAAATTGTGGTGTCTTGACGTTTGAGAATGATAATGCTATCACAAGATATAACTGGAAGGTTCCAGAAGATATAAAGGAGAAGTATCATTTACATGACACCACGTGGTTCAATCCTCAAGCTGGATCTATGTTAATATTTCCTGCTGATCTCAGACATAGAGTTGAGAGAAACTGTAGCGATGAGGATCGCATAAGTATAGGATTCAATTTGAAATGCAGTTAAGTAATGGTGAAGTGAAGATCATTGATGATCTAGTATCTACACAACAACAAATAGAATTATACGTTGAAGCATGTTCTCTACCATATGCTCTGCTTGGTAGTAATAAGTATGACGTACAAGATTTAAAGACACAGAAGCCTGTATCATATGTTGATGAGGAGTGGTGTCACAAAAAATTCTTTAAGAATGGGATCGGTGATTACCTATCAGGGTTCTGTCCACCTAAGATAGATGTAGCCTATATTAATATGGGTCTCCATGCTGAGAGTCCTGATGTTCATGTAGATAGTTCTGTCAAAGGAGATAAGACACTACTATACTATATGAATAGAGAGTGGAAACATGAGTGGGGTGGTGAGACTATATTCTTAGACG
>MDSZ01139101.1_pt1 | contig 21938 bp, 16 predicted proteins | sample 811201 | NCBI WGS metagenome assembly MDSZ01 (sample SAMN05326647, study PRJNA326480) | marine metagenome | isolation source: seawater | place: Indian Ocean: North | collected 2010 | reverse complement strand
TTTGCTTAAGATGGTATTCTGATAATCGATGACTTGATATTGTATTTTCCATGGTGGGACATTGACCGGGAACTGTGTAAGTGTCCAAGTGATCATATAGCAAAGAAAACTTATCCATGTCCCCTGAATTTCCAAAAAACCAGATATCTGAAAGACCTTGATTAGGGACATCACCATCAAACTTATGTGTGTGCTGAACTTGTGACATGTCTATCTGATCTTGTATTTGAAAAAATGGGCCGCGGCCGGCGTTGTAGATATCTCTACCTTGATAAATTAAGCGACACCAGCGACCAGTATAGTTCTTTTTCATGTCAAACAAAGAAAAGTCGACGGTGGTTTCCCATGAAGTATCAAACCTTCCAATCATCACACAATCATACTTGAAATTGTTTTTTTCTTCCCATTTTCGCTTAAGTTCTACAGACTTCTTTACAGAATACCATCGACTATAGTGATTCTGCTTTCTTTTTTCAGGATCTGGTGCTCCGTTCGCTCGTACATGTGAAGGAACGTCAAATACTATTTGATGTTCGAAAATTGCATCACAAGGTGAAAACGCAGATCGTACTTCGTCTTCTAGTTGTGTATCCCAAGTGTGTAAAAAAACATCAGCATTGTTCGGCACAATTATGTTTTTTAGATAATTTTTAGAAGCTATATCTAGTACTCTAGGATCAGACCCTGAATAGCCTGACTTTGATCCTGCGTTTCCTACTAGACCGTGTAAACATATTGCTACTTTCATTTTTCCTCACAAAAATAGTAATAGTTTTTTTTAGTTTTTTCAAGCCTATTTTACAGCTTCAACATACAAATTCATGGGTTTCTCTCCAATCTTTTCCCAAACATCGAATAGTGGAGTCCTCATAGATGACTCTTTAGACTCTTCAAAACCAGAAATATAAACCTGAGAAAATCCTGCGCTTAGCATTATTTCTTCTAGTTTTTCATAGTTCCAAAAACTGATGTGCTGTGTGACTACTTCTTTTGGATACTTTTCTTTAAGATCAAACACTTTCTTGTGAAGAATATCACAAACTTCTTGAGTTGACATCGTATTTAAAAGTTTATAACCATAGTCTTTTGGTTCTCCTAATATTGGAGGCCCTCTAAAAGTAACTTTGCCGTCACCTTTTTCACAAAAGTGAAATGTAGAAAACCAGTTTAAGACCATATTTTCGTAAGTCGGATCTATTCCGTATTTAGACCAACAATGATAGACTTTACCAATGGAGATGCTTCTATCAAAAAAATTATAATCTTTTTCTAGGTATTTTCTATGAAGTAATTCAAAGTCAGGCACTATTGTTCTCATTATACCGCCCTTCTTTAAACTCCTATAAGACTCTTTCACTAATTGCTTAGCCGTGTTTTCATCTATGTGTTCGAAGAAATGTGAAGAAAAAAACCAGTCAATTGACTCATTGTTATAAGGGAAAAAATACTCGGGAGAAAAGTAAGCGTTTCCTAAATGCTGGTCTAGACCGTCCCAATATTCCAGCCCCTGATAGTTTTTGATATTTCTCTTTAGATCATTTTTCCATTTTATTCCACACCCTAAATTTATGCCCTTTTTTTCCATTATCTATCTCCACGCGTTGTGTATTTGATCAAATCTATCAAAAATCAACTGCTTAAGATTATAATAAGACTTTTCAGTTGAGTTAAAAAAAGGCTCTTTAGTGAAGCAGTAGTGACCAGAAACTTCTACTATTAATCTTTTTGATGGATTTTGTTTTTTATCCTCAGGTAACCACTTAGAAAACTTATTAACCTCTAAGCATGTAGAAAATGATTCATCTAGATCTATCATTTGATTATCTAACATTACTCTAGTTTGTGTAACTCCAAACTCAGGGGCTATATTAATACAGTCTAGACCTTGTTCAGCTCTTTCTTTGATTTCTAAGAAACTTAGGTAGTCTCCGTTATGCTCCTTGCTAGTAACATTATACTTTCGACAAACTTCTGTCATAGCGTAAAGACGTTTTGAATTAAAGACACCGATATTAGAAGTACCACTAATTCTTACACCCGATTGAACTACAGCGTACTTTATTCTTTCAAAGTCTTCGCCTAGACTTTTTTGTAGTTCACATAATATTTTTTCTAAGTCAGTCTGTGAATATGCATAAATCGCTTCTTCAGTCCCAACTTCAAATAGTATATTTTTATCCTTATTACAACAGTGCTTTATAAGCGCGCTAGTTTTTTGAATTCCGTCTTCTAAGGATTTTGCCTTTTTCCATGGGTCAATATGTAATATGTTAAACCCAGAAGAAATATCACTCTCCAAGCTTTTTAACCCACTGTCGTCTTTACTTCCTTGCCCAGGTCCGCCGTGATCTCTTACTAAAAGCACATTTTCGCTTCTTTGCTTAACATACTCAGCAAAGTTTTTTGTTGTCCAATTGTTGACATACCCTCCGACATTTTCTATTTGCCTTCTAGAAGGAATAAGCCCTAATCGATTTTTAGAATTTGAATATTCTATTGAAATGTCAACTATTTCTTTTGACATTGGGCCTACAAATAATCTAGGGGTTGTCATAATTGTCCTCTCTTTTTTAGGCATCTATACAAATTATACTTGCCAAAATTGAATAAAAACTTATCTAGTGGATGTTCATGAAGTGGTGACATATTAATCCACACAATAGAAGTAAGCAAATCTACTTTTGACTTATCATATCCATTTTTTACAATAAAATCATCAAGAACTTCTTTGCAGTCTAATAAGTTCTTTTTACAAAGAATATCACATATTAGACCATCATCTGAGTGTTCTAAGCTATATTTTTTTGCATTCACTAACTCGTGATTAAATGTTAAATTATGACTTAGTTTTGCCAAATCATAATAGACATCTCCAAAGTCTTTTCTATTTGCAAAGTCTTGGCGCCAGTCTATAAGAACGAAGCCTGTATTTGTTTCTATAACATTGTCAAGAATTAGGTCGCCATGAATTGTTCCGGATTTGCCGTTACACAACCATTTTCTGTCTATGCTGCTTAGCATTTCATGAATAGGCGGAACATCTTCACCGTTAATTCTAGTAATTTTATCCTCAGCACCACTAAGCATCGCATCAATTCTACTAAGTGTTTTATCAAAATAGAATTTTTGACATTCATCTGATATGTCTTTTTTGGAGTTTTTGCTCCACATGGACTTAGATACCCAATCTAAAAAATTTTTCATTTTTGAAGGGGTTGCTGAGTTTGCAAAAAGCTTACCTTCTACAAATTTGTACTTAAAAAAATGCTTAGATGAAGCCTCAAGCTCCGGGACCAAACCCTTTAAATACTCACATCTCGCAACTCTTTTTTTAATCATGGATTCATCATGAAAAAACTTAATGACACTATTATTGTGAAAATAAATGTTTTCTCTAGGTTTATCTAAGACATCAAACTCTTCTTTAAAGTTAGCTCTAGTTCTTTCTAGCTCAGAAACGTTTCCTATGTCATACCAGTTTTTAAGCTCTGCTATCTTAAAATTACATTTTTTCTGTGATAACATTCTATTAATAACATCACAATCAGATAGATTTTTACTTTTTGAGTCCTCTAGAATTTCTTCCACACTTTTCCAAAAACTCTTAAAGTCTTTAATACCGCAGATTCCTGGATATGCATAGTCAAAAGCAATCTCTCCTTTCTCATTAAATCCTTCAAAGTTTAGTCCGGAATCAATTCTAAGTGTTCTATACTGATCTGCATTATCGACTTTAAAAGCAGCCACCCAGTTGCTATCTATTTTAGTTGAGTGTCCTTCTGATATTGTGTCGCATGCGTGAAATATAAAAGGACATTGCAATTCTTTCTTTGCATGACTCATTGAGTAAAGTTGACTTGATCCTTTACCGGCAAAATTTTCTACTTCTACAAAAATAAACTTGCGATCAGAATGTGCTATTGTGAGATATTCTCTTACATGATTGCCGTAATATCCTAAAGTAACTACAAAACTAGTCTCTTTAGGATAGCTTTCTATTATGTGAGTTATTATCGGCATAGAGCCTACTCGAACTAAAGATTTATTAGTAAAATCTGTAAGTTCTCCTAGTCTACTTCCTACCCCACTAGTTGTTATTAATACTTTAAGTTCTTCCATACTTGTCTTCTAAGCGAACAATGTCATCTTCTCCAAAGTAAGATCCTGTCTGAATTTCAATAAAAATCAAAGACTCATCGCCACAATTTTTAATTGTATGTCTAGACTTTATAGGAACATGAACTCTGTCGCCGGCTGTGACAGAAAATGTGCTGTCATCTAAGCAGACCTCTCCATGCCCAGAGACGACAATCCAATCCTCTGCTCTTTTATGGTGGTATTGATAGCTAGGATTTTCACCTGGATTTACGGTTATTTTTTTTACTTTGCAATCTTCGTCATCTAAAAGAACTTCATAAGTTCCCCAAGGTCTTGTTGTTTTTTCCACTAGTTTCCCTTATACGCAGTTACTGATTTTATTTTCTGGTGTGAATCAAACTCAATAATGTCTGTGACTAATATTGTCTCAGTATCTAGATTGATTGTGATTTCTGCGATTACAGTCATGTCGCACACATACATTTTCTCTATTGAGACTTCGATATTTTCAAAGGCATTAAAAATATTTTCGTTTGCAGATAAAACTTCCTGTTTTCCGGTAGCTGTTATCTCCCAGTCCCTAAGTACAACATCGTCTGAAAGCACAGAAGCTAATGACTTGAGATCTTTGTTGGCGAATATCAAAAAATAGTCTGCTGCTAATGACTCTAAATCTTCTACAGAAATTCTCGATAGGCCTTCATTTCTATCAATTCTAATTGCCTTTGCTGTCTTTTCCATTATTCTACCTTTTTTACTTCTCTATTTCTAAATCTTTAATGCCTTTGTCTCTTTTGACACAAAATGCCTTGGCTGTGAGCTCTGTAGAGTCTTCTTTTAGGTCATTTATTAACACTCTATTACCCCCGCCAATTCCCATAATAAGCATATCGTATATTATGCCGGCGGCTTCTAATTGTTTTACGGTCTGTCTTCTTAGACTTTCTTTTCTTCCGGTAGTTAGGATTATTCTATAACCCTTTTTGTCCCACTCTAATAGTTTGTTTATAGTACCTGGTAATAATTGCATCTTGTACCCGGGTTTAGCTGCAATACATGGTTTGGCATGTTCTACCAAGGTTCCATCAATGTCACAAAATATTGTTATAGGTCGTATGTTTGACATCTTTTTACTCTTGTTCAAACCTAAGCTTTTTGCCAAAAGCAGCCATATTCAAATAGTCACTTCTTGACTCAAAATTTCCGCCGCCCGGGCCAAACAGCTTACTATTTCCCTTGTAGTGAAGAATAGATGTGTCTTGATTAAGCCAGTCAGCATTATAACAATTGTAGTACGCGCAGTGAATTTTTTGCACATTTAATTGAGTAAAAGAATCATCTAGGCATGCATGCAAAAAATAGTTTTGTTCATATTGTCCACCTTTTGCAGGATTGTTTTGTTTGTATTCTTCCCAGTGATTTAAAAATGGTATTGACTTCGTCGGATTATTCCAAAAGATAACACCGCAATTTGGATAGTCGACTTGAAACTGTCCTAAAATATGATCGTATGGCGTAACCGGGCGGACAGTAAGACTTACGTCTGCAGTCTTGTCTAGCATTTTAAAATTATTTTGTATTATTGCAGTATCAGCATCTAACTGAACTACTCTTTCAGTGTTTTTGTCTAAGAATATATCTTTTAAAAACTGTACTCTGTTGTCGATTATCTTTCTGTATTCATTGCTCTGAGTTTTGAAATTAGTGTCATAATTTTTATCCTCGAACTCTACAAAAGACACCTTTTCCCCTAAGCCATCAACTATTTCTTCTTTTTGCTTTTCTAAAAGTCCAGCATCACCGATTACCAAGTTTTTAAACTTAATCTCAGCACTTCTAAGAAAGAATACATGTTGCTTTAGATAGTTGTATACGTTATTACTAGCAATGATTGCTAGAGTGTATTCTGATATATCTTGGTTTGACTTTGGGTAAAATATCATAGTTTTCTTAACCTATGCAATGTCTGTCCATCTGAGGCATCACAGATTAATCCCTCAGTGCTTTCTACGATCTTCATTATCATATTGTGATAGTCATCAATATTTGTTGCGCCATTGCCGTGTATAAGGAACACGCCTCCGGAGACTAATATTCTTTTAGCTTCCATGAAAAGACTGGTAAAATCAGATAGCATCTCTTTAGACATGCTCCATGTTAAAAGCCTAGCATTATGGTGTTCTCTATGAGGTACACCTTTGAGATGATCTTTAAATACCTGTTCAATGGATCCTCTACTGTTTATAAGAAGAGTAGAGTTTTCCTTGAAAGGCATGTGATTTATTGTGTTTTCAAAACCTGTATAGCGAATATCTAGATTTTGTCGGCTAGACATCATCTTACTTAAACTTATGTAAGGTACACCCATTTCACAATCTTCTAATTTTGCATCAAAACCTACAGAATTGTACCCTAAGCATCTTGTAATTTCAAGCAACTCTCCTGGACCGGGACCGATATCAATTACATTTAGAGCCTTATTGATATTTTCAGAATGAAACACTATTGGGCATAAATTCTTAAGATAGTCTAGATGATCATTAATTCTCTTTTCTCTGTTGTACTTCTTGGAAAGATATTCATCTTTCATGAGCTCTTGAAACTTAAGTTCCCACTCGTTGTCTACTGGCAGCAAACTTAAGTCTAATGATAGCTTAGCCCGTTGGTCTTTTTTAGTTTCAAATGGATTGTTAAACATTTAATGATTCCTCGAAAAATTCTTTCCACTGATCAATTGCTAGTCTAGCATAACTGTGGCAGGTCTCTGATATATTTCTAGAAAAAGTGTCATATAACTCATTATTTTCTCTTAAGAGAGTCAGTTTTTCTGCAATATTACTAGCGTTTCTTTCGCAGAAAAAAGCATTCTCTCCATCTTTTATCATTTCTTGAATTTGACCTACTCTGGTAGAAATGATTGGTGTGCCGCAGAGGCCGGCTTCGAGCATAGAGTTTGGAGCACCTTCGTGGCGGGATGCACAAACTACAACATCAACTGAATGATAGTATTCTGGCATTTTTTCATAAGACAACCTATTGTCAAACCCAGCTATTTTAAATTTTGCACCAACTAAATCACAAGCTTCTTTTATAAAAGAATGCCCCTTGTTTTCATTTGCTATCTCACAGTCTCTTCCGACATAACCTACAGTAAACTCTTTATTTCTTCTTCCGTGTTTTGGCTTAAACAGCTCATAATCATTAACGTGATAAGCTAGTCTAGACTTTTCTTCGCCTATTATGTTCTTAAGTTTATCATAGTATTGACGACTTTTAGACACTACTAAAGGTACCAAGTCTAGTGTGTCCCATCCCTCTGAATGCATTTTAAAAAACACGGAAGAGGTGACTTGTGTCACTGTTGGGTAGGGTAATCGATACATTTTGTAGAATATGTCGACATCTGGAAACCATTGTAGAAAAAGCAGATTATAAGGAACTCTATTGATGTGACTTAAGAGCGCATGCTTATCTTGATCAGATATTACATCAATATCATAGAAATCTGATAGATACTTTTGTAAGATCTTAGCATTTTTATGATAAGCCCAGTCTTCTACGTCGTATGTTATTAGAATTCTTTTTTTCATCCTAGAATGTCTTTTACCTGTTTAGCATATGCATCATACGAATAGTTTTCTAGAATATGATTTCTAGGCTTCATACTAATAGTATTGTAGTCTTTATTGAGAAAATTTTCAACTCTCTGGGAAAACAACTCGGGCATGTTTTCATTCCAGGTTATCCATTTGTCATCTGACATATTTGCTGCAGCAACATTTAGATTTGTGTCATACACATCAGTATTGTTATAACATGTTCCTATTACAGGGACATTTAGATATTGTGCTTCAAGTTGCGCATTTGAGCAAAAATCTTCTATGCTTAACCAGACACAAACCTTTGAATTAGATAGCTTATCAAAATAGTCTTCTCTATTGTAATTTCCATATTCTATTACATCAAAGGAGACATCAAGTTTTTTAATATTTTCCATAAACCTAGGAAAAAGTCTATCTAGTTGATTGTCAATTCTTCTATTCTTATAATAAACTAGAACATCATTGCTACGAGGTGACTGCAACTGGTCGACTGTGACTGAGTAATTTTTTAGATTTAGGCAGTTTCTCAAGACACTATATTTTTTGCTTTTATCAAAAAATTGTCTAGCTCTATTTAAGTAAAAATCAGCCTTATTTGTGTAGACATCACATTCTACATTACTCACAAACCATTTTTCCCAATCATCTGAAGGTCCGACTTCTGCTTTTTCAAACAAAACATTTGGCCCCATCCAGAATATTTTTTCCGGAAATCTTTTCTTGAGCTCGTAATAGTAGTTTGGGTGGAACCTTACTGAAAACCAAAATACATCAAATGTGGCTAGTTCACTTTCAGAAAAAAGCTGATGCCACTCTTTTATTTCAAATTCTGTAGAGTCATTTAAAGCATTGAGATGATTTTGAAAAGCGTTTGCCGGGCCTCGATTTCCTCCCGGAGAAGTTACCATTAATATTCTAGTCATCTAAAAAACCTCTGCTTCTAATAAAACTAGAAGAGTCAGCTGCTGTCTTTGTTTCCCAAAAGCCTTCTTCAGAATTAGTTCTTCGGCGCATTTGATTTTCCACAAACTGGTAGACATAAAGAGGCATGTCAATAAAACCTACTGCACTATAGTCACCGTACTTCTTTTTTAGCATGTGTGTTATTGGTAAAACATAGGCATGATCTGTGCCCATTTTAAAGAATTCTCCGGAGTCGTCTAAAAAATTGGCTTTAGGTACATTTTTGTAAGTTGAAACTTTAAATGTGGCCATGGCACTAGTAATCCATGGATCTCTATACGCACACCAATCTTGGCTAGGGATTCTCTGAGATATTCCTAGTGATCCATCGTGTGAATACATCCAGTTAGTATAGACGTATTCTAATTTTTTATTTTGACTATATGCAGACTGAACTATTGCTGTGGCTTGATCTGTAGAGAACCAGTCGTCGCCGTCTAATAGACAAACAATTCCATCTTCATCATCAATTGATTCAATAGCATCATCTATGTTTTTTAGTCTGTATTTTCTTTCAGAATTTTGGACAAATTCTACTATTGAATTTTCTGTCTGTGAAATGTAATTGTTAATAATTTCGCATGTGTTATCAGAAGATACGTCATCTATGAATATGTGTTTTTTTACAGCTACTTTTTGTAAGCGAACTGTCTCTAGACAATTAACAGCATATTTGTTTGCAATTCTTTGACAAGAAATTACGTATACGTTACTCTTCATCAATCATTACTTTGGGATGAGATCTTTTTATCTCTAGGTGAGGAGTAGGATTAGAAAAATCTACTTTGGAATGAAAAATATGCCCACCTGTCTCGGTGGACAATTTATGTGCCATTTCAGAGATTTCTTTATCTGTTACATCTTTCCACATTTTATCAAAAAACATATTGTTCTCTACTGTATCTTCCTGCGTTATGTCATACAGGCTTTCCCAATGAGTCTGCCAATAGTTTTTGTAAGTCATGATTTTTCTTTCTATATCAAACCAGCTGTAGTGGTGTACACCAGGTAGCATATCAACAACACCTTGGTACCATTTTTGATACTGCTCGTAAGCATCTTTATTGCCAGTAAGTGCATGTCGCCTGGCTAAGTCTACATCGCCTGTATAGAAAGATGCGTGAGGAATTCTTTCTCCGGTCTCTGTGTGGACATAGTCGCAACCGTCTGTTCCCATCTGAGCATAAAGATCTCCGTCATCATCATATTTTCTTAATTCGACTGGAATTCCGTGAGTAATATGTGGTACATTTTTTGACAAGCGCCACTTCCATGGATTAACGTCAAGTCTGACTTTTTCATGGCTTCCCCAATATTCTATTACCGGTAGAGAAACTAGTTCAGCATGCTCCGGAAAATTTCTACAAAGTCCTATGATTTTTTCATAGTCCTCTTCATGAACTATTTCATCGGCATCCATTTGCCAAAGAAATTCTGATGTGCATCTTTTTCTAGCTTCAGCTTTTTGTGCACCATCAAAAACAGCATGTCTTTTATGTGTCCAATCTCTTACAACTTGATCTATTTTCAGACGTTCTTCTTTTTGGGACCACTCTGATAACTCTTCCCATGTTCCATCTGTAGAACCTCCGTCCACTACAACAACTTCATCACAAAAACCCAACATAGATTCAATACATTGCTTCCATGGGTACCCTTGTGATGTGCAATCTTTTGTTGTAAGGTATCCTCCTATGGTGGGTCTGTAAGCCATTGTTTCTTTAATTGATCCCCAAAATCTAGATCGAGCGGCGTAAAGATAGGCCTCAGTGTCAAAAGGATCTTTTGTGTCAAACCATACCTCGTTCTTATGTTGAACATAGTCGTTGAGGTGTAGCTGACAGCCTAGCATCTTAGCTTCAATAACCATTCTGGGGCATGTATCCATGCCTTCTGGGAGATAGACAAAACCTTCAGCTTTAGCAAGTTTTTCTAGAACTTCTGAGTAGGGGAGATTCCAAACTACCTCATAGTCTTTGCCTGTCATTTTACACCAGGCTTCAGCTGCTTCTGCACCTTTAATCCAACTATTGGATCCTAGGACTATCCAGCCTTGCCTATTCTCATTCTTATATTTTTCATTAAGGGTTTTGACGGTGGCAAAATAATTGTCATCAAAGACACTAGAGAGTACCACAGATTCCTTTTCCTTTAAGAAAGGAAATAGCCCTAGGTAATGATTTTCCTGTGCTTCAGACATCCACCAGAGTGACTTTGCACCGTAGAAAAAAGCACTTATCATTTTTCCATGCATTTCTGTATGACAGTTGCAATCAATCTGCTCAGCGAATCTGTGTTTTTCCGGGCTTCTGTACCTGCAATATTTAAAGTCGTATTCAAGTACTGAATAATTTAGGTTTGCTACAATCGTCGGAATTAATTCCATGTTCATAGCTGAAAAGTTTCCGAAGATCCAGTACTTCTGATGACCTTCTTCTAGAAGTTCAATTGTCACTTCTTTACTTCTTAAACACTCTATTTTCAGAGGACAGCTGTCAATCAAAGCCTGACTAGTAAGCTCAGCTCCTCCTGCATAGTCACTGGCAAAAAGATCTGCAACAAAAACTACTTCAGAATCTGGGTCTAAGTGTTTTTCTTCTGGAATATTAAATGGGTTACTAAACATAAACTTATCTCTTAGGTACTAATAATCTGATATCAGTATATCTGTCTTAAGAGTTTTAGAGTTTATCTGTCTCTGTTTCTCTGTACTTCTAATACTGATATCCTGTTATATAGACACTATAACTACTGTAGATATTGTACAAAATAAAATTTCAACGTATCCTAAAGACTGTACTAATAAATCAACATCAACGTCTAGAAATTTTGGAGAATTATATGTTTTTTATGTGACGTCACCCACAGTAAACCAACGATAAGAACCGGGTGTCATTTCAAATCCGCACAAAAGTACTCCAACACCATTGATCAATGTTTTGTTGGTGGTGGTACCGGCAGGATTTTTGTATGATAAAATACACTCACCTGAACTCATTTTCATTCCTACTACTACTTTCATTTGACCTGAAAAAGTTGGGTCTGACAATGTGCCGGTGACATCAGACGAACCAGCATTTGCTATCATGACAACGGGATGATCAGCGCTCAGAGTACCTGTCGACATCAGAGTAGTCATTCCCAACCCTAGCTTTCTATCTATTTTGATAGCTTCATCAGATGAGTCTGCTGTCAGTAAAGTATTTCCACTTTGAGATGCTATTCTTATGTCTTTGTTCGCAACTTGCGGTTGAATATCAATATTGCTTGAGTTTGGTGTTATTTTAAGTAATGATACACTGGCTTCTCTCATTTCTAGAGTGCCCCCACTTTCGACATCCAAGATGATATCGTCCGATGAATCTAGCCATATCTCTCCATCCCTTCCGTTTCTTCTAGACTGGACGGTAACTCTTCCATATTGACTAGTGGTAATAGTTGTATAAGCAGAGGCAGTTGTATCACCGATTGTTATTATTCCTTGCTCGTTGGCATCAATATCTTCTACGACTAAATTATTCATGTGCCAACTAGTTCCGCTAGTTATGAGGTCGCCACCAAAAACAGACGCACCTTTGGTACCTGAATCTTTTACACCTACAGACCCAGAAACAAAGAAGGCCACGTCGTCTCCGGAAGCAGTATTAATTGACCCGGCTGCCCCTCCGGAAAGAATCAAAACCTGCTCATTATTTTGTTGAGCTATACCTTTAAACAAAGTGCGATTCATGTTTTGACCGTAAATGTATGTGTCTACGTCATTCATGGAGCTATTAATCATGATGTGATCATAAGAAGATTCTCTTAGTTTAATAGAGGTTGCGGTCCCTGCTGTTAGAGTAATTACATCATCCTCAAATTTAACATATGTGTCATTATCATCTTTGTGGTAAAGATACTGGCTTATCTCAGCTGTTCCATCAACAGATAGATTAGTGCTGTTTAGTAGTTGTAATGAATCTGATCGTAGCCGTGCGGTCACAGTTTGCGATCCATTTTTGATGTTCGCAAACTCAAGAATGCCATCTTCAGAACTATCAGATGCATCATCTATTTTCCCAGTTATCTTTGCATAGGTTGTTGCACCGTTCCCGTCATGCCTTCCAACAAACTTTACTTGACCTAGGTAATCTGCATCTGCAGGAGATGAACTTACTCTTGTTAACTCAAGCACAGGGCTAGCCGTTGAGCTATCTTCTGTTGTTTGCAGGTTTAGAAGCGTATTAGTGCCTGTCCCGGATATCTTGAGTTCTGTATCATCCCAGGTAAGATTGGCACTAGCCCCAAAACTTCCTCCATCATTAAATTGCAGCTGCGTGTCTGATCCTGCTGGTGACCCGGATCCTCCGCTACCACCACTTAAAAGACTAGTTACTGTACCGGAAGCATCAATAAAATAAGGGATTGTGACGCCTCCCGTATCTTTTGCATATATTTTACCATGATTTGCTGCAGGAGTAGAAGGATCGCCTGTCATCTCTTGAAACTGGATCCAGCCATCCTCAGTCCCTTCTCCGTCATATGATATATCAATCGACCCGGTTACACCAATTAAACTATTTTTTCCTAAAGATCCAGAAAGATCACCAATTAGTGGCATTTTTATTCTCCCGATGTTTACTCTAAATATACAAAAAAAAAAGGGGTGGGACCGAAGTCCCACCCCCAAGAATTAGCCTAGACCGAAGTCATATGACTTTTCTTTTTTAGGCTTACATCACACCATCGTTGCCTGGACCGTAACTACCGTCTCCAGTAATTTCTTCCATAAGCATCTTGTAGCGTTTACCGGAATCATTGTTGCGGAATGAGATGAAGCCGGCTTCCTCTATGAGGGTCCAGTTTCCACGATCATTTCGCAAGTTAAGGTCACCGGTGTAGATGTTGCGGAATCTATTAGATTCTCCACCTAAGTCCATGACATTATCCACCGCTGGAACCATGGCGACCGTGCCTGCTCCCATACCGGTGTGCCCTAGAATAATATCCAAGTTACTGCCAACAGACGAGTCACCATCAATTTCGATAGCCGTTCTAGCAGATCCACCATCGTTAACTCTTAAGCGCAAGCTTTCATTAGAAACCTTAGCCTCAATGTCAACGACTCCTGATCCACCTAGAGCAAAAGCTAGCTCGTTGGTACCGGCAACAGCGCCCATCACAATATCACCACCGGCCGCGACAACTTCAACATCACCAGAAGTGGTGGTACCCAAGGTAAGCGCACCACTGTCGATTGTAATGTTTGAAGCTCCAACAGCATCAACAGAGTAAGTTCCTGTTGCATCCAGCGTGTAATTGCCTGTCACATCAACATCCATGTTAGCAGCTGCATCGATATTAACCAACCCAGCAGAACTGACATGTATTTCACCAGATGTTGCAGTACTAAGTGTCAGCTTACCGGAAGTAGCTGTGACATTAGAAGCTCCAGTACCATCAATTGAGAAGGTGCTTGAAGCCAGCATGTCATAAGTACCAGTGACATCAATATCCATGTTAGCAGCAGCATTAATATCAAGCAGACCTGCTGCTGTAATATCAAGTTCACCTGATGTAACTGTGGAAAGTACAAGCGTTGCACCGGTTGCTGTAACATTAGAAGCAGCAGTCGCGTCAATAGAAACACCGGCTGCATCTAGTGTATACGCACCAGTGACATCAACATCCATAGCATCCGCTACGTCAATATTCAAACCACCTGCTGAAGAGTTTAGATGGATAGCACTTCCACCAGTACCCGCTGATGACAGCCTAAGTTCCTGTGCACCACCACCTGCAACAGCAAGATCTAGATCTGCTCCAGAAGACGTAACTGTAAAGTTTGAATCGGATACAACATCAATCGAGCAGCCGCCACTGGAGGCATCCATTTCAATAGCACCAGTTGTATCAATATCTAGTCTACTAGCATTAAGGTCAACAAGAACATTAGCTGCGGTACCGATATTAATTCCTGAAGCACCATCAATTGATGTTGTTCCGTTAGCATCAATATCAACACCACCACCTGACGAGGTTAGTGATATTAGACCGGTTGCGTCGATATCAAATGTCGATGCATTCATATCCACAGCTTGAGCCGCACTGGCACCAACAGTCAGTGTAGAACCATCATAAGTGAAGTCAGCAGAACCCTCTAGAGCACCACCAGCGCCACCATGGACGACATGATGTTGTGTCAATCCTGAGATTGAAACATTGGAGCCTGAAATCGTTCCCGCACGGAAGTCAGCATATGATGTTGTAGCGACCACAGTCGATGTGGTAGTACTGGTAGTATCAACCACAGCAAACTCACTCTCGGTATTATCCCAGAAGAAGGCCTTTTGATTTCCTCCGCTGTTTCCGATAATAAGACCTGCATCTGCAAGAGCTTGAGCAGATCCTCCATCATAGTTGATACCAATCAAACGATCCTTGACTTCCAAGTTTGTCGTATCAATAGTCGTAACAGTTCCGTTGACATCTAAGTCACCGGTAATTACAACATCGCTACTAAAAGTTGCATCAGACTGAACTAAGAGAGAATCAGCCCCATGAGAACCAGATATGACAACTCTGGATTGATTCGAATCGTTTCCGGAAGCAAGAAGAGAAAGATTGTGATTGACTACAGTAAAGTTAGAATCACTTGCTGAATCAAGCGATATCGCTCCACTTGCATCAACTGCCACTAGACCAGCGGCATCAATATCAACACCACCAGCAGAAGCAACAATGTGAACTGCATCAGCCGCAGTACCAGCAGAAGCTAATTCTAGAACCTGAGCACCTCCGCCAGCAACAGACAAAGTTAAGTCCTGACCGGTACCGGTAACGGTAAAGTTCGAGGACGTTGCTCCATCAATACTGATTCCAGCAGCTGCATCGAACTGCATTCCACCAGCAGAGTCAACATTGATTGCATCCGCATTGGCGACATCAGCGTCGATCCAAATACCACCGGCTGCTGCTTTGAGCAATATTGCATCACCCTGTGTTCCTGTCTGGTTTAGAATTGCAATCTTCTCATTTGCCGCCGTTGAGGCATCATGCTTAATACTAATATGAGTGTGCGCTGCATTGTTCGTACCCTCACCTAGGTAAAGAGTTTTAGTATCAGCTGTCAAGAACTCACAATCATCACCACCCAATAGTTTGATGTGACCTGCTGCATCTGCATCAATACCACCACCAGTAGCCTCGATTTTAACTGCATCATCTCCAGATCCGGCTGAGGATATGGCGATTTTGTTTGCCGCATTGTCAACTTCTAGATTTAAGGTACCGTCCGGAGAAATTGTCAAGTGACCATTTGCTGCTGTGCTATCTTGAGTAACAATATATGCTGCACCATCATTATTGTCATCTACATAAATTGCAAAGAAGTCATTTGCGACCGTATGGTCTGAAATCATTACACCGTTTGTATTAGCACCTAATTGCGGATGATTCATCGACATCGCAGTAAAGATTGCATTTGTGTCTGCACCACACAAGTAAATCTGATCTGACCCTGCGCATAGCGATACATTTCCTGTCTTACCTGTTAGGAAAGCATTTCTTCCACTCTGCAAGTTAAGAGTGATTGAAGAAGAAACATACATCGAGGCAGATGAAAATACCTGCATAGATCCAGATGCATTACTGTAGATATACGAGTTACCATCTGTGAATTTTAGCATCGAGTCTTTAGATAGTGTCGCATGCGATCCATCAAAAGTAAATTTTGCATTACCGGCAACAGTATCATCATCAACCCAGAAGGTCATGTACTTGTTACCACCGGTACCATTAGTATTTACAAATGAACCACCTGCACCTGTCTTAAGTGTACCAGAAACTGTGACGTCTCCTAAGAAGACAGCCTTGTCTGTTCCACCCACAGAACCACTAAAGATATACGCAGCATCCGGATGGCCTGAGATCAATGTCGCCGGAACGGTTGGCGTCGCGGCCTTAGATGGGTTCCATATCATGGATCCCGAGACACCGATCATGTTTCTGGACTGCGCGCCTTTCACGTAGTTAGACGCAGAAATATGATTAAGTTTTAATCCCATTGTTAAATTTTCCTTTTTGTCATATGACAAAGTTAATTGTTAAAGCAGATATTCTGCCAACAAACAAATTGCCGAACTTAAACAACTAAACGAAATTTAACGATGTGAATGCTCAGTATTACTAGGAGATATGGTAGAGCAAACCACAAAAACGAACACATGTAAATATGTTTTTAAAAAATATTTTTAAGATATTTTTGTCTTATTTATTTTTCACCAGGCCTCTAAGCATTCTTAGGTAAGAATCATATTGACCAAAAGGCGTCCCGGGAAAACTTAACACTAGGTTCAAAGCTTCATTTTGTGGGTCATCAAAAATAAACTCATAACGGCCTCCAGCACTAGAAGCCTTCGTCAAGGTTAATCCTTTCATCATCAAAAACGCAGCAACAGATATGTCGTTTGTAATATAATCTGATTGTGCTTTATTGCTTTTTTTACTCATAGAAGTAATTTCCCTATCTCACATCTAAGTAGGCTCTTCATAAGGCTCTAAAACCATCTTATATTTTTTCCCGGTAAGCCTATTAATCACTGTGAGGCAATCTTTTTCCTCTACGATCTGCCAGTGGCCCCTCTCATTTTTTAAGTGAAGGTCACCGGTATAGATGTTTGCGAACCGCGCATCTTCAGACCCTAGGTTATAAATACGATCAGAGCCAGGCAGAATGTTCCCTGTGACCTCCAATTGACTTCCATTAAAGGTGATATTGGTTTCAGCAACGATGTTCCCAGAACCATCTGCGGTGATCATCTGGTTGTTGGCACCGTCGCCTCCTATAAATCCCGCCCCGCCGGCGGATGACTCTATTGTTATGGCACCATTGGAAGATGAAGTTATCGATACATTTGCACCTGCTTTAAGATAAGATGAGCCATCTGCTAGCTGTGTTAGTGATCCGCTAATTCCATCATGAGATGTAATCACACCTTTCGTATGAATTCCACCTAAGGCACCTGTTAGAAAAAGTGTGCCTGGTGTATTTAAAGATATCGATCTATTTGAAAGCCCTCCACTTCCGGTGAGCCAAAGCGCGCCGGCAGCTCCATCATTCAAATCTATAAGATCAATTAGTCCGGTCTGCGCTCCTAATTTTAAAGCGCTACTAGCAAATAACTTAACAGGCCCTCTTGGATTTCTTACTATAGCAACTCCACCCGATGAAGGTTTAAGCTCCATAGTACCTGTTATTGCCATGCCTCCATCAACCCTAAGTGGAGAACCACCGTGTAAAGTTCCAGAAATTACAACGTCCCCGCCAAAAACAGAAGCGCCAGGATTAGTAGTATCTTTAGAGCCTATTGCACCTGATACAAAGAATGCAATATCAGTTGCTTTGCTAGGTTGCATATCACTAGCAGCAACTCCGGACCCTGATAAGACTGTGACTATACGATTATCGCCAGAAGAAAAACCGCCTAATCTTAACATTTCCTCAAGGCCACCACCGCCATTCCCAAACGTCTTAAGCACTAGGTCATTACCAACAATATTATGTGAAATAGAAGCTCCTGGAACTCCTGCTGCACCCTTAAATTCTAGTGAGCTTTCTTGATCATTGCTACTTCTTTGCAAGACATATTTGGGACTAGCAGCACTAAGTGCCACTTCAGTTCCTGTAAAAGTAAAAGCTGAACTGGCACCAAAAGTGCTGTTGTCATTAAATTGTATTTGTGTATTACTACCGGCAGGAGTTCCGCCGCCGCTTCCCGGGGAAGAGCCATCGACTGTAAGGTTTCCTGATATGTGAATGTCCCCACCAAAAAGCGTAATGGACCTAGAAGTCCCTCCTTTTCCACCTACTGACCCTGAAACATAAAAATTAATGTCAGTGCCTACTGCTTCATTTGTAGATGAAGCTGCACCACCTGATAGAATTAAAACTTGATTTTCGCTAGCATCTATAAAAAATGCATGAGTCTTACTGGTGCCTTCAACTCTAAAGTCGGCATTTCTAGACTGTTCATTAAAGACTGCTGCACCAATAGAAGAAAAACTAATGTCTGCGTTGGCCGGAGTTGCAGTATTTGTACCTACTAAAAGTGATCCTGTCGTTGAAATGCTGCTATTTCCAGAAGCGATCCATCCTACGCCTGTCCCGGTGCCGCCTCCGCCTCCGGCTCCGGCGAGGCTTTCATTGAGCATTTTTCCTGTATAGATAAAACCTTTTGCTCTAGTAGGAACTTTTCCAGAATCGTAATCCTGAATGAATAAAATTCCACTAAAATAGTCAACATACCAGTCAGTTTCATCTAACAATGGTATTTCATCATTAATGTCATCCGGGCCTGAGTATACTGAAATTGTATAAGGATTCGGCACGTCATTTGAAAATCCTGGTGAAAGAAGCTGAAGACCTCCTAAAGTCCAGTGAAGAATTTGATCGTTTTTATAATAACCCTCACCGGCTTTTGTATTGTCTGTAAGCGACTCGTAGTTACCAGTCATCACCAATCTATAAGCATGCGGTCCTGATGATTGAGCCTGTGCATCCGGATCAAAACTATTGGCGTCATAAGTGGAGCCGGTAATGGGCTGAAGAACGAACTCGACGTACTCTGCAGTTGAATTAGTCCCTTGTACAGTCCAAAGTGTTTTTGAAGGAGATGCAGGAATATCTTGAGAAAAAGTACTTTGAGCTGCAACCTGAAGCCCGGACGGCAAAGGTTCTTGATTATCAGCTCTATGTACACCTGTATTAGATTTAGCTAATAGCTTTTTTTGAGAAAAAAGCGTAGATGTTAAATTGGTTTTACCTGCCATTTTTCCCAGTCTTCATCCGGATTAAAAGTGTCAAAACAACACAAATAACTATCCAGTTAACTAGGATTACTAGACGTATGAAACTACAATTCTGTCAATGTGCCCAGTCCAATTTTCATGAGCAACAATTCTAATGATAAAGTGTTCAGGGCCGCCTGACGATGCTGTGCCGGCAATAAATGCTGTTTGGAAGTCCGCAGTGTTAGTTGCACCTGCACCATCAACTGTCGAATCTCTGTCCCCGCTTAATGCTCCGTCACCATCACTTATTCCTCCTGATGCCGCTTTTGCAGAATCCATCCACCCAGTTTTACCAGGTATCTTAACATCTAAAAAGAAATTTTTATTTGCGCCTGGTGTTCCAGCGCCGGCGCCTGATCTAGGAACTAAGGTCGCATCACCGTACAATGTTATCGAGACATCAGCTTGATCAGAAGTTGTATTGTTTAAGAACGCTCTATAGTAATCTCTTTCACTGTTAGAAAGTGATGTGTAGTTCGGGTTGTCTTTAGGGGTTGTATAAGTACCACCCTCAGATAAGTTTCTAAAGTCACCCCCAGCTGGAATACCGGAAAATTTAGGTGAATAGATTGCGTAGTTGTAAGTTAAAAGTCCTGTATTGTAACCTACACCGCCAGACTCTAGAGATTTAGAAGAGTCCCAGTGTGCAGAACCTGTTGCACTTTGATTAGCAAAAGATCCACTCATTAGACGATAATATTCCTGAGCAAAAACTTCTTGAGTATTTGCATTTGAAGTTTGAGCACTTGTATTTGTCAATGAAGCACTAAATACCAAAAGTGGAGGCTTGCTAAGTGTAGAAGAATTCTTAGTTCCATCTAAGGGGTGTAAAGCATGAGCACTTCCTGTAACACCATACGCGCCGCTCCCGGCTGACCCTGGAAGTGATTTTGCTTGAGTAAACACTATTGAAGCTGTAACATGTACAGGAGAATTTTGACCTCCCACAGTGTTTAAAGCAGGAAACCCTATTGCTGCTGCATTTGCGCCGGCATCCGTAACAGTTGTCCCAGAAACCTCCATTCTAGTAACACTAAGATTAGATAGATTATCCAGATAGAGTGCTGATGAACTATCAGAATAAACATTTGTGTATCCTGAAGTCACCCGATAAGAAAATGAACTGGTAGGTGCATTAGCAAAGTATTTTACCCCACTCTGAAGATAGTATTCATCATCAGCAAAAGTGGCGGCAAATCCAGCAGTATCAATTGCCATGGCAGTTCCATCACTATCATTGACCCACTCGACATAATTTGTTACTAGAGCTCCACCATCATCATTAGCTCCAGAATGAACCACACGAGCATAGTTCCAGCCATTACGTTGATTACTTGAGTCAACAATCCAGTTTGCAGTTCTATACCATCTTCTATAGTCTGGCAAGCTTGAGCCGTTTTGACCGACTGTCGCCTGACTGATGTTTACAAATCCTGAACCGTCGGCATTTACTCTATTAACATCGCCACCGTTACCTAAACCAAAGTCGTGGAGAGGTACAGACACCATATTAGCACCGTTGCATTCTAGAACCAACGTGCCTGTTATTGCATTTCCAAAAGAGTTTGCTGAATATGCATTACCATTAGCTGTTGTAGAGTCGTTAACAATTCCACCGATATCAGTGCTTCCATTAAAAATTCCTCTTCTTTCGTCTACACCGGCCCCGACGGAATTTACCTGATAACTGCCGTTCCAGTCAACATTAGAAAGTGTCCCTGCTGGGAGGCCACCTGCAACTGAAGTATAGCCTCCTAATGCGTTAGATGCACCAAAACTAAGTTTGCCATTTTGGCCTGTATTGCTGCATGCTAAGTCATCAACATTAGGAGCTTCAGGTACGGCAGTTACACCCACTGCTGGGAATGTTACTGTGATATCATTTAAATCACCGGCCCAGTCTCCTCGAGCCTCTACCTTAAGAACAACCCGATCTCCGGCCTCGATAGAACCTGTACCAAAAGAAAAGTAATTTGTAGCGCCAGAAGCATCAACTGTGGGGTCTAGTGAACCTATTCTTCCTCCAGAGCCATCAGATGCTGTATTGTATGAAAAAGCTGTGCCTAGATCTAGGAACCCTGTTTTTCCAGGAATTTTTGCATGAACTCTAATTTTTCCAGAATCTAATGATGTCCCTAAAGGAACTATTGTTGTAGATGATCCTCTAATTGCCACTGAAAAGTCTCTTACAGTTGTGGCAGTTGAGTTCATAAAAGGTCTAAATAGATGGAGTACGTCTGTAGAAGCAACTGTGCTATAGTTTGGATTTCCATCATAAGAGTACCCATCACCAAAGTTTCCGCCGCCATTGTTGACAGATCTAAAGTCGCCTGGTGTAGTAAGTGCTGTTAAAGTGTTCTTAGGCGATTTAAGTTTTCCTTCAAAGAATTGTAATCCTTTGTGAGAAGAACCGGCATCGACTAGACTTGCTGTAACATCCCATTT
>MDSZ01224930.1_pt1 | contig 21944 bp, 20 predicted proteins | sample 811201 | NCBI WGS metagenome assembly MDSZ01 (sample SAMN05326647, study PRJNA326480) | marine metagenome | isolation source: seawater | place: Indian Ocean: North | collected 2010 | reverse complement strand
TTCTAGAAGGTTCTAAGATTGGGATATGGCTACCAGGTAAAAATTTATTTTGTTTAGATGCCGCTCCATCGAACACATGAGAAATAAGATCTGGTTTAACACCTGAATAATTAAGTAATGTATTTCCCTTTGCTGCTGCACCATAACCAACAACTACTTTATTGTTAGCCTTCTGCTCTAACAAAAACTCTAATAAACTATTTTTTATGGAGTCAACTTTTGGTTGAAAGCCGCTATAAGTTGACTCTTTGCAAATGCCAAAATCTTTTTCACAATCTAGAATCTTGTTCACAGACTGCTTTTCTTTTTGAGTATTTGAATTATGACAACCATAGACTCTGATACTTCCACCATGAGTATCAATCTCCTCAATATCGAAAATCCTTAAACCTGCTTTGCTAAATATCTTTTGCACTGCATGCAGTGAAAGATATGAGTAATGTTCATGGTAAATTGTATCAAACTGGCAAGATTCAAGAAGCCTTAGTAAGTGAGGAAACTCGAGAGTAACAACACCACCTGGCTTAAGGAGCGTTGCTATACCTAAAGTAAAATCATTTATATCTGGTACATGGGCAAACACGTTATTCCCTATAATTAAATCACATTGCATGTCACTCTTTACAAGCTCTTTTGCAAGCTCGGTACCAAAAAATTCTTTGATATTTTTGATTCCTAGTTTTTCAGATGCCTCAGCAGTACTATGCGTAGGCTCGACTCCATAACATGGAATATTTTTTTCTTTAAAGTTTTTTAAAAGATACCCATCGTTGGAAGCAATCTCGCAAACCAAGCTAGAACTATTCAAATTTAATCTACGTTCAATCATATTCACATATGACTCAGCGTGCGCAAGAAAGCTTGAAGAGGCACTGGAAAAATATGCGTAGTCAGAAGAAAATAATTCTTCAGGAGAGCTAAAATCCTCTGTTTGAACGAGCCAGCAAGAATTACAAACGCCAACCCTTAGAGGGTAATAATTTTCTTTGGTGCTCAAAGACTCTTTTGAAAGATAACCATTAGAGACAGGAGCAAAACCTAAGTTGCATAATTCTAAAGAAATATTACTCTGGCAGTGTCTACATTTCATTCTTGATCTCCTCAATCATTTTTTTAGAAAGCCTGGGCAACGTTTTATCTTTCTCTGAGCAAACAGTGATTTCCAATGGCCAGGTAATTTTTAGGGTCTCGTCAAGATGATGAATCCCGAATTCTTTATCCTTAACATAGTTATGTGAATGCAAGTAAAGTATTTCAACATTATCAGATAAAGCTTGAAAACCATGCGCAAATCCAACTGGAATAAGTAGCGAAGAAAGATTATCTTCAGATAGCTCCTCAGCATGCCATTCAAGAAAAGTATCTGAATCTTGGCGAAGATCCACAGCAACATCAAAAATTTTTCCTTTCAGGCAAGTTACAATCTTTGCTTCAGTTTCTGGGGGCAACTGCAGATGCATGCCTCTTACAGTTCCTTTTTGCATAGTGTGCGATACATTAATCTGCTGTATAGGATGATTCCAAACATCGGCTAAATGAACAGATGAAAAAATTTTATGAAAAGCGCCTCTTTCATCAAGATAATTATCGCGGGTGAGCAATTTCAAGCCACTCAATTCTAAATTTGTAACGCTAATTTCACTCATTAAAATACTGCTCTATATCCGATAGGCACAGCTCGTATGCATCTTGTCCTTGATAATATAATTTATACCAATTTGCAGTATTTGAAATAGCTAATGCAATCTTCCATTTTGGTTGAAAATTTAGCAAGTCTTTTGCCTTGCTTATATCTAATGTTAAAAGACCAGATTCATGAAAATTACTTGATGCAGCATCAAATTTAACCTTTCCGTTCACATAATCTTTCTGCAAAATCTTAATTACATCTTGAACTGACATAGCATCATGAGAATTTGGTCCAAAGTTAAATGGGCCTGATAATGCAGGATTCTTAGATATTGATTGAGCTAGCTGAAGATATCCAGTTAGCGGCTCAATAACATGCTGCCATGGCCTGATTGCTTGCGGTCTTCTAATCAGTAATTCCTTGCAATCATTCCATTGCTTTACCGCATCTGGGATTAATCTATTCTTTGACCAATCTCCACCACCAATAACATTTCCAGCCCTGGCCGAAGCTATTGGAATATTCAGCTCATCAAGAAAACTGCTCCTATAACTCTCTATTAATATTTCACATGCTGCTTTGCTAGCACTATAGGGATCTATGCCGCCAAGAGCATCAGCTTCTCTGTAAGGATATATCCACTCCTCCATTTTATAAACCTTATCAGTAGTAATAAATACAGCAGCCTTAATATTATTAGACTTTCTTATTATTTCTAGCATATTAGCAGTACCCATTATATTAGTTGAGTAATTAGATATGGGTTGTCTGTAACTTTCTAAAACTAAAGATTGTGCTGCTAAATGAAAAATAAAGTCAGGTTGAATAGTCTTAACAATTTTCCATGTGGCTTCAAGATTGGTAATGTCGCATATAAAACTATCAGTAAATGACTCAATAGCTGCTGAAGAATATAAGTTTTCCTGGGATTCAGGTTCTAAACTAATCCCAGAAACATTCGCGCCAAGTCGATGAAGGAGAATTGAAAGCCAACTACCTTTGAAGCCAGTATGCCCTGTTACTAAAACTTTTTTTCCAAGCCAGAAATTACTGAGCTGATCATATATTGACTTCATTTAAGACCAGGACTTCCAAGGAGGATTGGTCGCCCAAAGTTCCTCTAAATAGTTTTTATCTCTTAAAGTATCCATTGGCTGCCAAAAACCATCATGCCTGTATACCATCAAATTCTCATCTTCGACTAGCTTTAAGAGTGGCTCTAATTCCCAGCTAGTTTGATCATCATCAATAAGATCGATTACCGAAGGGGATAAAACAAAAAAACCACCGTTAATGATGGCGCCATCTCCTTGCGGCTTTTCTTCAAATGACCTCACAATATCTCCATCACCTATGATGGCTCCATATCTACCGGGCGGAACAACCCCAGTAATTGTTGCCAACTTATTATGAGAAGTATGAAAATCGATTAAGTTTTTAATATTTATATCTGAAACACCATCTCCATAAGTGAAGCAAAAAGCATCTTCATCTTTTAAAAAATGTTTTACTCTTTTTAACCTGCCTCCTGTCATAGTGTTAGGACCAGTATCTACTAGTGTAATTTTCCATGGTTCTGAATAATTTTCATGAATTTCAATATCATTTCCTTGAAGATCTATGGTGACATCTGACATGTGCAAGAAATAATTTGAAAAATATTCTTTAATTAAAAAACCTTTGTAACCACAACAAATAATGAAATCATTAACACCATGAGAAGAATAACCTTTCATGATGTGCCAAAGAATTGGCATTCCGCCTATTTCAATCATCGGTTTTGGCTTTAAATGGGTTTCTTCACTTATTCTAGTTCCCAAGCCTCCTGCTAAGATCACTGCTTTCATAATTTTATTTTTTGTTCAGCCATTTGTGCTATTTTAACTGCTTTGAACCCATCATGGATAGTAGGAAGAGATGTCATTACATCTATAGCTCCAGAGATCAACATAATGAAATCATCCATCTCAACTTTAAGAGGCTCATTTTTTTTCAGATTTATCATGCATACTCCAGAATTTTTAGAAATCTCAGAAAACTCAAAAAATGATAATAGGTTTTGTTGAGACTCCTGCTGAAGAAGTTCTTGATTAAGAGGATAATATTTAATTTCCTGCATTATTAAATCACCAATCAACATTCCATTTTCACCCATTATTGTAATTTTTCTAGATTTCGCAGGTGTCAGCCAATTAACATGAACATCACAATTAATATCTCCAGATTTTAAGGCAATGGTGGCAGATGAAATTGACTCAGAATAATGACCATGCGCATATAAAAAATCTAAATCATTGCCTAGAATAAATTGCAAAATATCAAAATCATGAACGGCTAGATCAAAAATTACTCCGCCTGCCTTCATTTTATTAAGCGGGCTCCCACCAACTCTCTGTGTATTAATGTGATAAATTGACCCTAAAAAATCTTCTGATAATATTTCTGCTAAGTGTTTGATTACAGGGTTATATCTCTCAACATGACCAACCATTACATCAATATTATATTTTTTAGCCTTGCTCATCATCTGCTCTGCCTCTAGAAGTGAAGCGGCTAGTGGCTTTTCTATGAATGTGGGTTTCTTCAAAGAGACTATTTTACTGAATACCAAGTTATGACTAGACGTTGCAGATGCAATGACAATGCCATTAATATTATTTGATTCTTCTGAGTCAATAAAATTATCAAGATCATGAATCGCACTCATTTTAGGATCAGAATCGGCATAATTATTCACCACTTCTGAATTGACATCAAAGATATATAAAGTTTGAACGGCTGGATTCTCAGAGAGTACTCTTAAGTGGTTTTTTCCCATCCCTCCTAAGCCTATTAATAAAATTTTCATTATTTTTTATTTCGCTCCTCTTCCACCAAAAGATTTGTATTTGAATATATTTTCAAATTAGAAGACTTTTGCTTGACGGCAATTATAAATGATTGGTCAAGTGAATTGGTCATTCAAAACAACTCAACTTCAACTAATCTGAGCAAAACATTAACCATAGACACTAAGCTTCAAACCTGCCTGCAAAGAGGTGAGATTGGAATAATTCAGCAATTCAAGAATCTTTCTTGGAGAACCAGTTAAACTGCCAGGGGTCTCATCAGTGATTATAAGGTTTGGTTTAACTTCTAGTATTTGAGCAAGAATATTGACTATTTCAGCAAGGCTAGTTTGCTCTAAACCAGAGAGATTAAAAACATCTCCACTTATGCATTCAAATGAACCAAGTAACTGTGCAATTAGTTTAGCAGCGTCAGAGATATATAATGGTGTTAAGAATATTCCTTTTCCACCAGCGAGAGAGATTTCATCATTCTTTTTCAAACGCTCAATCATTTGAGCAACAAGCATATTTTTTTGCATTGGGCCGTAAACAGTAAACACTCTCAAAATTGACGTATGAAAGTCCCTTGAGAATTGGCCAACTAACATTTCAGCAGAGGCTTTTGAAGCTGCATAAAGAGACATCGGCTTAACTAGAGAGCTTTCTGTTAGAATTTCTGAAGTAGACTCATAAACATTTGCTGTTGATGAGTAAATAAACTTCTGCGCTCCAGCTTTCTTCGCCCAATTCAAAAGATTGAACGTTGATATGGTATTAATATCAAAAATATCCTGACCATTATTAACAGGATCTCTGTAGAAATTTGATTGAGCTAGGTGCAATACTAAATCTATTTTTCTTGGAAGAATATGTGAGATATCTTTTGCAAGATTGCCAACAAGCACATTAACTCCAGAACTCTTTATTGGCGCCTTGTGAGATAACGCAAATATTTCATAGTCTTCTTTAATTAACTCAAGAACATGAGAACCAATAAAGCCCCCTGCACCAGTTATTAGTATAGTTTTTTTCATGACTCAGAATATTCCGGTGAAGAAAATTGTTTCAAAAACTCGCCCATATATAGAAATGACCATATAAGTAATCGAGAGTTATTTTTTCCTGACATATGATCTGCAATTATCTCATCAATCATTACCGTATCCATAATTGAATGTAACAACTTCTTGTTATCATGAACATGAGTTAAAATGAAATTTGAGCTCTGATCCCTAAACCAAGTTGCATCTGGTGAAGAGAAGCCTTGCTTGCGGGCATTTTGTATTTCCTCAGGGACGTATTCAGCTAGCATTTTTCGTAAAATCATCTTCCCATCTATATGCTCGAGATTAACTGGATCAACTTTAGAGGTACTTTTACTGAGCTTAGCTTTAAATGAGTTGAACTCTCCTAACTTTAAATGTATTGGGCATTCCATAGCAAAATTTACAAGATCATTATCCATAAATGGAACTCTTGTCTCGAGCCCATGAGCCATACTAATTTTGTCTTCCACAACAAATAAACCTTCAAGGAATGTTTTAGCTTCAAAGGCCAAACACTCATTTGCAATAGTTTCAGGAGTTAGTCTTGTGTCTTCTAAATTATCAAAGTAATCGTTATAAATATTTCTTGGTCTATCAAGATCTATATTTAGTGGAGCAAATAATTTTTTAAGTTGTTCTGGCCCTAAAAGCCTATTCCAACTTAAAAAATGATTATCTAAAAAATCTTTTTTATTCTCTAGACCTAAAAATGGATAATATCTCCATGGATATCCTGCAAATAATTCATCCCCCCCAGCGCCAGACATTACAACCTTTAAATGAGAACTCGATAAAGAGGCTGCGTAAAAATTTGGATAGCTTTGACCAACTCTTGGTTCCTCGAGGTGGTAAACAAGTTTGCTTAAACATTTCTCAATATCACTTGGATAAATCTGTATCTCAAAATGATTTGTACCAAGAAATGAAGACGCCAACTTAGCTCTTTTCGTTTCATCGAATTTTTTTTCTAAATTTGAAACATTGGCAATGTCAAACCCACAGGTAAATGTTTTAAAGTGCGAAAATTCTCTGGATGCAATCGCAGTAATAGAACCACTATCAATTCCACCACTCAAGTAAGATCCAATTTCAACATCACTAACCATCTGTCTTTTTACTGCCTGCTCAAATAGCCTTTTTAATTCAAGCTCACGCTCATTTGGATCAAAAGGATGGGTTGGCTCTTTAAATTGATAATCCCAATATGATTGAATATTGAGCATAGGTTTTTTTAAGTTCAAGTTCAGCTCTCCATAGCTCCCACTAGGAAACATATGAATTCCCTGAAAAAATGTTTTATCTGAAATAATGTTTTGAAAGGTAAAGTACTCATATATACCATCCAAATCTAGCTTTGGCATACATGAATGACTTGCAAGAATGGCTTTATGCTCTGATGCAAATTTAAATAAATTGTCTTCGTACGAATAATATAAAGGCTTTATTCCATAGCGATCTCTGGCAAGAAAAAGCTTATTTGCAGATTTATCATAAATACACAGAGCAAACATCCCATTTAGTTTTAAAAATGAGCTGGTGCCCCACTTATGAAATGCATAAAGCAGCACCTCGGTATCTGATGAGGAAGAAAATTTATATCCAAACTTTTGAAGTTCAGCCCGCAGTTCTTGGAAATTGTATATTTCCCCATTATATGAAAGGATTAAGCTACCATCAGAACTAGCCATTGGTTGTTTAGCATTATCTGATAAATCTAAAATAGATAGTCTACGATGACCAAGCCCAACATTTTTATTTACCCATTCGCCCTCACCATCGGGGCCCCTATGCTTTATAGCATGGGTCATAGCTTTTAAAAGGCTAGGTGAGACATCACAACCTTGAAGATTAACTAGACCTGTAATTCCACACATAAAAAGAGTGTTATTGAGTTGATTGCATCAAAAATATTAGGGAGATACTTGAGCTGATCTCCATTTTATTAGCTGATTCAGACCTTCATGCAAATCAATCTTAGAAACAAATCCAATTTCATTTGTAGCTTTTGAAGGATCCCCTATTCTATTTTTTACCAAGGTAGCAGAACTATTGGGCAAATAATTAATTTCTTTTGTACAGCCAGTTAGCTCTATTAGTATTTCTGCAAGTTCTTTAAGAGAGGTTCTTTTGCCAGTCCCAACATTATAAAACTCATCATTAGCATTAGATTTCATAGCGCAAATATTGGCAGATGCACAATCTTTCACAGCCACAAAATCGAAAGCTTCAGTACCATCACCCATAATCGAGGGACTCTCGCCTTTATCTATAGCATCAAGCATTTTCATAATCACTGCAATATAAGCACCTTTATAGTCTTGTCTAGGCCCATATACATTCATATAACGTAAGCCTACATAATTTAAACCATACCTATGGTGATAGGCTCTTAACATTGCTTCAGCAGCAATTTTTGTAGCGCCATAAAAATTCTTATTATTGAAGGGGTGATCCTCAGCCATTGGCTCAGTGACAGCATCTCCGTATACAGAAGCGGAAGATGAAAAAACCAACCTTGGAATGTCCTTCTTAATGCATGCCTGCATGACATTGAATGTTCCTCGAATATTTACTTCAAATGCACTTTCCGGATACTCATGACATTGTAAAAGCCATAAAGCTGCAAAATGGAATACTCCATCAGCACCATCAAATGCAGAGTTAAGAATATCAGTGCTAAGGATGTCCCCACCAACATCATAAATATTAACCCTAGGATCTTTTAAGGCTGTATTTAAGTTCTCAAAACTACCTCTTGCAAAATTATCATACACAATGATTTCCTTTACATCCTCATCAAGCAACTGATCAACAGTATGAGATCCGATAAGGCCAGCACCACCAACTACTACAAATTTTTTTCCTTTTAATTCCATATTTAAATATTCCTTATAGTTAATTTATATTTTTTCATAGGCTTAAGAAAGTGGTTCTATATATACATTGTCAGCCTTAAGAACATATTTTTCATTAGTAAAAATACACACATATTTATTCTCTTCGAACTCTATTCTCTCTCCATGCTTGCTCATCCAACCAATTTGTTTTGCAGGCGAGCCAACATTTAAAGAAAAAGGTTTGGTATCTTTTGTTATTGTTGATCCAGCTCCTACAAATGAATATTCGCCAAGCGTCACCCCGCAAACTATTGTTGCATTTGCACCAATAGAAACTCCCTTACTTATCTTTGTGGGACTATATTCACCTCGCCTATTAACTGCTGATCTGGGATTTTTAACATTTGTAAACACACATGAAGGACCGCAAAAAACATCATCTTCTATTGTGACGCCATCATAAATAGAAACATTGTTTTGCACTTTAACATTTGATCCTATAACAACATTACCGATGTATACATTTTGACCAAATGAACATTCATTACCAATTTTTGCATTACCCATTACATGACAAAAGTGCCATATTTTTGTGCCGTCTCCAATAATAGCACCCTCATCAACAATGGCCGTTTCGTGAATAAATTTAGACATACTTGTATAGATTCGCTATATATTGATGGACATTATACATTTCTTTAAATTTAAATTTATTATTATTAATAATTTCTAAATAATTTAAATGATGTAAATCTTCGGATACGTTGGAAAAATCTATTTTAGTATTATCGATTGAAAATTCTCTGATTGTATTCTGTTTTTCAGTCAAATGCTTATCATCTATAGAGAAAAACCAATTTAATTGACCCCGAGAAAAACGGGTAAGCCCTTTCGCTGTGATGTCATTAAGAGTCTCAATCTTTGTGTCAAGTGGTTGGCCCAGTACATTAAAAAGTAAATCAAAATAATGAATCCCAAGGTTAAATAGAATACCTCCTGAAAACTCTCGCTTCACTTTCCAAGATTTTTTATACTGATCATCTCTTCGAGTCACAAACTGAATATCTGCAATAATGGATGAATGATTTGAGGAGATTAAATTCTGGATTTGATCGGCAACTGGATGAAGTCTTAACTGCATAATAGAATGAATTAAATTTCTTTTATCATCTGGCAATAAGCTCAAAACTTTCAAATCCCTATGATTTATACAGATTGGCTTTTCACATATCACAGGAATTCCTATCTCCACTGCTCTCAATATTTGATTAAAATGTAGATGATTGGGTGAGCATATAATTAAAAAATTTACACGATTTTTTTCAAGATCTTGAAAGAATTCTTCTTGATCATTAAAAAATTTAGACTTCTTAGTTTTTACTAAAAAATCTGAGTCTTCTAAATCTAGATACGAGTAGATGCTTGGACTCTCAAGCCTTTCAATTGCAGCAAGGTGTCTTTTGGCAATATAACCAGAAGGTCCAATGAATGAAAATTTCAAATTCTAGCCTCTAAAAACTATTTTTTGATCGGGTGCAAAGACTCCTCTGGTATCAATAATTCTTTTGCTAAATTTTTTAATAAGGGGATAGTTAAAACCTTTATGCTTTGTAAGAAGAACCACTAAATCAAATTTTTTAAGACTAGTGGGTGTTAGTTTAACGCTAGAATCCTTGAAGACATATTTGCTGGAAGAGGGAAATTTTGGAAAATGTGGATCAGAATATTTTACATACCCGCCATTTGTTGAAATCCAATTATACAGCCTTAACGAAGGTGACTCTCTTGCATCATCTACATTTTCTTTGTAAGAAAGGCCAAGTAGTAAAATCTTAGATGAAGATAACGCAGTGCCATCAAGATTTAATACATGAAGAATTTTTTCTTGCAGCCAGTCTTGAACATTAAGATTCATCTCACCCGCAAGCTCAATAAATCTTGCATTCATACCAAATTCTTTTGCTTTCCATGAAAAATAAAATGGGTCAACAGGAATACAATGGCCTCCCCATCCAGGACCTGGATAATATGGTACAAAACCAAAGGGCTTAGTGGCAGCAGCATCGACCACTTCCATGGTATCCACTCCCATTTTATCGCAAATCATTTTAAATTCATTAATCATGCCGAGATTAACTGCGCGATGTATATTTTCTAAAAGTTTTGTAAGCTCTGCAATTTTGATTGAGCTTACGATCTCTACTTTTTTAAATACTTTGCTATAAATAGTATGGCCCTTTTTTGCGCATATTTTAGTCGCTCCGCCTAAAATTTTAGTAATATTTTCCTGACGAATATCTCCACCAGGATTTTCTCTTTCGGGAGAATAGACAACATAAAAATCTTTACCAATAGTAAAGTTCTGCTCTTCGATAACAGGAATAATTAACTCTTCTGTTGTACCCGGATATGTCGTACTTTCAAGCGAAATAAGCTGCCCTTTTTTTAAAAAGGGAGCGATTTGAGTCATGACTGATTCTACAAACTGAAGATCCGGTTCTCTATTTTTAGAAATAGGTGTTGGAACACAAATAATTATAGCATCAACGTTTTTAATCTCTGACATATCATTTGTGCCATATGAGCCTACTCTTCGTGCTTTTTTAATATCTTTACTGGGAATGTGGCCAATATAGCTCTTGCCCTGATTGAGAGCCGTGACAATCTCTTTCTTTGCATCAAAGCCAACTACCTTAAAGCCATTCTTAGAGAAATTAATCCATAAAGGGAGACCTACATAGCCCATACCAATTATTCCAATTTTTTTCATAGAGTTCATCCTAAGTCTATATTCTTATTAATATATGCAGCAATTGCTAGACAGCTTGTTAACCCAGGGCTGTCAATGCCCTGTAGTATAAACAAATTTTTATAGTTATGAGCTTTATGCTCAATGATTTCAAAATCCTGGAACCCTGTTGTATGAATTTTAGGCCTGATGCCAACATAATCTTGAGAGATTTCCATCTCCCTGATACTTGGGAGATATTTCTCAATCGAGCGGTAGAATGATTCTTTCAATTCTTCTGAAAAAAAATTCTTCTGGTAATTAATGCTCTTTACCTCGATAGCATCTGGTCCCAATATCAAGGTACCAGGATCTTTTGCAGCTATTGTTAAGTGCACACCAAGAGAATTTTTTTCTGGAATAGGATAAATTAATTTTGTTAGATTTAACCAATTTTTAGTTTTAAAATAATGGCCCATTAGAAAAAAATTTTCTTTAAGATATTGAGTTAATCTTAAATTTAAATTTGAAATAACAGACTGAGTATGCAGACCAGCAGAAAAGACAATACTTTTAGATTTAATTTTAAAGTATTCATTGTTGGTATTAATCTCAGACTCATACAAAGTGTCGGAGCATTGAGATACATTAATTAGCGAAGATTGTAGAGAAATGTATGCTCCATTTTGCTCACTCAAAAGCTCGAGCGTTGATGAGAATTCATGGACATCAACTACCCCAGAGTCCTTAATATCTAAAAACTCTTGGCCCTCTAAAAATGGCAGAGTTGATGCAACTTGCTTTTTTGAAAGCACTTCATGCTCAATTTCCATATCAGACGCATTATCAACTAATGAAAAGAATTTATGTATATTGTCTTTATTCCCAATCAGTAATTTACCAGTTCTTTTATAAGAAACATTATATTTTTTACAAAATTCATATAAAAGATTTTTTCCTTCTAAGCAAAATTTACTTTTATAAGAGTCTTTTGGGTAGTATATGCCCGAGTGAATAACCCCAGAATTTCTAGAAGAAGTTTCCTCGATCAATGAATGATTTTTTTCAATAAGAACGCATCTTTTATCTTTTGATAGTTCACTTAAAAGAGCAAGCCCTACAACTCCGCCACCAACAACCAAAACATCTGTTTCAATAGTGTCCAATTAAGACCTGTCTCTATAGTGTAAAAGCCATGAGACAAAATCATTTAAGCCCTCATCAAAGCTTACTTTAGGCCTATATGATAAATATTTAAATGCTTTTGTTAGATCTGCATGCGTTGATAAAACTTCATTAGAAGTTTCAGCATGAATAATTTTTGCTTTTTTTCCAAGGATACTTTCTAAGGTTTCTAGCAGATGAAGTGTTTTCACTGGAGAATCATTACCTAAATTAAAAATAATGTTTTGATAACTTTGTATATCTTTGCTCTGCTCAATAAAAATCATTTCCAAGCCAGCTAAAACACCGCTTACTATATCAGAGACATGAGTCATATCTCTGCTCATTTGCCCTTTATTATTTAAATAGATTGATTCATTGTTTAAAATTGATTCAGCAAATTTAAAATAAGCCATATCTGGTCTTCCCCATGGACCATATACTGTAAAAAACCTAAATCCAATAAGATTGATATTAAATTCTGATGAATATACTGAAGCTAAGTTTTCATTAAATATTTTAGACGACGCATAAATTGATTTGGGTGAATTTATAGTTTCATTTTCGGAAAACGGTATTGAGTTTGTTTCCCCGTATACTGAACTACTTGAAGCATAAAGGATTTTATCAATACCGTTATCAACACAATAATCTAATATGGATAAAAACCCATCTACATTTGAAGAAAGATACTTGTTAAAGTTCTCTCTTGGAAGTCTGACCCCAGCCTGAGCGGCTAAATTTATAACACAATCTATCTTTTCATTAAATTTTATCTTATGAATATCGCTAATATGATTTTCATAGAAAATAAATCTATCATCTTTTACAAGCATTTGAATGCGGGAGGACTTTAATTTTACTGAATAGTAATCATTTAGATTATCTACTCCGAAAACTTTATACCCATTTTTTAAAAGCAATTCAGATAAATGAAAACCAATAAAGCCAGCACATCCTGTAATTAATATATTTTTCATATTCCAATCATCAATTGCTCAAACCAATTATTGACCTCATGAATCGCTCCTCATAATTTTTAATATTTATGTATTAGGATTATGCAATATTTTCCAATATAAAAGTTTGCCTAAGTAATCCCGATTGCATAAGCAGCATGTCAGTTTACATAAAATATTTTTATACTATAAAAACTTATTTCTCTTCTCTACTTTTTAAAATAAGGTAAAGCAAGAAAATATATGCTTGCAGATATAAAGGAAACCATTATTGAAATAAGCACTATGATAGCTCTTGCCGGTCCAGTTTTGATCACAGGCAGTGAGGGCGGGTCAATATATTTAAAAACATAATCTTTATTGATTGAAGAAACCATTAAAACATTCAATTTTCTTTCAATTAATTTGGCAATCGCTGATTTAGTTTCTGAATAATTTGGCATTTGAGAAATTTCGGCAAGGTATTCAAGACTCTTATTGGCATCAATTGTATCGCTAGAGAGCATCCTTGCATTTACCTCATCGATAATATTTGAGGCGAGTTCTTGTGCAAAATATGGAGATAAGTGAGAAACTTTGAGCATCAAAAAACCAGTTTTTATATCACGCTGCACAGATACTATTGCAGAATATTCTTTATAGCCCTCTTCATATGAAGGTTGCTCGCCATCAGACCATTCTTTTTGAACAACATCATAAGTATTGTAATAGTTTATTCTCTTTGAAGATTCATTGAATGACTTGGCTGCAAGTAACTGAGGAAGATAATCGTACTTGTCAACAAGCATTTTATAGAACTGCCTTGATCGAATGATATATATTCCTTCATTTGCTCTTTTAGAAAGTTCTTCATTTCCACCTTTAAAGTTTAATCCAGAAAAAGCCTGAAGACCGCCAAAGGTTGCTTGGGCTTGGCCTTGAATAGAATTATCATCTTGCTCTCTAACCAATAAAACTGCTTCGGAGGTGTAAATATTTGGCATCAACAGAGACCCAATAATAGCGCATGAAGTTATTACAGAGGTGAAAAAGAGTATGGCTTTGCTATTTGCAAGCAAAACCCTCATCATGGAAATCAAATCTGCAGACTCTGTATTATTTACTGCAAGATTATCGTTGGCATTAATCATATTAATTTTTAATTAAAAAAGCCATTTTACAAGGATTATTGAAGAAATAATCAAAATAGATAGAAAATTTCTTATACTTTTTATGACTGCAGGCAAACTCGTTCATAGAAACTACGATAATTCTTTAGCATTTGATGTTCAGAAAAATGCTTGAAAACAAATTCCCGCTGCTGAATTTTTAACCTTGACAATACCTCTTGATCAAAACTTAAATCATAGACTTTATTAGCAACATCTTCTATTTTTGTACTTGACCATATCCAATCATCTGGCTGAGATTGATAGCTATGGAGCCACTGAATTCCAACAACAGGCACTCCTGCTTGGGCCGATTCTAATCCGGCAAGACCTGTTGAACCCTCAACATTAATACTGAGAAAAATATCCATTAAACTAAGGGGTAAATAAGGATCCTCTGTATAACCTGCAAAAATACATTTATCTAGAATGCCACAACTAGCTGCAAGCTTTTTTAAGCTTTTCTCTTGGGAGCCAGATCCTCCCAAGATAAAATTAAATTTATTAGGATCTCTCTCATTTAAAAGTGAAAATATTTCAATAAATTTACTGGGTTCACGATCCAATTCAAGTCTACTAATTGTTCCTATGGTAAATTTAGAATTCTTATTGAATCCAATTGAATCCATATAATTTTTTATTTGTAGTGGTTGAAATTCCTCTTCCTGTGATGGAGCTCCATTATAAATGACTTGGCTGATCATCTTTTTAAATTTAGGAAAATGCTCCCAAGTAGGAGTGTGATTTATATGGGCAATTCCGTCTCTAAAAAAATATAAACTCTTTTTAAGCTTTAACTGGATAAAATTAAGAGGGCTGCCACAAGAATGATTTGTTTCTACGATCTTAGGAGGATTTTTTATAAATAGTCTGCTGTATATATAAAAAAAAGATGACAAAATGCTAGCGAGAGTTAAATGCGCATGAATTATATCAAAAGTTGCAATATAGGCTCTGTTCCTTATGATCCAGATAAATGATTGAAAATATAATTTAAATCTTGAGATTGGAATATCAGAAATAAACTCTACTTGAGCGTTTTTTTTAAGCTTCTCAAGCATCCTTGAATCTTCACTATAGCCTATTAACACTGAAACATTAGTAGAATCAGATAAAGCTAACTTTGAAAGCATTAAAACCAAATTTTCAGCCCCGCCTTTTTTTAGAATGGGCAAGAGATGCAAAATTTTCAAATAACACGCCTCATTAAGAAGATAATTCTGTAAATTATATCAGAGGAAGGAGCATACTTTGGAGGCTGAAGCCGGAATCGAACCGGCGTAAACGGCTTTGCAGGCCGCTGCATAACCACTCTGCCATCCAGCCTTATCTTTTAAATGTTGCTATTGTATATGAAAGTCCTGTTTGAAGAGTAATTATTAGGGCTAAAAATAAAAGAAAATGCGAAAGAAAAATCATTAGCGAGTTATTGAGGAATAAACCTAGTAAAAAGCCACTGAATGCAAAAAATTGAACGGTAGTTTTGATTTTTGCTAACTTGGATACTTTTGTAGCGTTTTGATTTGCATTTCTAGCATTTAATTCTCTAAGAGCCCCAACCCACAATTCTCTTATAAGAATTACTCCTCCAAAAAATCCAATAATGAAGCTGTGAAGCTCAATACTTAGCCCAATTATTACAAAAGTAATCAGGATTTTGTCTGCTATTGGATCTAATACAGCCCCAAGAGTTGATTCAAGTTTATATTTTCGAGCAAGGAATCCATCCCAATAATCAGAAATGCTAGCTAAAAAAAATAAAAATAAAGCTAGTCCAAAAAAATTAAATGGAATAATCAAGAGGAAGATCACCGGTGCAATAAAAATCCTGAAATAAGTTAGAAATTTAATAAAATAATTCATGATTTGTAAAATAAATTTATCTCAGTAGCTAGTTTAATGCTTATCCCTGAAACCTTGCAAAGATCGCCTATTGAGGCAGCTTTAATTGACTTAATAGATTTAAAATAATTCATTAAATCTTTTTTCTTTTTTGGTCCAAGACCCTTTATATTATCAAGAGATGATCTCCTAATAGACTGATTTTTTTTCTGCCTGTTGCTTTTTATTGCGAATCTATGTGACTCATCTCGAATTTGTTGAAGAAGCAAAAATCCTTGGCTGTCTTTTGCCATCTCGATAATACCGTCCTCAGAAAGAATTGTCTCAGTTGATCTTATCCTTTTAGATCCTTTGACAATACTAAGTATTATTGGTGGCTTTTTAATCAAAGAAGAAAAAATACTTAATGCGGCCTCCAGCTGAAGCTTGCCTCCGTCAATTAGGATAATATCGGGTAATGGATTAATCCTTGCTTTATTAATTCTCCTTTCAAGGACATGTCGTATCGAACCAATATCATTCCCAGATAAATCTTTTGGTATATTAAAGAGTCTATACATCTTTTTTTCAGGCCCTCTAGAAGAAAACCTTACAGCTGAAGCTACTGCATTCTGCCCCCCATGGTGACTTATATCAAAACCTTCGATTGCTATATTCTTCTTGGTTAAAGATAAATTCGAAGCAAGATCTTTCATTGCAAATGAATATCTATCAGATTGATTAATACGATTCTCAATCACTTGATTGGCATTTAATATTCCTAGTTTTAAGACTTTTCTAATATCTGGATTGATGCTTGATGAAATTAAAATTTGTTTCCCAAATTTAAGCTTGATCGCTTTCTTGACTAGAGCAAGATTACTTGGCCTTATATTCAAAATAATTTTTTCAGGCAGGGAGAATCTATTCTGATAATAAGAAAATATTAAGCTTTGAAATAAACTATCAATATCATGTAGTTGATTTCCTTTAAGATAGTGAGTTTTAGCTCCTCTTATTTTTCCATCCCTTACTGATAAAATGCAGGCTCCCGTTCTCTCAAGCTTAGAGGCGCATATAAAAAAATCAACGCTCGCCAAAGAACTATTAAATGATTGCTCTTGATGAAGAAGATCTAAGCTTTTTATCCTTCTTTTCAGTACCTGAGCTCGTTCAAACTCATGCTGATCAGCAAGTTTATGCATCTGAGTCATCATTAAAGATTTAGTTTTTTTTCCGGTGGATGATAAATATTGTTGCGAGGATAAAATATCTCCTTGATAGCTAGCCTCGGAAATTAAATTAACGCATGGAGCAGAACATCTCTGCATTTGATGCTCAATACATGGTCTAGACCTGTTATTAAAAGTTGTATCACTGCAATTTCTAATTTGATAAATCTTCTGTAAATCTTTTATGGTTGACTTAACAGCTTGCGCGCTTATGAAGGGGCCAAAAAAATTTTTTGACACAGCGTGTTTTGATCTCCTCATGCTAATACTCGGGTATTTATGATCCATAGAAAAATGAACATATGGGTATGTCTTATCATCACGTAAAAGAATATTAAATCGAGGTAAATTTTCTTTAATTAAAGATTGCTCTAAAAGCAAAGCTTCAGCTTCAGTAGTTGTTGAAAAAGTTTCAATTTTATCTGTCAGGGTTCTAATTTGATGCGTTTTTCTGTCCTTAAAAGATTTGCCAAAATATGAAGATACCCTTTTCTTTAAATCTTTTGCCTTGCCAATATATATAATCTTATTTTTAGAAAAAAACTTGTATATCCCGGGTGTATTGGGAACTTGATTTAAGTCTAATGCCATTAACTAAAAAATTTCTTTGCAATAAGTTTTCCGGCAGCAACTCCATATTGATCAAAAGGGTTAATTTGAAGCATACATGCCGTTATGAAAACTCTATGCTCCCAAGTTGCAAGCAAAAATCCGAGCCCTTCAAGAGATAACTTTTTTAGGTAGAAAAGATTCACTGGTGAGTTGCTATTAGTTTTTTCAAGTAAATTAATAGATCCTTTAATTTCAGAAGAAAGCAATGAAGCTTGCCCTTTTGCTTGAGCACTAGATAGTTGACTGTTGTTTGAAGTTGAGTAAATAATATCTGTACAAAATTCTGCCGTTCCTTGATGAAGAAGTTGAAAGTATGAATGTTGTGCTGTAGAACCAAAACCGCCAAATATTGACTGACCTGTTTCTTTGAATATCGATTGGGGATTGGCTGGCTTTCCAAGCGACTCCATCTCAAGTTGCTGAATATAATTAGTCAATGATCGCAATTTCCAATTGTATGAAAGCACCACTCTGTTCTTTTTATTTTTAAAGTTTGAAAACCACAAATCTGAGAATGCTAAAATTTTTATAAATTTTTGATATTTTTTATCTTCTTTTAACGATCCTAGCAACATTTTATCTGCATTGGAGCCGCCTTGTAAAAATTTAGAAAAATTATTTTCTAATCCTGCGCTGAGAGAGATTGGCGACCAAATAGAATACCTCCCTCCAATAGACTCTTGAAATGGAACGATACAACTTTTTTTAAACCCCATAGAAATAGCTTTTTCTCTATTTGCTGTTATTACTATTGAATTCTTAGAACTTCTCTCCTGACCAAGCCATTTAAAACATAACAATGTCTCATCTGTTGACAATGATTTTGATGAAAAAATATAGAAATTCTTTTGTCCAATTAATGGTTTTATTATTGAGTTAAATTCATCTTTATCAGGCCCAGAGACAAAATAGAAATTAAAATTTGATGATTGCTTCTGTGTAAACTCTTGGAGTAACTTTGGCCCCTCATATGAGCCGCCTATACCAAAAGTAATAATATTCTTAAAACCATTTCTTTTAATTCGTTGAATAAAAGGTTGAGTTATTTTCTTAAAGTTAAAATCATCCGATTTTGGATTAATCCTATATTGATGATGCAAGGCTGGCTTATTCTCAGTCTTGTTAACAATCTTGCCGCTGAACAGATCTTCTATAGAGCTTTGCAAATTCAGTTTTTGAGCTAATTCATCAAAAATTTTATAATGGTGAAATGTAAAATCATTGAAGTACGGATGATAATCAAAAAACTCTGATTCAAATTTAAAAGGTACTTTTCTTTTCTTTATCCCAGATTTTGACAACTTCTTAAGGTCTGAAAAGATACTTTTAGTAGACCTAGTATCCATAAATCAAATGATTAAAATTTTTTAATTCTTTTAAAATATCTGCCGCCTGAGTAATTGGCCTGCCAATAACCAAAAATGATGCTCCATGCTCAATAGCCCTTTTTGCACTCATGGTTCTTGCCTGATCATCCTCTACTTTAATATCTCTTATTCCTGGTGTAATTTTAATTGAATTAGGATTCAAAATATTTTTAGCTATCTCTAATTCAAGAGGTGAACAAACAATACCATCTAGATTGGTTTTTTTAGCAATCTTAAATAAATTTACTATTTGATCATGAAGAGAATTGCCAAATAAAGCCAATGTATCCAACTCTTTCAAGCTTGTAAGCACAGAAACTCCAATAATTTTTGTATTTACACTCTTACCCGCATCCATTGCTTTTTTTAGCATATCCTCACCTCCAGACAAGTGAACTGTAAGCATTTCAATTGCACAGCCATTGAAGCCTAAAATTGTGTTATGAACTGTATTAGGTATGTCATGCAATTTTAAGTCCAGAAAAATCTTGAACCCTCGTTGAGATACCTCTCGAAGAAATGATTTACCCAGCGCATTAAAGAGAATACTTCCGATTTTAATTCTACAAAGTTCTGGATCGAGCTGATCTAAAATCGCATTAGCTTTTTTAAGATCATATGTATCAATCGCTACAATGATTCTTGGATCAGTCATCAGCTTTAAGGAGTTTCTTTGAAGCTTTAAAATGCATAATAGATGTTTCACCCAAATAAGATTCTTCTTTTGTCTTAGGATTTATAAATCTCCTTGGTCTTATAGTTTTTTTTGAAAATGAGCCAAAGCCTCTTATTTCAACTCTATTATCTAATGCAACGGTATTGATAATTTCCTGCAGAATTAATTCAATTCCTTCAATAATTGTTTCATCATTTAGAGATGGAAATTTTCTTGATAGATGAATTGCTAAATCAGATTTATTAAAATTTTGTAACTGTTTATTCATTTTTAGTTCAAGAAGTATTTTGCTTTTGAAGTGGGGCTAAAACGAACTTTATTTTTGGATGGAATCTTATAAGGCTCCATGCTCTTTGGGTTTCTGCCTATTCTTTCTTTTGTTGTAAATCTTTCAAAAGAACCAAACCCAGAAAGCTTAAAATTTTTTTTAGATCTAAGAGTAGATTTTATAATCTGAAAAAATTCATCCACCAAAGAATCAGCGATATCAACTGAAAGCTTCAATTCTTTTTTTAATATTTCGCTTAGATCCTTTTTAGTCAAACTCATGACCTTATTTTAACATTCAATCTTTTTTCTAAAAGCTTCAATATCATTTGCATTGATCCATTGATTTCAGACTCTAATAAAGATTTAGTATTGCTTTGAAAAGTAAACCTTAATGTCATGCTGACAAAGCCTTTGGGGATATCTTTTCCTTCAAAAGTATCAATAAGATAAAACGAGGTGAGATACTTGATCGCTCCTTGATGTATCAGATTTTCAACTTCTTGATAAACAATAGATTTATCTATAACAATATTAATATCTCTGCTTGATGAGGGAAATTTGCTTGTCTTTTTGATTTTAGGATTCTTAACAAATAATGAGATTTTTTCCGGATAAATTTCAAATCCAAAAGTGGGTTTTTTAATTAACTTTTCTGTAACAGATAGATCAATTTCCCCAATGATTCCAATTTTTTGTTTTCCTACAAATATATCTAATGCATTTTCATTAAATGGACTCAAAGACTTAGCTTTATGAAATTGAGCATTTTGTATGCCCAGTGTTTGTATTAATTTTAAAATTTCAGCTTTCAATGAAAAGAAATCATAGATAAATTTTTTCTGGCTCCAGCTTTTATAAAATTCATGTTCATAAATCATTCCAGATAAATGTAGTGATTGGGTAAAGCCTCTTTTTTCTTTTTTAAATACGTTGCCAACTTCGAAAAATTTAATGGATGTATGTCCTTTTTTTACATTATTATGTACTGAATTAAATAAAGGCCTAAAAAGACTTCCTCGAAGAAATGGCTCATTTTCATTGATAGGATTTTGAAGTTCAGCAGGAGTCCAATTCTTAGAATTTAATTGTTGAAATGATTCTTTAGAAACAAATGGCATATGCATGAGCTCTTTAAAGCCAGCATAAACAAATCCAAGCCTAAGTTTATCTAGTACATCATCCTCTTTATTTTTGATAATTGGGCCAGCCTTGGGTTCTGATATTGGAATATTGTCATAGCCGTAACACCTTAATAATTCCTCATATAAATCTTCTTCGAGACAAATATCAAATCTGTGGCTAGGAATATTAAATACAAGACTTTTTGAGTTCTTATTCACAACATCAAAACCTAGGTTTTTTAATATTAGACACGCTTGGCTTGCCTGCATATTGAGGCCAGAGAAATTATTAAATCTTTCTATATTAAGATGTACATTTTTCTTTGTAGTTTTTTTAGACTGTGAATGATAAAGCTCAACTGAATCATATGTGGCTATTTGATTTAGTAGAAATACATATCTTTCTAAAGCTAATTTCTGGATTTCTGGATCTACACCTCTTTCAAAGCGATGCGAAGCGTCGGTTGCAAGACCGTATTTTCTAGCTTGATTAACGATAGTT
>MDSZ01141074.1_pt1 | contig 21947 bp, 22 predicted proteins | sample 811201 | NCBI WGS metagenome assembly MDSZ01 (sample SAMN05326647, study PRJNA326480) | marine metagenome | isolation source: seawater | place: Indian Ocean: North | collected 2010 | reverse complement strand
TTATTTGTTTATGGAGAAAAAGTATTAAAAACTTATAAATATGTATCGAAAAAAAAACAAGGAAATATTTTGCAAAATAAAAATGACTTTGATGACGTTTTCTCAAACGTAATTGAAAAAAATGATTATTTGATGATCAAAGGTTCAAATGCTACTGGCCTGAATAAAATTTCAAAAAATATAATTAAAGGAATATCTGATGCTATTTAGTTTTTTAACTTCTTTAATCGAGCAATATTCATTTTTAAATGTTTTTAAATACTTAACTTTTAGAACTGGTTTATCAGTGATTACATCTTTAGTTGTAGTTTTTATTGTAGGAGGTCCCCTTATTAAAATTTTTTCAAAAAGACAAATTACAGGTCCAATAAGACAAGATGGTCCCATAGATCATATTATTAAAAAGAGCGGAACCCCCACTATGGGAGGAATAATAATAATAATTGGTATGCTATCTGGTACTTTATTATGGGCTGACTTAAATAATATTTATATTTGGACATTAATTTTTGTTTTTTTAAGTTTAGGAGCTTTAGGTTTTGTAGACGATTTAATGAAAATAAACCTTAATAATTCACGTGGGTTAAATCCAAAATTAAAATTTTTAGGCCAACTTTTAATAGCTTTAGCTGCTCTTTATGCCTTAATAAATTACTCTAATCATGAATATCTTTATAATCTATATTTTCCTTTCTTTAAAAATTTAATATTTCAAATGGGTTTATTTTTTATTCCTTTTGGGCTTTTCGTTATCATCGGTTCTTCAAATGCAGTTAATTTAACAGATGGATTAGACGGTTTAGCTACCGTGCCCGTAATGTTAGTAGCGTTATCTTTTACCTTCATAAGTTATATTGTTGGAAACACTATTTTTTCAGAATATTTACAACTTCAATACATTCCTGATGTAGGAGAATTAGCAATTTTTTGTGGCTCTATAGTTGGTTCTTGTCTTGGTTTCCTATGGTATAACGCTCCTCCGGCTAAAATTTTTATGGGTGATACAGGATCTTTATCGCTAGGAGGATCTTTAGCTGCTGTTGCAATAATAGTTAAGCACGAAATAGTGTTAGCAATTATAGGCGGATTATTTGTCTTAGAGACAGTGTCAGTAATAATTCAAGTGATATCTTTCAAGCTGACAGGCAAAAGAGTTTTTAAAATGGCTCCGATTCATCACCATTTTGAAAAAAAAGGGTGGGCTGAGTCCACTATTGTTATAAGATTTTGGATAATAGCAATAATTTTGGCTTTAGTTGGTTTAGCTACGCTTAAACTAAGATAGTAGATGAATTTATATAAAAAATTAAGCAAAAAAAGTTTTGCAGTTTATGGCTTAGGGATCACGGGAGCTTCAGTAATTAATTATTTGAAGAAACTTAAAGTAAAAAAACTAAATGTTTGGGATGACAATAAAAACAAAAGATTAAAATTTAAGAATTTAATAGGTAAAAAATCTTTTTCGAAAATATTAAAAGCTTCAGATTATATAGTGTTAAGTCCAGGAGTAAATTTCAATAATTCGAAGTTTAAAAGGCAACTTATTAAAAATAGAAAAAAAATTATTACTGATTTAGATCTTTTTTATAATCAAAACCCCAAAGGTAAGACAATTGTTGTAACAGGCACTAATGGTAAATCAACAACATGTAAAATTATTGAACACGTTCTAAAAAAAATAAAAAACCTGTACAAATTGGAGGCAATATCGGTAAACCGGTATTAAATTTAAATACAAACAAAAGGTCTTTTTTTATTATTGAAGCTTCCTCATTTCAGCTAGCTTATTCAAATATTATAAAACCTAATTTTGCACTAATTTTAAACATAAGTAGAGACCATTTAGATTGGCACGGCAGCTACAAAAAGTATGTTGATGCAAAATTAAAAATTTTTAGAAATCAAGACAGGAATGATTACGCTTTATTAAATAATAAAAAACTCATTAAAATTTTCAAAAAAAATAAAAACCTAGGAAAGCTTAAAATTGTACCAAAAAAAAGTGCTTATAAATTTAAAAATGAAATTAATAATAAACATCTATCCCTTAAATCAAATGAGGAAAACATGGCTTTTGTTTTTTTGATTGCTAAAATATTAAAAATAAACGAAAAATCTTTTTATAGATCTTTAAACACCTTTAAAGGTTTGGACCATAGACATGAAATTTTTTTAAAGAGAAAAAATATTACTTTCATTAACGATTCAAAAGCCACTAGTTTTGAAGCATGTAAATTTGCTTTATTAAGTAATAAAAATATTTTTTGGATAGTAGGCGGATTACCTAAAATAAATGATAGATTTTCTTTAAAGCCACTCAAAAGCAACATTATTAAGTCATTTATTATTGGTAAATATTACAAACATTTTGTTAAACAATTAAAAGGGCAAATAGAATTTGAAATATCAAAAAAACTTGAGGTTGCAACACGTTCTATATTTGAAAAAATTTCAAAACAACCTAATCAAGAATTTACAGTTTTATTAAGCCCAGCAAGCGCCTCCTTTGATCAATTTAAAAATTTTGAGCAAAGAGGTGTTTTTTTTAAAAAAATAGTAAATTTTTATGGAAAAAAATACCTTTAAAGAAAAAATAAATGGTTATTGGCGAAATATAGATAAACATATTTTTTTTAGTTTCATAATTTTGTTTTCCTTAGGACTTTTTTTTTCATTCTCTTCAACATCTTCATTGGCTGGTGAAAGATTAAATAAAGATTATTATTTCTTTTTTTCGAAACATTTTGTTTTCGTTTTTTTATCCTTGTTTTCTATGATCTTTATTTCTTATTTAGATAAGAACTTTTTGGAGAAGGCAATTGTTCCAATTTTTATTTTTTTATTAATTTTATTAATTATTGTTCCACTATTTGGTATTGAAGTTAAAGGATCAAAAAGATGGTTAAATTTTTATTTTTTTAAACTTCAACCAATCGAGCTAGTTAAACCCTTCTTTATTTTAGTTACTGCTAAAATTTTATCGACGTCGAGTTCAAAAACGTCAAACAGTTCTTACTTTTTTAGTTTTTTACTTTTATTATCAATTATAATTTTATTAATAAACCAGCCAGATCTTGGTCAATCCATTTTGATTATAGGAACTTGGATTTCAATAGTTTTTATTTCTGGAATAAGCATTGTTTATATTTTAAGTTTTTTTGGTTTAACTATAGCTTCTTTTGTTGTTTTGCTAATTTTATTGCCTGAAAAATTAGGTTATATTACAAAACGTTTGACTTCTTTTTTAGATCCTACAAAAGGTGATAGTTTTCAATCTCAAAAAGCTTTAGACGCAATTAAACAGGGTGGATTAACCGGCCAAGGAATGGGAGAAGGAATTCTAAAAGATAGCGTACCCGAAGCTCACACTGATTATATTATTGCAGTCATCACAGAAGAATTTGGATCAATAGTTTCTATTTTAATAACCTTAACTTTTTTATTTATATCTTATAGAATTATTAAAAAAACAATTATTGAATTAGACAAAAATTTAAAAATATCACTTTGTGGATTAGCATCTTTACTAATTTTCCAAACTTTTATTCACATTGGTGTTAACACAAGTTTACTTCCAACTACAGGAATGACTCTACCTTTTCTAAGTTACGGAGGCTCATCCTTGCTTGGAAGTTCAATTTTGGCAGGAGTCATTTTAAATTACACAAAAAAAAGATTTAGCTATGAAGAAATTGAGTAAAAAAATATTAATTTCAACGGGTGGGACTGGCGGCCATGTTTTTCCAGCATATAGTTTAGCTCAATATTTTTTGAAACAAAATATACAAATAGAAATTATTACTGACAAAAGAGGTTTAAAATACCTTAAAGATTCAGGAATTGATTTAAAAGTTGTAAATACTGGAACAATTTTCCAGAAAAATTTAATTAAGATTATTTTATCTTTTTTTCAAATAATTTTTGCTTTTTTTTCCTCAATTTTTATAATTTTAAAAGCAAAACCTAGAATAGTTTTTGGAATGGGAGGATACTCTTCATTCCCCGTTTGTATAGCTGCCAAGTTTTTAAAGATTCCATACATTATTTATGAAAATAATTTATTAATTGGAAAAGCAAATAAGTTTTTACTACCTTTTGCGGAAAAATTTTTTGTAGCATATTCAAAATTAGAGGGTGTAAATAAAAAACACAAATATAAAACAGTTGAAATTGGAAATCTGATTCGGGAAGAAATTTTAAACTTTGAAAATCCAATGACAACTTCTGAAAAAAATACACTTAGTATTTTAATACTAGGGGGTAGTCAAGCCGCAAGGTCATTTGGTGAAAAAATTCCCAATATAATCAAAAAGTGTTCAAATGAAAAAATTAGACTTAAAATATTTCAGCAATGTCTTGAAAATCAAAATAAAATTGTTGAAGAAATATATAAGCAATTAAACATAGAATATGAGTTATTTAACTTTAGTAAAAATCTTCCAAGTTATTTTTCAAAAATAGACTTAGCTATCACTAGAGCAGGTTCATCAATGTTAGCAGAGCTTTTAAATTGCAGAGTTCCTATGATTTCAATACCTTTTCCTTACGCTGCGGAAAACCATCAATTAAAAAACGCTAAATACTTTGAAAAAGAGGGTTTTAGTTTTTTAGTTGAGGAAAGTGAAATTGACTACAAGCTATTTCCATTGATTAAAAGGATTCATAAAGATAAAAATATTTTATCAATAATGAAAAAAAAACAAAGTTATCACTCAGATAAAATGGTTTTTCAGAAAATAAATTATGAAATTAAGAAAATTATAAATGAATAAGATCAATATTGGAAAAAAAGAGATAGTTCACTTTATAGGTATAGGCGGAATAGGTATGAGTGGTTTAGCCCAAATAATGAAAACAATGGGTTTTAATATTCAAGGTAGCGATCTTGGAAAAAACAAAAATACAGAAAATTGTAAAAAACTTGGAATAAAAATATTTTTAGGTCATTCAAAAAAAAATTTAGCCAAGGCAACAATAGTAGTAAAATCAACAGCTATTAAAAATAATAACATTGAACTAACTCAATCAAGAATTAAAAAACTACCTATTTTTGAGAGAGCAGAAATGCTTGCAAACATAGTAGCGTTAAAAAAAAATATTATAGTCACAGGCTCCCATGGAAAAACAACTACAACTTCATTAATAGGAAAAATTTTATCTGAAGCAAAATTAGATCCAACTATAATCAATGGAGGTGTAATTAATTCAATAAAAAGCAATGCAAAATTTGGAAAAGGTCAATGGGCAGTGTTGGAGGCTGACGAGTCAGATGGAAGCTTTTTAAAACTTCCAATAAATTATTCTGTAATTACAAATTTAGACAATGAGCACCTAGATTTTTACAAAAATTTTAATAATTTATTTAATGCATTTAATGAGTTTGTAGATAAAACCCCACCAATTGGAAAGTCAATAATCTGCTCAGATGATACTCATTTAAAAAAAATTTTGAAAAAAGCAAAAACAAAAAACATTATTACATATGGTTTTAATAAAAGTGCAGATTTTCAAATTCAAAATCCAGAATATAAGAGCTCTTTTTCAAAGTTCGATTTGAAATTCATAATTAGTGGTAAAAAAACTTTCATTAAAAATATTGTTTTAAATTTAATTGGAAAACACAATATTTTAAACGCAACTGCTGCAATTATCGTATGTTTAAATCTTGGTATACATTTTAAAATAATTAAAAAATCCCTTAAAAAATTTTCTGGAGTTCAAAGAAGATTGACGAAAATCTTTGAAAAAAGAGGAAAAGAGTTTTATGATGATTATGCACACCACCCAACCGAAATTTTGTCAGTATTGAGCGGGTTAAGGGAAGTTTATAGAAATAGAAAAATAATATCTGTATTTCAACCACATAGATATTCACGTTTCAAAAATTTGAAGAAGGAATTTGCATCATGTTTTCTTTTGTCAGATCAAGTATTATTATGCCCAATGTATGCAGCTGGAGAGAGAAGAGATAAAAGTTTTAGTCAAAATAATTTTGCTAAATTAATAGCAAAATATTCTAAAACACAGGTAGTAGTCATTCACAATAAAGAGGATATCAAAAAATATCTCGACAAAAATTTAATAGAAAACGAGATTGTCATTGGCATGGGGGCAGGTTCAATATCGAAATGGATGAGAGAGCTAAAAGGAAATATATAATTATGGAAGTAAAAAATTTAATAAAAAATTATCCAAATATTACTGAAAAAGAAAATCTATCAAAATATAGTTGGTTTGGTCTTGGAGGCCCGGCTGAGTTTTTTTTTAGACCTCATAGCTTAAGTCAACTAGCGTCTTTTTTAAAAGAAGTTTCAAAAAAAGGAAAAAAAGTAAACATTATTGGTGCGGGGTCAAATACTCTAATTAGAGACGGCGGCGTGAGCGGTATTACAATCAAACTTGGCTCTAAATTTGCGTTTACTAATTTGATTGAAGAAAACGTTATTCACGTTGGGGCAGCTACATTAGATAAAAAGATATCAGATTTTGCTCTTGCGAATTCTCTTTCTAATTTTGAATTTTTATCTTGTATACCAGGTTCTATTGGAGGAGGAATAATTATGAATAGCGGTTGTTATGGAGATGAAATATCAAAAATTTTAATTTCGATTGAAGTTATGGACATGGAAGGGCACATAAGAGAAATTAAAAAAAATGATATAAAGTTTTTTTATAGAGGTTGTGATTTAGGAAATAATCAGATTATTTTAAGCGCAAAATTTCTAGGATTAAAAGCTAATAGGATAGACATAGAAAAAAAGCAAAATAGTCTTATTGAGAGAAAAAAAAACTCACAACCTAGTCAAGTCAAAACTTGCGGTAGCACTTTTAAAAATCCTCCTAACCAAAAAGCTTGGGAACTTATAAAACAATCAAACTGTGAAAACATGTTTGTTGGCCAAGCAAAAATTTCCACAAAGCATTGTAATTTCTTTGTAAACGAGGGAAAGGCTACTTCTATTGAAATTGAGCAGCTGATCAACAAAATCCAAAAACAAGTTTTAGAGAATACAGGGACTAAACTTGAACTAGAAATTAAGATTATCGGAAATGATTTAAAATAATGAAAAGAAAAAAAATTTTAGTTGTGTTAGGTGGAACTTCGAAAGAAAGAAAAATAAGTTTACAAACCGGAGAAGCATGTTTTAGTTCTATAAAAAGGATTGGATACAAAGTAAAAAAATTTGACCCTGCTAAAAATTTATTAAATGAGATAAATAACTCAGACGTGGATGTAATCTTTAATGCTCTACATGGTAAGGACGGAGAAGATGGAAATGCTCAAACTTATTTTGAGTATTTGCGAATTCCTTACACACATTCAGGTGTAATTACATCGATGAACGCAATGGATAAAGTAATATCAAAAAAAATTTTTAAAGAAAATAAAATATTATCACCCAAGTATTGTGTTATAAATTCCTCAAAATTTGAAAAAATAAATTTAAAAAAAATCATAAAAAATATTTTTTCTAACAATACGGTAGTTGTAAAACCCTCAAACGAGGGATCAAGTATTGGAGTTAAAATATGTAAAAACTTTAACACAGTTAAAAAAGCTTGTTCTCTTTTAAAAAAAAAATACGAAAATTTAATTATCGAAAAATTTATTGGTGGTCAGGAAATTCAGGTAGCTGTTTTAAATAACAAAGCTTTAGGGGCTATTGAACTAAAGCCAAAAAGATCTTTTTATGACTATAAAGCAAAATACTCAAAATCTGCTAAGACTTCGCACATAATGCCTGCAAATATTTCAAAAAGAAAATATAATGAAGTTCTCAAAATTGCAGAGAGGACTCATAAGGCTCTTAAATGCAGAGGAGTAACTAGATGTGATTTTAAATTTTTTAAAAATAAATTTTACTTGCTTGAGATTAATACCCAACCTGGAATGACTAATTTATCTCTGGTTCCTGAAATAGCCCAATATAAAGGTATAACTTTCGACAATCTCATAAAAAATCTCATTCGAGATGCAAGTATAAATAAATGAATAAGTCTCTTAAGATTTCACTATTAATTTTTTTTTTAATTTTTTTTACCACTTATGTACCAAAAAATACGATCGAAACAAAAAGTTTATTATTTCCTGTAAAAGAAATTAAAATAAAGAATATTGAGGTGACCAATGAGGAAAAATTGATTGAAAGATTATCTTTTTTATTAAACCAAAATATCCTTTTTTTAGACGAAACTAAGATCAAAAAGGCTATTACACAATTTGAATTTGTATCTAGTTTTAGCATTAAAAAGATTTATCCTAACGTTGTACAAATTTTAATCAAAGAAGAAATTCCTGTTGCAACTTTAATTGAAGATAAAAAAAAATTTTTCCTTACAGAAAAAGGAAAAAAAATTAAATTTAATAATATAAAAAAATTTAAGAATCTTCCATTAATTTTTGGTTCATACTCTAATTTTGAAAATTTTTTCTTAGATTTAAAAAATGTAGATTTTCCTATCGACACTATAGAATCATTTCATTATCTGGATATTGGCAGGTGGGATATCTTTCTTAAAAATGATAAAATTATAAAGTTACCAAAAGAAAACTATAAAGAAATTTTAAAAAGTTTTTTAACGATTTATAATGACAATGATTTTAAAAAATATAAATTATTTGATTATAGAATAAATGGTCAATTAATTTTAAATTAGTCAATATGGAAATTAACAAGCCCTATCTTATAGTTGAAATAAATGATAGCAAGTTTAATTTTTTAGTAATTAAATATGACGAAAATTTTGACTTTAAGGTTCTTCATTCAAGCTCCATAAACTCAGATGGCGTTTCAAATGGAAAAGTAAAAAATATAAAAATTGCTTCAAATTTAATAAAAAGTAATTTAGATAATATTGAAAAAATAGTTGGTTTTACTTTTAAAAATGCCACTGTAGTAAACAACCAAAATAACTATAATTGCATAAATGTATCTGGCTTTAAAAATCTTGCTGGATCCCAAATAACAAAGGATGATATTTCTTTTATTTTAAATGATTTAAGAAAGATTATTTCTGACAGTCAGCCCAACAATTCTTTAATACATTTATTCAATTCAAATTTCATTTTGGACAAAAATATAGTTAAGTCATTACCAATAGGATTACATGGAGAGTTTTATAACCAACATTTAACTTTTTTTTTACTACCTACCAATGATTTAAAAAACCTAAAATTAATTTTTCATAACTGCCACATTAGTATCGAAAGGATAATTTTTAAATACTTTGCCGATGGTATTAACTTTATCAGCAATAATAAAGTTTCGGATTTTTTTATAAAAATAAATATAGATAAAAAAAGAAGTAATATTTCAATTTTTAAAAATTTGTCATTTATCTTTTCTGAGGACTTTCTTTTTGGGAGTGATATTATTATGAAAGATGTTAAAAAGGCATGTTCATTAGATGAAGATACAGTTCAAAATATTTTTGATCGTCTATCATTCAGTAAATTAGAAAATAACAACAGCTTCTTAGAAAAAGATTACTTTACAAAAGATAATTATAAAAAAATAAGCTTAAAATTTCTCGATCAAATTGTTTCAGCAAGAATAGAAGAACTATTGAATATAATTTTAAAAAAAAATATAAATCTTAAATATTTAAGCAAACATATTGATATATATTTTTCTTTTGAGGATAAAAATATATTGAAAAATCTTCAATATAATTTCTCTAAAAATTTTACAGATAAACAAAAAATTATTTTCAATCCACAAACCCAAGATGAACAATTTAGATCTTGTCTTGGTTCAGCAGAACTTATTGGCAAAGGTTGGGAAAGAGAGGCATTACCTATTATACAAACAAAAAAGTCAGTAATATCAAGAATTTTTTCAACCTTTTTTGATTAACATCTTTTTGTATTTTTTTGAAACATTATTTGTTTTCAAGTGTCAAAAAGGTTTTTGTATAAGAATTTGTGCAAAGCTTAAATCAAAAAACTATTAATGAAACGATAGAACTTGAAGGCGTAGGATTACATAATGGCGTAAACGTAAATTTAGTCATTAAACCATCTAGTCCAAACACAGGTATTGTTTTTAAAAGAACTGACATTGATAATGAAAATATTATCGAGGCAAAATACGACAACGTTTCCGAACCAGTTTTATGCACTAAATTAAAAAATTCTAAAGGTGTTTCTATCTCTACTGTTGAACACTTAATGGCTGCATTCTACGGAGAGGGAATAGATAATGCATTGGTAGAAATAGATGCTTCTGAAATTCCTATAATGGATGGGTCAGCAGCAGAATTTGTAGAAGCGATTAGATCTGCTGGCGTTAAAGACCAAAAAGTTAAAAAAAAATTTATTAAAGTTTTAAAAAAAGTGGAAATTAAAGATGGTCCAAAATTTATATCTATCGAACCGTTAAAAAATGATTTAATAATTGATTTTGAAATAGTTTATAAAAATCCCTTAATTAGAACTAGAAGAAAAGAATTTAAGTTAAGTGAAGGAGATTTAACTTCAATCTATAATTCAAGAACATTTTGTTTATACGAGGATATTGATTTTATAAAAAGTAGAGGACTTGCAAAAGGTGGTTCACTTGATAACGCTGTTGTAGTTAAAGGTAATGAGATTTTAAATGAAAATGGTTTAAGAAGTAGGCACGAATTTGTTGAACATAAAATACTAGATTGCATGGGTGACTTAATGCTTTCAGGTTATAGAGTTCTTGGCCATGTCAAAACTTCACAAGGGGGGCATCAGCTCACAAACTCCTTATTAAGAAAATTTCTCGCTGACAAAAACAATTGGGAGTTTCAGAGTTACTCTGATAAGGAAAAAGACGCTAAAGATGGCTTTTCTAAAAGCACTATAGCAGCAATAGCCTAGCGAAATCTAAAAATTTACCTAATTAATTTTTTTTGATATGTCTTGAGTCAATGTATCGAAAGTTAATTTATTTTTTTTTAATATCATTACTATTTATTTCTTGCTCAAAAAATGAGCCGGTTATTCAAAAACCAAGTGATAAAGAAAAAGCTGTTTCCATATATAAAGAAGGAATTAAAAATATGGATTTAGGTTACTATTTTTTAGCAGCAAAAAAATTTAGCGAAGCGGAATTAATCTTAGAGCAAGTAGAGTTTTCCGCTAAAGCTTCTTTGATGGCTAGTTATTGCTACTACTCTATTAACTTTTACGACGAAGCTATTGAAAATTTGGAAAAATTTATAAAAAAATATCCAGCTGATAAAAATATACCTTATGCTAATTATCTAATAATAATATCTTATTATGAAAGAATTTTAGATAAAGAAAAAGATATTACGCCACTTATAAAATCTAAAGATAAAATAAATTTATTTCTAGAAAAATTTCCTAACACTGAGTATGCACTCGATTTGAAATTCAAACTTGACTTAATAAATAATCAACTTGCAGCTAAAGAATTATATGTTGCAAAATATTATATTAAAACGCAAAAATGGATTGCAGCAATAAATAGATTAAAGGTTATTGTAATTGACTTTAACGAAACAATTTTTATAGAAGAAGCACTTCATAGATTAACAGAAATTTACTATAAAATTGGAATGGTGGAAGAGGCAAAATCTACAGCTGCTCTTCTTGGCTACAACTATAACTCAGGTGAGTGGTATGAGAAGTCATACAAGATACTAAATAAAGATTATGAGATTAAGAAAAAACAAGATACCAAAAATGACGGTCTGATAAAAAGAACAATAAAGAAAATCCTAGAATAAGTTTATGACCAAATACGATAAAATTTTAATAGAGGAATATAATAAAAAAATTAAATTAATTTTGAGGCATAATAAACTTTATTACGAGAAAGACTCACCGATTATATCTGATGCAGAATATGATAAGTTAAAAAAAAGTATAATAGAGTTAGAAAATAAAAATCCTCATTTAGCTAAGAAAGGCTCAATTCAAAATATCATTGGCGCTCCGCCGTCAAATAAATTTAAAAAAGTCAAACATAAAAAAATGATGCTTTCTTTAACCAATGCTTTTTCTCAAGATGATATGGATGATTTTTTAAAAAAAATAAAAAATTTTTTAAAAATTGAAAAAAGTGAGATAGAACTTTTTTCGGAACCTAAAATTGACGGTATTTCAGCAACATTAATTTATGAAAATGGTGTTTTAAAATCTGGTTTGTCCAGAGGCGATGGCGAAACAGGAGAGGATATTCTTGAGAATCTTAAAACTATTAAACAAATACCAAAAAAAATAATTGATAAAAATCTTCCTAAAATTTTTGAGGTTAGGGGGGAAGTATACATTGGAAAAAAAGATTTTATCAAAATAAAGGAAAATTTTGCTAATCCTAGAAATGCTGCAGGCGGATCATTAAGACAAAAATATTCAAATGAGACTGCAAAAATTCCACTTAAATTTTTTGCCCATGGTTTTGGAGTTATAGAGCCAATGGTTTTCAAAACTCAATCAGAATTTTTAAATAAGATAAATACACTTGGCTTTTCTACTAATCCACTTAGCAAAGTTATAAAAAATAAAAATGATATTGAAAATTATTATAAAGAGATAGAAAGCATTAGATCTTCACTAGACTATGATATTGACGGATTAGTTTTTAAAGTTAACAATATTGAATTACAGACAAGACTTGGTAGCACCTCTCATTCACCCAGATGGGCTACAGCCTATAAATTTTCCTCAGAAAAAGCTACGACTAAAATTAATGATATAATAATTCAAGTTGGAAGAACAGGCGCTATTACCCCAGTTGCTAAAGTTGAACCAGTAACCGTAGGAGGAGTTGTTGTTTCTAATGCAACATTACATAATGAAGACGAAATTAACAGAAAAGATATCAGAGTGGGTGATACTATTGTTATTCAAAGAGCTGGAGACGTAATCCCCCAAGTTGTTTCAGTTGATAAATCAAAGAGATCAAATAAAAGTAAAAAGTTCTTCTTTCCTAACAAATGTTTATGCGGTTACAAAACGCAAAAAGAAATTAATTTTTTAACAAAAAAAGAGGATGCAGTAAGAAGATGCATAAGAGGGTATGAATGTAATTTTATAGCTAAAGAAAAGTTAAAACACATTGTTTCAAAAGAAGCTTTTAATATTGATGGCTTAGGAAAAAAGGTTATTGAACAACTATGGGATCTTAAATTAATTAAATTTCCTGCAGATATATTTGATTTAAATTATGAAAGGATAATAGAGTTAGAGGGATGGGGGGAGTTATCGATTCAAAATCTAAAAAATGCTATTAAAAAGGCAAAAACAATATCATTAGACAGATTCGTTTATTCAATTGGAATTAGACATATAGGACAAGAGAATGCAAAAATTCTAGGGAATTTTTTTATTTCTATAAAAAGTTTTTTAAAACTAACATCATCTGACTATAGAAAAAAAATATTAAAAAATTTAAGTGAATTAGATGGGATTGGAAATACACAAATAAAATCCATAGAAAATTTTTTTCAAAATTCAAAAAATACCCAAGTGCTTAAAGATTTAGTTAATGTTCTACAAGTAACAAATTTCAAAATTTCAACAAAGAAAGGTAAATTAAGTCAAAAGAATTTAATGTTTACTGGAGGTTTAGAAAAAATGAGTAGATCAGAGGCTAAATCTATAGCAGAGGAAAACGGAGGCAAGGTATTAGGAAACATCTCTAAAAAATTAGATATCCTAATTGTCGGGAATTTAAAACCAACAAAAAAAAAAATTGAAAAAGCAAAAGAATTCAAAATCAAAATTTTTTCAGAAAAAGAATGGTACGATTTTCTAAATATTTGAGCAAACAGATTTTAAATAAACTAACTCTTTTTGGTTCATATATTCTTTAAGCTTATTGTAAACTTTTCTATGATAGTTGTTTAACCACTTCACTTCTGCACCATTCATAAGACTTTTATTTACCAAGCTTTTATCTATTGGCGCTAAAGTAAGATTTTCAAATTTTAAAACATTTTTTTTCTTAACAACAGTAATTAAATTTTCAATTCTTATTCCAAATTTTCCGCTCTTATAGTATCCAGGCTCATTAGATAGCACCATTCCTTCAACAAGTTTTACTTTATTAAACTTTGAAATAGCTTGGGGACCTTCATGAACATTTAAAAAGTAACCTACTCCATGACCGGTTCCGTGGGGGTAATCGAGATTAATCTCTTGTAAATACTTTCTTGCTTTTCGATCTATAATACTTCCATTAGTATTTTTTTTAAATTTAAAGTTTACAACAGCAATGTGGCCTTTTAAAACTCTTGTAAAAATTTCTTTAATATTTCTACTTTTATTGTTTAAAGACAAAGTTCTTGTTACGTCTGTTGTGCCAAAAAAATATTGTCCGCCAGAGTCGACCAGGTAAAGATCACCTTTTTTTAAAATTCTATTACTTTTTTTGTTGGCTCTGTAATGAATAATTGAACTATTAGGCCCAGATCCAGATATCGTTGGGAAGCTTGAAAATTTAAAATTTTTATTTTGTTTTCTAAATTGAAATAACTTTTTCTCTGCAATTATTTCTGTTATCCTTTTTCTTTTGTAATTATTTTTAATCCAAATCAAAAATTTTGTAAGTGCAGCTCCATCGACTACATGAGCTTTTCTAATATTGCTTATCTCAACTTTGTTTTTTTGTGATTTAAAATTGTAAATTGGATCAAGATCTGAAATTACCTTGTTATTTTTTTCAACAAGGTACTTATAATGTAATGAACAAGTTAATGAGTCTAGAAATATTTTTTTACTCTTAATATTAGCTAAAAAGCTATTAATTCTATTTAAATCTAAAAATCTTATTTTAATTCTAAATTTTCTTTTAAAACCATCATTAATTTGATTAGATTTACAAAATAAGTAAATTTTAGAATGTCGATCAATTAGCATATAAGCATTTGTTATTGGTGAATAATCCGAGTCTCTTCCTCTAATGTTTAATAACCAAGAGATATTTTCAGAAGATGTAACGAAAAGTAAATCCATTTTATTTCTTTTTAGAAAATCAGTAATTAATTTGACTTTTTTATTAGTTTTTTGACCAATAAATTTATCTTCTAACGTATAAAACTTTTTATATTTTGAACTTTTTTTTTTTCGCCAAATTTGGTCAATTAAATTAGTCTCAATAGGTTTCAATATACTTTTTGTATTATTAAAGATTAGCTTTAATCCTCGTTCAGTATGTAATTTGGGATCAAAGCCAATTTTTAATTTTTTTTTCAATACTAAACTTGGATTTTCTTTTGGAATAGTTAATATTTTAAATTTTTGCCCACTCTGTATCTTTGCTTGAGAGGTATACCTTCCATCTACAAATAAATAGTTTTTATTTTTTAAAATTATTGCAAAGCCGGCTGATCCCGAAAAATTAGAAATATATCTCAATCTGTCATTTGAGCGATTAATATATTCATTAAAAAATTCATCATTTTTAGGAATTAAATATCCATCTAACTTATAATAATTTATCAAATCTATTAATTTTTTCATTCAAGTAATTTTTTCTTTAATCTAGCCCAGCCTGGACTACGATACTCCTCGTTTGCATCAAAACTTTGATCTTGATTAAAATCAAAATCATCAGACATTTCTTTTGGTGTATCATCATTTTTTTCAACGTTATTCTCAGGTATTTCATTTACAAACCTTGAGGGTAAAGTCTCAATATAATCTCCGTGATATGCTCTTTTCATTGCAAAAGATATGAACGCTTCTCTTTTTGCTCGTGTAATTCCTACATAGGCTAACCTTCTTTCCTCTTCTAATGCAAAATCTCCTTTTTCCTCAAGGGATTTCTGGTGAGGAAATAAACCCTCTTCCCAACCAGGTAAAAAAACTACATCAAATTCAAGACCTTTAGCAGCATGCATTGTCATTAAATTTATTTTTTCGCCTTCCCACTCCTGATCAATTGATGTAGCTAATGCTACATGCTCTAAAAAACTTTCTAAGTTATCATAATCTTGCATGGCTCTTAATAGTTCTTTTAGATTTTCAAGTCTATTTTCGTTCTCGATATCTTTTTTATTTTTTAATAATTGTGAATATCCTGACTCATCAAGAACAAGTTTAAGTAAATCATAATGTTTTTTATTTTTTGAGTCTTTCCTCCATTTATGTATCATATTTATTAATTGCGATAAGCTAGTTTTAATTTTTGGTTTTAAATTACTAAGCTCAATATTTTTTATAATTGAATCTTCTAAACATAATTTATTTTTACTAGCAAACTCAAAAAGTTGTTTTAGAGTACTCTCGCCAACACCTCTTTTAGGTACACCAATTACTCGTTCTAAAGCTAAGTCATCAAATTTTTGATTTATTATTCTCAAATAAGATATCGCATCTTTAATTTCTGCTCTTTCATAAAATTTTATACCCCCAAGAACTCTATATCCAATTCCAATTTTTAAAAATCTTTCCTCAAACTCCCTTGTCTGATAGATTGCCCTAACTAATATACTTATATTGTTAAGAGAATATTTTTTCTTTAAATTATGTTCGATTGTATCAGATATTCCAACCGCCTCATCTTTTCCGTTATGATAACAATTTAATTTTACTAATTCACCATCTTCGCTTGAGGACCAAAGTTTTTTTCCTAACCTTTTTTCATTATTAGAAATTACAGATGATGCTGTCGCAAGAATATTTTTAGTTGACCTATAGTTTTGCTCCAATTTAAAAATACTACAATTTTCATAAATTTTATCAAAAGTTAAAAAATTTTTTATTTCTGCACCCCTCCAACTATAAATAGATTGATCATCATCACCTACACAACAAATGTTTCTACTCTTATTTACTAAAAGATTTAGCCATTTATTTTGTATAAAATTTGTATCTTGATATTCATCAACCAAAATATACTTAAAATTGTTTACGTAAATATCGCGTATTTCTTTATGATTTTCGAACAATTTTACGCAATAAAGTAAAAGATCTCCAAAATCACAGGCGTTTAAATCTTTAATTTTATTTTGATAAATTTCATAAACTCGCAATATTGACTTTTCTAAAGGATAGCCTTTTTTAACTTGAACATCTTTTGGCAGCAAACCTTTATTTTTCCATTGATCAATAAATGAAATTATAAATTGTGGAGATATTTTTTTTGCATCAATATTCTCGGCTGAACAAATCTTCCTAATCAATTTTTTTTGATCATCAGTATCTAATATAGTAAAGTTACTTTTCAATCCTAAGGCTTCTGCATGTCTCCGTAAAAATTTTACACTTATGGAATGAAAAGTTCCTAACCAAGGGACAGAATTTGATTTAGTACTCACATACTTTAAGACTCTGTTTTGCATTTCTTTTGCAGCTTTATTTGTAAAAGTCACACACAATATTTGATTAGGCCAAGCTTTTTTCGTGTTAATAATGTATGCTAACCTAGTTGTTAAGACTCTTGTTTTTCCAGAACCGGCTCCCGCTACTACCAAGTTTGGGCCTTCTGTATTTAAAACAGCCTTTTTTTGTTCTTCATTAAGATTTTGCAATAATTTTTTTGAGTCCATAAATTGATTATATACGTTTGTAATACTATTTTAAATGAAGACAAACAATTTGAATTACTTAGGCCTAGTCATCAACATGGGGTTCATTATCTTATCGTATTCTTTTTCTGTAAGAACCTTTGATTTAATAACTTCTTCTTTTAAGGTTGTTCCGTTTTTATGTGCGGCTTTAGCTATTTTAGCAGCTTTATCATACCCAATTTTTGGCGACAAAGCTGTGACTAACATCAAAGAATTATCTAAAAACGATTTTATTTTCTTTTTATCTGGTTTAATTCCTTTTACACAATACAGCGCAAAGGTTTTAGCACAATCGGCCATTATATGAATAGATTGCAGTATATTATGAATTATTAAAGGTTTAAAAACATTCAATTCGAAATGACCGTTCGATCCCGCCATCGTAATACCATTATGATTTCCAATAACTTTTACGCATACCATTGTTACAGCCTCACACTGAGTGGGGTTTATTTTTCCAGGCATTATCGACGACCCTGGTTCATTTTCTGGTAATATTAATTCACCATAACCACCTCTAGGACCAGAACCAAGAAATCTAATATCATTAGCTATTTTCATTAAACAAACAGCAGTAGTATTCATTGTGCCAGAAAAATTTACAATAGCGTCATGAGCTGCAAGAGCTGCAAACTTATTTGGCGCTGGTTTAAAAGGGAGTTTTGTTATTTTACTAATTTCTCTAACTATTTTTTTATCAAAATTCTTTCGAGTATTTAAACCAGTACCAACTGCTGTTCCGCCTTGAGCCAAAAAATAAATTTCTTTAAGAGCTCTCTCTATTCTCTCAATACATTTTGTCAGTTGAGAATGATATCCCGAAAACTCTTGACCTAATGTAATTGGTGTAGCATCTTGTAAATGTGTTCGACCTAATTTCACAATCTTTTTAAATTCAGATGCTTTCTTGCCTAATTCTTTATTTAAAATTTTTAAAGATGGTAAAAGAAGCTCTCTTGTTTTCATTGCAATTGAAATATGCATAGCTGTTGGAAAAACATCATTTGTAGATTGTGATTTATTTACATGATTATTAGGATGAATTGGTTTTTTTGTTCCCATTTTTCCACCCATCATTTGAATAGCTCTATTAGCAATAACTTCGTTAACATTCATATTAGTTTGCGTTCCAGAACCGGTTTGCCAGACCTTCAAAGGAAAATTATCATCTAATTTACCTTTTATAATTTCATCAGCGGCTTTTATGATATACTTACTTAATTTATTTTCTAAGTCTCCATTTTTTGCATTTACAACCGCTGCTGCTCTTTTAATAATAGCTATAGATCTTATAAGCCTAGGTCTTACTAGAAAGTCTCCTATATCAAAATATTTATTAGATCTTTGGGTTGAAGCACCCCAATACTTATCACCAGGTACTTTAATTTTCCCTAAGCTATCGAATTCAATTCTGTATTTCATTTATGATTCTGCGTTATAATACACTATTTATTTTAAAACAAAATACATAGTGAGGATTAATGACCAATTTCGACAAAGTAAAAATATTTATGCAAACATTTGGCCAGGAAGTAAAAAATAAACCTGATTTTCCTGATGAAAAAATAGTTAAACTTAGATACGAGCTTATTGATGAAGAGCTTAAAGAATTTAAAGAAGCTATAGAAAAAAAAGACATAAAAGAAGTAGCAGACGCGCTAACCGATATACTGTATGTTGCTTACGGAGCAGGACATGCTTTTGGTATAAATTTAGACAAATGTTTTACCGAAGTTCAAAACTCCAATATGAGCAAACTAGATAAAAACGGTAAACCGATTTACAATGATAAAGGGAAAGTGATGAAAGGTCCAAATTTTTTTGAGCCTGATTTAGGAAAATTTTTAAACTAATGAAAGAACATTATTACTGGATTTTAATAGGAATAGCTTTAGGCCTGTTATTCTATTTAGGAGATAAATATATTTTTTAGTTTTTTTATAAGTGAAAAAGATTGCTACGATTTCAGTTTTATTAATAATTTTTATTTTAATTTTTAACAACTTTATAATTGGCAAATATTTTTCTCACAAACTATCTAATTGGGTAAGTAGAGAGGTTTATCTAGACCATTTTTCAATTGATTACCCAGAAAAAATTACAATTAAAAATATTGAAATAAAAAATTCAGGTAGAGAATTTAAAGATAATATTTTTTTTGCACAAAAAATTGATATTATTTTCGATTACAAATCTTTTTTGTTTAGCGATCTAATAATTATAAAAAATTTAAATATTTATGAACCTGAGTTTTTTCTTAACATTATTCAAAACAAAAAAAATAAAATTGGAAAAAAAAATTCATATAAAGATAATATTGGTGTAGCTGATAAAATTTATAAAGAATTGCCTGATAAAGTTTGGCCGAAAAAGGTGAGAGATGTTAATTTTCTGATTAAAAATGCTAAATTAATTAATCCACGCGCGCATATTCAAGTTTTTTCAAAAAATAAAAAAACTAAAATAAATCTATCAAATATGAGTTTTAATAACGTAGGAAATGAAAAAGGTTACCAACATTACAAGGAAGTTTTAAAATTTATATTTTTTGACATCGTAAATAGAGTAGTAGAACCTGAACTAAAAAGATTTTTAAAAAATACTTATAATTTTTAAAAAGGTTTATTTATTAAAAAATTTTTGTATTAATTTTCTTGTCATCTATACCTAATGTATTTTCATCATCCTGGCCGATAAATTTGTGATAGTCTTTATGATTAAAATTATGAAGCATAAAAAATTGGTTTTTTCCTAAAGGAAATCTAAAATCATTTATATTATCTAATGATTTCCCAATTTTGATATTAGAATTTTCGTTATTAAATTCTTTGATAGCTAGCAATTCTCCGTTATGTTCGTTAAACCAGTGGTAGGTTGAAAAAACATCATCAAAATAACAGTATACTCTTGGAGTTAGGTATTTTTCTAAACTAGACAGTTTTTTTAGAAATTTTTTGGTAGATGTGTATAGATCTAAATCAAAAAAAATACATGATATATTTTTAGGATTTAATTTTTCAAATTCTAAGATTGTTTTTTCTATATCTCCGTAAAATATTTTGCTACTAACAACATTCTCAAGTTTTGCTTTATCAACTTTATATTGTCCCTTTCTCCAAAAAAAAGGTAAGTCAAATTTATTATTAACTTCAGGCAAACCTTCACCTAAATCAAAACCATAAATTTTAATTTCTATATTTGTTAATTTTTCAATTTTTTTTTTATACTTTTCAAGAGAAATTATTCCATTTCCTCCAGCGACACCAAGCTCTAGGACAGTAACTGAATTGTAACCTAACTTTTTTGCCTCAAGAACACTTTCTAGCAAAATTGTTTCGTAATGTGGTCTAAATTGTTTATATTTATGCGTGAGGTATTTTAGTATTGCAACTCTTAGGGGTTTTTCGTACCCAAGAACTCTTAATAAAAAAATTTTTAATCTGTATAAAAGCATCGTAAGGGGACTTTTGTTTCAGTCCCCAAACTAAGTATAATTAACTTTTAAATAGTTCTAAAGCCTTTTTTAAAAGCTCTTCTGATTTAGCGTGTTCTCCGCTTGAATGCGCTTTTACGCCTTGTTCATGAAGTTTTTTTGCTGCTTCAATTTTTGACTCTACTTTTTTAGCTAGCATCGGACAAGATCCTGCAAATGCTGAGCTTGAAAATAGCAAGATCGTTAGTGTTAATATAATGTTTTTCATATTCTCCTTTTTTTAAAACCCCATATTTGACCAGTTGTCGTAATCTTCAAATCTTTTTAGTTCTTTTTTGGAAATAGGTCTAAAAAGAACGTAAGCTAATACAACTGTTAAAATTAAGAGTATTAATGTTTTCATCTAATATAATTAATATTTTTAAGATATTTTTGTAATGCGACTTAAAATCATAATTAGACGATAAAATTGATCACTTTAAATAGTTATAAAGTGTTTAATAATTCTGCAGCAACTTTTTTAGACTTTCCTAAATATTTTATTTTTTTTATCGATTCTAAATTAGACTTGTTACCATCAACTACAACAAACCCTATCATTCCCATAGTTTTGTGTGGGGTACACCAATAAGCGTAAATACCAGGAACTTTAAACGTATACTGAACATCTTTACTCATTGGAGATCTAAATTTTCCAACGCCATCTGGAACTCCACCATTTATAAATTCTACGTTATGTCCTGGATTAACTGATTTCCAAAGCACAGTGTCACCTACGCTTACATTCAAAACTTTTTTTGAATAAACCATAAGTTCTTTACCAGACTTATTGAGCATCTCAACTGTCTGTTCAGCAGCGTTTAAAGGCTTGAATAGAATAAAAGTAATTAAAATTAAAAGTATTTTTTTCATGGTTCTAAACTATCTGATTTTAGAAACTAATTTACATTAATGTAAATTAGTTTCTAAAATCAGATAGTTTAGAACCATGAAAAAAATA
>MDSZ01112588.1_pt1 | contig 21947 bp, 23 predicted proteins | sample 811201 | NCBI WGS metagenome assembly MDSZ01 (sample SAMN05326647, study PRJNA326480) | marine metagenome | isolation source: seawater | place: Indian Ocean: North | collected 2010 | reverse complement strand
TAAGATACAATAAAATATTAGAAAAAAATAATATCCCACCAACTAATGGAATTTTTTTTTTATGAATTTTACGTGAAAAATCAGGAATATCATAAAGATTTATTATATGAGCTGATTTTAAAACAATATTTATAATCAGAATGTTAGCCAAAATTAAAGTAAATATTAAAATTAAATTATTCATGTTTATTTAATTGATAAAGATAAAAACCTAATGGAAGATAAATTATAGCATTTAAATAATTATTAAAAAAGTTTCCATTAGGAAGAATGAAAATAAATGCATTTACAACGAATCCAATATTTAAAAAATATAATTTTACTTGCTTTAAAGAAAGCTCTAACTTTTTAATTTTTGTTAGATATAATTGAAACAAGATTTTTTTCATTAATAAAAAAAATATAAACAAATAAAAAAAGGTTCCTAATAGTCCAGTTTCTGCCATTATTTGGAGTATAAAATTATGGGGATGGGTTGTGCAACTGGATTGTTCAATAAAAAACTTTTCATCTGAGCATTTTTTTCTATACATATTTGGTCCCTTGCCAATAATAGGGCTGTCTTTAAACATTTTAAATGCTGTCATAAAATGTACTTCATGTGCTCTAGAAAAAAGATAAAAACCTCTATCTGGTTTTTGCTTAAAATAAATATCTTCACCAGTTTCAAATGTATATTGCTTAATTCCTATACCTTGCAATGTTTGGTCAATTATTCTCTCCTTTAAATCTGCATTATTGTAAACAATTAGTACAGAAGTAAAAAAGTAAAAAAGTAAAAATGATAAAAATTTCAACAACTTTTTTTCAAACAAAATATAAATTGAAAATATAAAAAGGCTTAGTCCAAAAAAAGCTGTTCTCTCGCCAGAAATTAAAACTAAAATTGTAAGAAGAAATAAAAACGATATAAGCTTATAGTTTACTTTATGGTTTATAAAATAAAATAAAAATAAATACAGTGGTAACAATCTCATAATAAAACTTCCTACAATTTGCCTATCGCCAAATGGGCCTGTTAATCTTAAACCAGGTTTTTCAAATCCCATTAAACCTTTACCAAAAAAAAATTGGAGAAATGATTCAATTAATACGATTATCAAAGTTAAAGTTAAAAAATAAAAGAAGCATCTTGTAAAGTAATTATAATTTTTTATTAAAAAACTTATAAACACAGAGAAAATAAAAAACCTTGCATAAAAAAATGAACTTTTAAGAGAGAAAGAAATATTTTCAGACAATAAAGAGTTTAAAACAATATAAATCCAAAAAATAAAAAAAAAATTTAAATAAATAATTATTAAAGTATTCAAATAATTTATATTTGAAAATTAAATAAATAAAAAAAAAAGAGCAAATAAATATTGTTAAGTCTGGCAAAAAAGGACCAGTTAATAATGAAATTGGAAATAAGCAGACAAGTATAATTGAGATATTAGCATACATCACATCATATTTAGATTTTATTTCAAATTTTTCAGATTTTTCAAAAATTTTTAAGATAAAACTCATATAATTTATAGAATTTAGATTTAGTATTATGATAAGACTTTATTTTAAAATATTAAAGATTAAATGCAAATAAATTCACCAGGATATTGTTTCGTATCTTTATATCAATCATACCCTTCTTACCACGGGGCTTCGGATATAACTTATAATTTTTTTAATTCTTGGCCTAACAAAAACAAAAAGCTATTTCAAATTACAAATTCAAAAATTAAAAAAAAAAAATATTTAATATTAGTAATAAATTCGGTTTTTTAGGAACCCTTTATAATCTTTTTTTAATAACTTATCACATTAAAAAATATTTTAATAAATATCATAAAAAAGTTTTAATTATTGAAGGTGCAAGTTGGGCAGGATACATATATTTTTTAACAAATTTATGTAAAATTTTTATCAAAGATGTAATTATAATATATCATGCACATAATTTAGAGTATGAAGTTAGAAAATTAAAAAATAATTTTTTTATTTCTTATATAACTTTTATTTTAGAGAAACTTATTTATAAAAGTTATATTGGAACTTGTGTTAGTGCAAAAGATTATAAATTTATTTTAAAAAATTATGGAACTAAACCGATATTATTTGAGAATGGAATAATAAATTTTAAGGATGAACCCTTAATAAACAAAAAATTAAATAAAAAAAAATTTATTTTATTTTGCGGTTCTTATAGCTACTGGCCCAATAAAATTGCAATAGATGAAATAATAAAACAAAGGAAAATTTTTGAAAATATTTATCCAAATATAAAATTTGTATTTACTGGCGAAGGTATAAATAATTTTAAATATAAAAATTTTTTAAATTTAGGAATTGTAAAAAAAACAAATTTAGTGTGGTTAATTAAAAATTGTTTTTTGTTTTATGCGCCAATGCCAAAGGCACCAGGAACAAAATTAAAAATAATAGAAGCCATATATCATGGTGCAAAAGTTATTTGTTCAAAACATGCATTAGTAGGTATAAAAAATATAAAAAATATGAAATCAATAATTATAACATCGGAGAATAAGCTTAAATACAATTTGAATCAAATAAAAAAAATTAAAAAAAAAAAAAATAAAATTAAAGATTTAAAAATGTTTAGAAAACATTATGATTTAAACAAAAAAACGATCAACTTTTATGAAAAAATTAACAAACTTTTATAGTTACTATAATTTTTTTATAATTTTATTTATATGTATTATAATTTGGGGATCTTTAGGAACTAAATATATCCCATTTTCTGAATTAAATTTATTAAATGAAAATTATTCATCAATACTTCATGATATTAAAATTATTATTAACAATTTAAGATATTTTGCACCATTAGGCTTGTTGATACTTTTATATTTTTTAAAAAAAAAAATTAAATATAGTTTCGTTTTTGACTTTATTACTTTTACTATTTTTTTTACTTTTTTAATTGGAAGTTATAATCTCTATTATTTTAATCAGAATTTAATCGATTTATTCTCTAATAATGATTTACTAATAATAACTGGTTATACGCCAAAGTTAATAAGAGATATTATGATGTGTTTTTATTTTATATTTGCTTATTTAGTACTAAGAATATTAGATAAAAACGAACTTTATCTTTTCATCAAAATTAGTTTTGGTTTTTTAATATTTTCATCTTTGTTAACTCTGATGTATGCTTACAGGGAATATATTACAAACTTAAAAGAATATCTTTATTTTACTCAGTTTTTGGTTAATGGAGAGCTATTTGGAGTTCCATCAATTAGATCTTTGGGATTGAGCAGAAACTTGTTTATTATAATTATTCCAATTAGCTTATATTATTTTTTTAGTAGAGAAAAAAAATTTAAAATTTTATTTTTATTAGCAATTATTTTTTTATCATTTAACATTTTTCAACTACAATCAAGGACTAGTCTTTATTCTTATTATATTTACTGCTTTATTATAATTACAGTTTTGTTTTTTAATAAAAGTTATAAGGAAATTGTTAAGAGTTTATTTATACTCATATTAATACCTCAAATTTTAAATATTACAGTTCCAATAACTAAAAAATATTTAATAAATAATACACTTGAATTTAAATTTCCAAATAGCAGAATTTCTACCATGATGCCTAACAACCCCTCACTTTCGAAAAAAATTGATCAAATGAAAATGGATAATGTTGATGATGAAAAATTTTATGATGAAAATATCGATAAAAAAATTAATTATTTGGTAGTTTCAGAATATACTTCAGGAAGAGTAAATCTATGGAGAAAAACATTAGAAATATTTGAATTAAAAAATAATCATAAATTTAATTTTTTAGGATTTGGTCCCGCGGCTGATAGATATTTTTTAAAAGAAACTGTATCTAATTCATTTTTTTATTCTTTAATCTCAGGAGGTATATTTGGCCTTGTTTTCACAGTGATTTTTCATTTTTATGTAACTATTAATTTATGTAAATTCTTACTACAAAAAAAAAAAATTTCTGAAGACATACTTTCATATTCATTAATTTTTATAATATTTTATATACTATTAAGAGGTTTAGTAGAGAGTAGTTTTGTGATGTATGGTATTGATAATATTATATTGTTTCAAAGTATAGTTTATTTGAAAAAATTTAAAATTACTTAAAAGCATTTAATATTTTTTCTATTTCTAATTTAGTATCATTTATGTTTTTAAATGTAATTGGAAAAATTTGTTTTTTATCTAGAAATTCCTTATCAAAATCTAAATTTTCATCAAAAAAAACTTTTACACCTCTAGAAATACAGTCAAAACAAAACAAAGAATAAAAGTTTTCAGAACTTATGATTGTATATTTGGTTTTTTCACATAAATTTAAAACCTCTTCTCTAGAGATTAAACCATATTCTTCAATTCCATCTAAATTCGTTTTTTCTCCAATAGTTACTATTCTGTAGTTTTTTCGTAATACTTTTATAAATTCGACCAATTGTTCTGTACCTTTAGAAGGATAAAAACGAGTATAAAAAATAAAATCAATATCTTTTTCATCAATATTTACTTCTTGCTTAGTTAAATAAAGATTGTTCATAAAGTTAAATTTTGATTTTTTTAAAACTTTTTCAAATAAAATTGACTTTAGATTTGAGGTATTAAAATGCAAATTTTTATATCTAAATGAAAGAATTATATTTGATATAAAAAACTGTATTGGCATCAAATATTTTCTAAAAAATTTTTCCCAAATTTTTATATTTTTATTATAATCTTGCGATCCAGTTATTGGTCCCAAAATAGTATTTGGAGGCAGTAACAAAAAAATAACAAAATTCCATAGTGGTAAAAAATTTATATAAGCAACTTTATTTCCTGTTAAATATTTATACCAAAGATAAGGAATACCAATAAAGGGATTTATATATCTATCTGCAAAGTTAAGACTTGCGAGTTTTATTGGATTTATTTTTTCCATTTTCTCCAAATTTGTTTTTGAATTATAATTTCTTACAAAAATATTTGTTTTTTTTAAGTTATATTTATTTAAAATATATTCTAAAAATAAATTAGCAGTTATTCCTTCGCCATTAGTTTTACTATAATCACAAACCCAACAAAAAATCGGCTCTTTGGTTTTTGTTATATTTAATTTTTTATTCCACTCTTTATCGCTACTTATAAAATCAATAAACTGAGAATTTAACGACTGAAAAATATTTGTAATGTTTCTGCCCAAAAACCATGGGAGTGAATCTAATATAATATAAAAAAAATCTTTTATTTTTATAGGATCAACAAAGTTTTTTGCTTCTTCTAAATATAAATCCGTAGATCCTGTCTCTCTAAAAGTTATTTGATTATCATGATATTTAAAGCCAGAAAGATAGCTATTAATAATGTGAAGCTTATGCTTTTTTGCAAAAGTATACCATAAATACATGTCGCCACTTTTTTTTAATTTCTTAAAATAATCAATATCTAAATCTTCTATTAATTTTGGTCTCCAAAAGGTTGACTCTTGTTGTATAAAAGGAAGATATTTACCATACACGCCACATCTTATTAAATTTGATCTAAAGTTGTATGGAATTTGAATTTTTATTATTTCAGAAGCTTCATTATAGATAATCTTTAAACCTGTAGCCCAGTTAATCTGATTGTTTGAAAAAACTTTTTTTAAAACTGAAAATGCAGATTTATTCAAAAAATCTCCAGCATTTAGATATCCCATTACATCTCCATTTATATGCTTGAAACCTTTTGAAAGACCGTCATAAAGACCTTCATCTTTTTCGATAAAATGTTTTATTTGTGGGCATAATTTACTATAGTGTTGAATAATAGAATTTGTGTTATCTTTTGAATCTCCATCAACTATAATGTATTCAAGTTCACATTTTGAATTTAAAAATTCAGTTTGCTGTATAACTGACTCAATTGTTTCTTTAATATATTTTTCAGCATTATAACATGTTGTGATAATTGAAAATTTAAACATAAACTAAACTTATGATAATTAAAAAAAAAATTCTTTCAAACGAAATTATAAGAAGAAAACTGAAACAAATTAGATCAAAAGACAAACATTTATTTAAGAACGATCATGTCAGGTTTATTGGTAACAGTTATATATATAACTTAAAAAATACAACAATATCATCTGATGGAAGATTAATAACTACGTCAAATGGAATTATTAATGATTATCTCGGTTTTAGCAGCATTAGTAAGAAAGTTGCTCTTAAAAAAATTGTTTTAAAATCAATCTATTATCTAAATATATTTATTAAAAAAATTTTTTTCAAAAGTATTTTTGTTAATATGAATTGTGTTGTTATATACAATAGAAATTCAAACGGTTTTTTTCATTGGTTAACAGATACTCTTCCAAAAATTACTATAGCGAGAAAAATTAACAAAAAATTTACTTTAGTTTTACCATCTAAATTAAACTTAAAATTTATTAATCAAAGCTTAAATGAATATAACATAAAATTTTTTTTCATGAAAAAGAACAAAAATTATCATTTTAAAAAAATTACTTATATTGGAGAATTATATCCTTCAGGTAGTCCAAGAAAAAAGGTTTTGGAAAATTTAAAAAAACAAATCAAAACAAAACCTTCAAAATTTAATAGAGTTTATATAAGTAGAAATAAATCAAACAGAAGAAAAATTTCTAATGAAATTGAATTAATAAAAGTTTTAATGAAATATAAATTTAAAATAGTATATGCTGAAAAATTGTCATTTTTAAGCCAAGTAAATTTATTTTCATCTGCAAAATTTTTAATAGGATTGCATGGAGCGGGAATATCTAATATTTTATGGATGAAAAAAAATACTAACTTACTAGAATTAAAACCAGAAAAAGATCTATACTTAAATTGTTATTACAATATAGCAAACTTATTAAATATAAATTACAATTATTTAGTTTGTAAAAAAAATAACTATTTTAAATCAAGCAAAAATTCAGACTATTTTGTTAATATTGATTCTTTAAATAAAAAATTAAAAAAAATTTTAAATGAAAAAAAATCAAATTAAATTACTAAATAATATAAATAAAATTCCTATTAAAGAAAATTTCGTCTTTAGTGCTCTTAATCTAGCGTTCCTTGCTTACTTGGGTTATGGAACAATAAAAATTTCTAAAAATTTTTTTTTATGGTGTGATGGAATACTTGGACAATTTTTATATAAATCAAAAAAAATTCCTGGCAATCAATTTATAAAGTATTTTTATAAATTTAAATATAAAGAGATAGTAATAATTGGTAACTACTCAAAGTATCAAATTAAATATTTTAAAAAAAAATTTAAATCAAATGTATACGGGATCAAACTCCCTATTGTTAACCAAAAAAATATAAAAAGATTTATTCCTAAAATAAAAAAAAATAGTTTAATATTAATAACATTACCTACACCAAAACAGGAAATGTTGTCTTATGAAATTATTAAAAAAAATAAGTACTATAAAATAATCTGTATTGGTGGAGGTTTAAGTATAACAACAGGAGAAATAAAAAAATGCCCTAAAATATTATCAAAGTTGGGGCTAGAGTTTGCATGGAGGTTGAGAACAGATACTTTTAGGCGCTTAAAAAGATTATTTTTTACTTTTTCAATATACTTATATTTTACTATTAATAAAAAACTAAAAAGATTTAAAATAATAAAGATTTAAAACTTCTTCTTAAATTGAATAATATTGTTCTAATTAAAAAAAATATTCGATATTTTTGTTTAGTTGAAATCCACTTTATATATTTTTTATTTTTTTGAGACATCATCAATGCTGTGTCAGGTACATTTCCTCCAGTTGTTGATATCAAATAATCACTTTCTGACATAATAAATAAGTCTAAAATGAAATCATCTCCGCTTGTTTGCCTCAATTTACTAGAATTAAATTTTATTCTATTATTAATTAAATTATATTCTTTTTTCAAAATAGAAGTTAATTTTGATCTATAATGCATTTCATCAGTTGCCAAATAAATATTTTTATATTTTTTTGGTATTAACTCATAAATATTTTCGATAAATTCATTAAGCTGGCTCTTTAATATCAAATCTTTTTTTGGTATCTCAAAAAAATATGTATAATTATTTACAAGTTTATCTGTAATTCTAGAGTGTACACAAACATACTTACCATATTTTTTAAATTTATTTATTTTTTTCAGAATTTTTTTTTTTGGTATTAATAATTTATAAGTTTTTTTCCATTCATGAAGTAATCTAAAATTATTTATGTTTTTATTTTTATTAAATTTTAAACAAGTATCTATGGATACACTGGAATTAAAAGGTGTCATCTGTAAAGTTTTTAATTTTTTTCTTTTTACATTTGTAACAATAAAATTTTTTATTTTGAGAAGTTCAGTAAAATAGTATGGACATTCCTTATTTTTAATTTCAAATATCTCGATCTTTCTAATCTTTTTTTTTAAAATCTTATTATACGCTATGCAAAAAGTAATTTGTCTTAAACGGTCACAAAAACCTGAATTCATTTTTGAGAGATCTATGTACATATTTATCTAATAATTAAATTATTTAAAAATGAATTATATTTGAGTCTTATTTTTTTTTCTGACCAATTATTTTTAGAAGTTTTAATTGCATTTTTTATAAATTTAGACCTTAAGTTTTTGTCATTAATTAAATTATTAATTTTTCTTGCATATAATTTATGATTAAACGGCTTAATTAAATAACCATTTTTACCATCATTTATAATGTCCGAAATTCCTCCAACATCATATGCAACAATCGGTTTTCCACACGATTGTGCTTCTAGTCCAATATTTGGAAGATTATCTAATCTTGAAGACAATACAACTATATCACAAAGATTATAAACTTTAGATAATTGTTTTTCATTTTTAATGTAATTTAAATTAATCAAATTAAATTTAACTTTTGTATTAAAAGGATTCTTGCTTGCTACAACTAATTCAAATTTTTCTTTATCTAATATATTTAATGATTTAATCAATAAATCAATTCCTTTTCTATAATCATGTGAACTACCGAATACAGCAAAAAAAATTTTTATTTTATTATTTTTATTTAAATTAAGACTTTTTATTTTCGTAATATTTTTTGGAAAGTAAATTTTATGATTTACTGGGTAGGGAATATTTACAATTTTTTTATTTTTAAATAACTTACTTTCTTTTGATATTTTTGCTAACCACTTACTTGGGCAAACTATTGCAAGTGGTTTAAGTCCTACTTTTTTTTTGTATGACATTTTGGAAAAAAAATTTTGAAAATCTCCCCTTATATATTTTCTATCTTTATGATTTAAATAATTTTCAGTTCCGCAAATCCACCACATATCATGCATTGTAATGACAAATGGTTTTGTTATTTTTTTTACATCATTAATTGACAGAGTTTCTGCATTTATCCAATGTAGATTTACTAAATCATAGTCTGAATTATTTATAAATTTTAATATTGGAGAACTAAAAAAGTTATATGATTTAGGATTCGGATTTTTATCAAATTTGCTTATAAAAATTCCAAAATAATTTTTTAATTTGAATAATAATTGATTAGTTGAATCATCAAAAGAATAAATTTTTTTTTCATTAGAAATTTTTTTTATAACAAACATTGTACTTTTATGCTTGGGTTTTAAACTATCAATAACTTTATGTATTCTGTAGGCTGATTTAGCTGCTCCACCAAATAAATCTGAATAAGAGATATTTAAAACTTTCATTAAAAAATTTATTTTATTTTGGTTTGTTCTTTTACAATTTCAGTAATTATTTTATTCAAATTATACTTCATTTTCCAACGAGGATATTTATTTTTAAATTTTCGTAAATCTGAAATATACCATATATGATCACCTATCCTATTTGACTTAGATATATTAAATTTTAATTTTTTTTTGGTAATTTTTTCTATTAAATAAATTGCTTCTAAAATTGAACAACTATTTTTAACTCCACCACCAACGTTATAAACATCTCCTTTGGTTGGTTTTTTTATAAATTCCCAAATCATATTCACTAAGTCGTTACTATGAATGTTGTCTCTTACTTGTTTTCCTTTATAGCCATAAATTGTATAAGGTTTATTTGTAAGACAACATTTCACAAGATAAGATAAAAAACCATGAAGCTTGGCGCCAGAGTGTGATGGACCTGTTAAACAACCTCCTCTAAAACAAACTGTGTTTAAATTAAAATATTTACCATATTCTTGAACTAGAATATCAGCAGCTACTTTTGACGAACCAAATATGCTATGCTTAGAGTTATCTATAGACATATTTTCTGATATTCCATTTCTAAGTAATTTTTTCTCTCTAGGATTATATCTAAATTTACTCTCTCTAAGACTAATTGTATTTGGAGTATCTCCGTAGACTTTATTTGTTGAAAGAAAAATAAATTTTGCCTTTGGAGTAAAAATTCTAGTTAACTCTAACAAATTTAAAGTGCCATTTGCATTTATAGAAAAGTCAGTAAGTGGTTCTTTCGTCGCCCAATCATGCGAGGGTTGCGCTGCACAATGAATTATTGTATCGATTTTATTTTTATTTCTTATAAAAATTTTTTCTAATTTTTTATAATTTCTTATATCATAAAAATAATTTTTAAAATATTTCAGTTTTTTTAGTTTTTTTAATTGCCATGTCGTATCACCATCTTTTCCAAAAAAGTATTTTCTAAAATTATTATCTATTCCAATAACTTGATAATTTTTTTTTAGTAAAAATTTTACAGATTCAGATCCAATTAAACCACTCGATCCTGTAACAATTGCAATTTTCATAATTTATTTTACTTCATATACTTTTTAAGTAATTTGAGATTCTTTTTTTGCCAATCATAAACATCGTACCCAACTTCTAAAATTGATTTCTTAGGTTTCCAATTATAAAGTTTTTTTACTTTATTATTGTCTGAAATATACATTGGTATATCTGAACTATCTGTTTTTTTGTAACTTCCAATATCAATTTTATTTTTTGTAATTTTTCTAGAAATATAAGTCATATCATTGAGGTCTATAGCATTTTTTATTCCTCCACCCACGTTAAAAGTTTGATCATGGATTTTAGAAAATTTTTTAATTTGTCTATAAATAATTTCACACGCGTCTTCCACATGTAAAATATCCCTGATTTGGTATCCAAGTCCACCAAATCCCTTGTAAACCAATTTTCTTTTTCTTAAATGTCTCCATATCCAATAACTAAAAAAACCCTGTTCTACTTTTCCAAATTGCCATGGTCCAGCTATGACACCAAATCTATTTATTAAATATTTAACTTTATTTGAATGTGAATACTCTTTAATTAGTTCCTCTGAAAATTTCTTAGACAATCCATAAAATGATAGTGGGGTTGATGTTGAGAATTTTTCATTAATTATAAACATATTTTTTTTAGTAATTTTTTTTCTAATATTTTTTTTATTATTAATGAATTTATATATTTCTTGAATAGAATATACTCTACTTGTCGATAGGAAAAAAAATCTAGAATTATCTTTAATACATTTTAATAATAAATTATTAGTGCCAAAAAAGTTAGTAGATAATACTTTTGTAATATTATTAATTTTTACATTAGCTTCTACCAAAGCTGAACAATCAATTAATAAATCGTATTTGGGTAACTTAAATAGATTTTCTTTATTTAAAACATCTATTTTAAAATTTCTTATATTAAATTTTTTTATTCTCTTAAGATTTAATTGTGAGCCATTTCTTGATAAATTATCTAATGAATGAACAATAAAATTTTTTTTTTTTAAAAATATTGCTAGACTAGAACCTATAAAGCCACATCCGCCAGTAATTAAAATTTTTTTTTTTTTCATTTTTTAAACAAATAATAATTTTTTGAAAAACAATGAGTATGATTTTTATTGAGATTTCGACCTAATTTCATTAAATATTTTGTATTTGATTTAATAGATTTTAATACATCTTTAAATTCTTTGTTAATAATTTTTTTATTATCTTTTCTATATGTAGAAGTACCATTTAGATCCTTTATAAGAGTGAGAATATTTTCACGAATAAATAACATAGTTTTTGAAATATTTTTAACACTGTCAGACTGTTTGAAAATTTTGTTATTAGAATTTTGTAATAAATAGTTTTCATATTCCTTTATATTTTTTGGTTTTAAAACAAATTGACTGTTTAAACACTCAAGGGATGATTTTGATATCATAATTGGTTTTATTTTAAAGCAAGATGCTTCTAGATGCGATGTTCCTGAGTAAGTAACTAAACGTTTTACAGTTTTAAAAATAAAATTGTTAGAAACATAAGAATCATCAACCAAAATTTTTTTTTTAATATTTGGATTTTCTTTTAATAAATTATCAATAATTATTTTCTGATTTTCGCCCCACCTAGATGCATTTGGGTGTATCCTTAAAGACCAATATTCATTAGATTTTTCAATTATTTTTAAAGTTTTTTTTATCCAGTCGAAATAATCATAAAAAATTCTTTTGTCATCTATGTAATTAAATGGAGAGTCTTTAAAAATATGAAGTAAAATAACATTTTTTGGATAATTTAAAATTTTATTTTTAATACTTCCTGCCACTTTAGCATCATTATAATTGCTCTTGCCCTTAAGTCTATTTTGCCAATATCTAGATATATACTTTTTCTTAACCTTTTTACTTATAATATTAAAACTTTTTCTTGATATTTGATTCCACGATGTCTCTTCATAACTTGAGTCATAAATGTTGTATGACGCTTGACAAAAAATTTTTATTTTTTTTTTTCTAAAATAAGCAAGCATTGCTCTTGAGCTATAAACTGAATGTCCCAAGAAAGCTGTATTAATTTTTTCATTTGATATAAGTTTTTTGGCCCTATTAACTGCAATGATCGTTCTAAAAATTGCTTTGCATTTTTGAAGAAAATTTGGGTTTAGCTGATTATCATTCATCAAATTTAATGAGGTGTCCCAAATAGAATTAACTATCTGATTTTCATAGGAATTTACAAAAGAATTTCTTCTTTTTTCTAATTTTTTTAAAAAAAAAAAAATTTTGTTAATATTTGATACAAGAAAAAAAAATATAGCAATGTACATTGTCAAAATATTTTTATTTTTTAAAAAAAAATTTTTTTCCACAATTATATTTGACTTAGGAAATGTCTTAAATAAATTTTCCATTACAACATTTTTATAATTTTTTTCTATAATTATATTTTCTGGATTTTGTTCATATCCACTAATTATTTTAGTTACCCATAAAACTTGGCTATCCTGGAAACCTCCTCCTAAATAAATATTTTTTCTTTTTTTCATCTGAGTATTTTTTTAAGTTTTCTTAAATCATGCATATCATCAATATCTAAAGAAGACTTAGTGTCCATAATATATGGAATGGTATTCTTTCCGAATATTTTGCTTAAATAGACAGGATATTTTATTATATATATAGCTGCTCCATTCCTTGCATAAAAATCACTTTTATCTTGTCTTCTCTTTAATTTCTTATTAAATTTTAGAAACCCATCACTCTTTATTTTCATTAATGAATTGGGATTATAAGAATGTCTGACCTTTACGCAACTAACTAAACTATCAGATTTTTTATTTTTAATTATTAATTTTATTGCCTGATCAATATGATATGATTTTCTAAGTGGTGAAGTTGGCTGAAGAATTATTACATAATCTGGGTAAAAGTTATTTTTTTTTTTAAAGTATTTTATTAAATGCATAATTGTTTCAATGGTTTTTGCTTTATCGCTTGAAATCTTTTTTGGTCTTAAAACGTAATTTATTTTGTTAAATTTTGCCAATTCAATTATTCTTCTCGAGTCTGAAGAGATGTAAGTTTCATTAATCAGTCTAGATTTTTTTGCCTCCTCAATTGTATAACTAATCAAAGGCTTATTTTTTATTTTAACTAAATTTTTATTTTTAATTGATTTTGATCCTGCTCTTGCAGGTATTATTGCTAATACAAACATTAATATCTAATTTTTTTTTGCACATTTATTTTCTTTAATTCAATAATTTTATCTACAATTTTTTTAGCTGTATCTCCTTTTCCATACATGCCGCTTGACTTATATTTTTTTCCTTTGGTTAACTGTTTTTGTATTGCGTTATAAATATTTTTTACCTTATGATTTGTATCAATAACATTTTTTGCTCTTTCTCTTCCATTCTGTCTTGTTCCAATATTTACCACTGGCGTTCCTATAAAAGCACATTCTCTAATTCCGCTCGATGAGTTTCCAATTAAACAAGATGTATTTTTTAAAAGTTGAATATAATCGTCTATAAGTAACATTTTGAAAAAATGCATTTTTTTTGTATCAATTTTTTCTCGCCATTTTCTTATACCTTTGGCAATTTCTTGGGATCCCGCATCAGCATTTGGCCATATAACAATTACTTGCATATTGGTCATATTTACTGCTTTTAAAGTATTTAATATCTGCGTTTCTGATGACTCATACTCAGTTGTCACTGGATGCTGTGAAACAATTAAATATTTCTTTTTTAAATCAATTTTATTACCAACCCCTTCGAAAAATAATGTTTTATTTAGTTTATCAATTCTATTTTTTTTTAACTCTCTCTTAACTAAATCCATTCTTGGACATCCAAAATTAAAAATATTTTTTTTTTCCTCTCCAAGCATATAAATTCTTTTTTCAGCTTCTTTGGATGCGGGAAAATGAATATGAGAAAATTTTGTAATAGCATGTCTAATGCTCTCATCTATAGTGCCCGAAACCTCTCCACCCATAGTATGTGCCAGAGGTATATTCATATAACTTGTAGCCAAAGTTGTTGCCATTGTTTCAAATCGATCTCCAACAGTAAAAACTAAATCAGGTTTTAATTCATCTAAAGCGTCTGCAATACCAATTAGACCAAGCCCAGTTGATTTTGCCATTGTAACTGGGTTTTCGCCTTCAATTAAAAAATAAATTTTTTTATCTATTTTAAATCCATCTTTTTTCAAAGACTTTTCAAGTTCGCCATATTTGTTAATTAAACCAGACGCACCTAGAATAATTTGTAATTTTAATAATTTTTTTTTTTTAACTTCTTGCATTACAGACTTTATACTGCTGTAATTTGCTCTCGATCCTATAAAAAATAGTATTTTTTTCATCAAAATAAGTCTTTGAAAGATAATTTTTGATCTTTTTTTAATTTTTTATTTAATTTTTTTCCAATTATTTTTTTATACATTGAAGCAGAAATGCCAAGGTCTGGTTTTTTAAATGATATATTTTGAAGATTTAAAGATGTTCCAGAAGCTAAATCATATTTAGCATAAATACTTTTTTGAAACGTATTACGCATTCTAGTTAAATATTTAATATTATTTTTATCTACTTTTGTTTCATAAATCGTAAATGCATCTTTAATTTCATTTGCAAATTTTTTAAAATCTGATGGTTCCATACTGTGGGCCGCATCACTTCCGTACATTTTTTTAGAGAAGGTTATATGTTTTTCAATTACACTTGCTCCATTAGCTATAAACGAAACCGCACCAGAAATTCCTAAAGAATGATCTGACAATCCCAAAACACAATTATATTTTTTAAACTTGTTGAGAACATTTAAGCCTATTTTGTTTACGGGACAAGGATATTCTGAGGTACATTGCATTAAAGTTAAATTTTTTGTTTTTAAAATATTAATTGCACTATCTATCTCCTTATAAGTGCTCATGCCTGAGGAAAGATAAACATTTTTTTTGTAAGATGAAATTTTTTTTAACAATGGGTGGTTTGTAACTTCCCCTGAGGCTATCTTAAATCCATCAACATTTATTTTATTAAGTATCTCTGCGGATTCTATAGAAAAAGGAGAAACAATAAACTTTAGTCCAATCCTATTACTTAATTTTTTTAGTTTAATTAACTGATTTAAATTGAACGCTGTCCTATTAAAATAATCATATCTTTTTTCACTTCTAAAATATTTTGGATTTGGAGCTGTTTTGATTGTTTCATTTGGAGCATCATGTAATTGAAATTTTACTGCTGAAGCTCCACATTCCCTTGAAAGCTCAATAAGTTTACACGCATTACCAAAAGAACCATCATGAACAGACCCAACCTCAGCAATTAAAAATAATTTTTTAAGTCTTTTCATTGTAATAATTTTTTAATTTAAATATGAATAGAATATCTATATAAATATAATTAAATAACTTAAACAATTTTTTTAATAAACCTATAACAATTTACATTGAAAAAAAAAATAGCAATAATTACAGGTATTACTGGACAAGATGGATCATATTTAGCAGAACTTTTATTAGAAAAAAATTACATAGTTCATGGCATAAGAAGAAGATCTTCCAGCATAAATACCTCAAGAATTGATCATTTACACAATAATAAAAAAATTTTAGGCAAAAGATTGTTCCTTCATTATGGAGATCTCTTAGACTCTTTGAGTATTGAAAAAATAATTAAAAACATTTTACCAGATGAAATATATAATCTTGCTGCGCAATCACATGTTAAAATTAGTTTCGATATGCCAGAGTATACTTCAAACGTTAACTCTTTAGGAACATTAAGAATTTTAGAAATAATAAAAAATTTAAGTAAAAAAAAAAAATTAAATTTTATCAAGCATCAACCTCCGAAATATTTGGTGATAGTAAATTTAAAAGAAAGGATGAAAATGCTCCTTTATTTCCTAAATCTCCATATGCAACTTCAAAACTTTTTTCATATTGGATTACAAAAAATTATAGAGATTCATATGGATTATATTGCGCCAATGGAATTTTATTTAATCATGAGTCCCCGAGAAGAGGATTAAATTTTGTTACAAAAAAAGTAACATATATTTTATCAAGAATATCGAGGGGTTCAGAAAAAAAATTAGAAATTGGGAATTTAAATGCCAAAAGAGATTGGGGTCATGCAAAAGAGTATTGTGAGATGATGTGGAAAATGATGCAATTAAAAAATCCTGAAGACTTTGTGATTGCAACTGAAAAACAATACTCAGTTAGAAAATTTATTGAGTTAGTATGTCATGAAATAGGCTTTAAAATTGGATGGAAAAATAAAAATATTAGGGAATTTGGATATGTTGATAAAATCTACAATAAATCATTAAAATTAAAAAAAGATCAAAAAATTATTTTTGTTAATAAAAGATTCTTTCGACCTAATGATGTTGAAGATTTGCTAGGTAGTTCAAAAAAAGCTAGAAAAAAAATAAATTGGAAACCAAAACAAAATATAAAAAAAATTATTTCAGATATGGTTAAAGAAGATATTATTGATGCTGACTATGAAGTATTAAAAAAAAATTACTCTAAATAATTATAAACTCCAATAATTGATTTTTTTATTAGTTAATATTTTAGGATTTATACTTGACTTTATATCAAAAAAATTGCCACCTTTGGGTATTTTATTTATAAGAAATTTTGAATTTACTAAAATTTTATTGTGAGGAACCAAAAGAATAATATTTTCATAATAATCTAACAATTTATTTTTTTTTGTTTGTACTTTAATTTTGTTTATAGAATAATTTGTTCCATTTTTAAGAATTGGGTCATAAATATCTATCTTATAATTATTTTTTATAAATAGCTTTATTAATTCAATATTTTTACTATTTCTCGTATCATTACAATCTTCTTTAAAAGTTACTCCAACAAAAAGAGTTTTGTTTTTACTATTTTTAATTATTTTTGATTTAATGGAATTGAAAACATACTTTGGCATTTTATCGTTTAACTCTCTTCCACAGCTAATAATCTTAGGAAAATAGCCCAATTTAATTGATTTTTCTTTTAAATAATAAGGATCTACACCAATACAATGGCCACCAACTAAACCAGGTGTGAATTTGATAAAATTCCATTTTGTCGATGCAGCATCAATAACTTGTTTTGTGTTGATATTTAATTTTTGACAAATTATTGATAGTTCGTTCATTAATGCAATATTTATATCTCTTTGGGTATTCTCGATGACTTTAGCTGTTTCTGCAACTTTAATACTTGAACTTTTAATAACCTTTTTTTTAATTATATTCTTATACAATCTATAAATTATTTTTAAAGTTTCTGGGGTATCAGCAGATACTAGTTTATCAATATTTTCGATTGTGTGTAATTTATCATTTGGATTAACTCTTTCAGGACTGTATCCTAAAAAAAAATCTTTTTTCCAAATGTATTTTGATTTTTTTTGAATAATTTGAGCACAAATATCTTCAACCACTCCGGGGTAAACAGTAGATTCATAAATAATAATTGAATTTTTTTTTAAATTTTCTGAAATTTTGTAAGTTGCATTTTTTAAAATTTCTAAATCAGGTTTCTTTTTTTTATTTATAGGTGTGGGTAAACAAACTATAATAACATCACTTTTTTTGATTACATTATAATTTACTGTAAATTTAATATACTTTGATTTTTTGAAATCTTCTCTTTCACACTGTTTATTTATATCAATTTTTTTTTTTTAAATTTTTTATTTTCTTTGCTGAAAAATCAATACCATAAGTTATAAATTTACCACCAAATAAAAGTGCAAGGGGCAAGCCAACATAACCCATTCCGACCACTGATAAAATTAACTTTTTTGAATTTAATTTTTTTAATAATATATTACTTAAACTGCGCTTCATTTTTATTATTTATATATACAAAACTTTTTGCTTCACAGTCTGTTGTAAATTCTTCAAAAACCAGATCCTTATTTAAATTCAAAAATTCATAAAATGCTTTTTTTTGGCCTCTATTTTTATCCCCATAAAAACAATTCCAATCATCAAAGATTAATATAGTTCCCGGTTGAAGAAAGTGTTTTATAAATTTCAATACATCAACCGTGCTTGAATAAAGATCGCAATCAACATAAATTACTGCAGCTTTTGTAGGATTTAGTTTATCAATTAGCTCCTGATTTAGAGTATTTTTATAAAAACCTTTAACTACAATTAATTCTTCATCTTTAATTCCCTCTTTTTTAACCAATTTTATAAATTTAGACTCGTCAAACGCTAATTTACCTTCATAAAAAACTTCCATTTTATCAATATCTTTTACTTCGGGTAAACCTTCAAATGAGTCAAAAGCTACATATTTTAATTTAAACAGATTCTTAAAAATGTTATAAGCCATTCTAAAGGTATTTGCTTCGTTGCAGCCAAATTCAAAATAATAACCGTTTATTGGTCTATTAATATTCATATATCTTGCAGCACTAAAAAAAATTTTTTTTCTATTATCTTGTCCAAATTTCCAATAATTATTTATCATCCACCTGTACTCTTTGATAAATATCATTTTGATAATATGTGTGGATTTTTTTTCGATATCCTTTGGTAAAAAAGACAATAGTTTTTTTATCAAATTTTTCATTTTCTTGATTTATAATTTTGAAGCCTGTCTAATAAATAAGTATTCCATACTCCATGATTTATACTATTTTTATAATTACGTAATCTCTTTTTTTTTACCTTATTATAGTAATTTAAAGTTTTTAGATATAGATCGTGAAGATATATTTTTTTTTTATTAAATTTGATATCTGTAATTTTAATTTTGTTTCCAGCTTTAAAATAAGATTTCATAATAAAGCCATTTGTTGGACTATCTGAATTAAAATTAGACATTACTCTTGTACCTTTTGTCCCTATAAGCTCCATCTTAATACCCAAAGTAGGGTTGGATATTGTAGAAAGAAAAAAATTATAAATAAACTTATTTTTTAGAGTAAAACTACATATTTTATCTGCTTTATTGTCATTTGTTTCAATTCTTTTTATCCTTTTATTTTTTAAATAATATTGTTCACTTGATAAAATTTTTAGTTTAGTTTTTTTTGGAAAAAAAAGATTCAACAAATGCGAAGAGAAATTATATAGCACACCACCTCCCATATTTCTTTTATTTTTCCAATTAGGTCTAACTATCTTACTATTGTTTGAAACTTTCCAACTTATGTTTACTGTATGAATGTTTATTTTATTTTTTTGGATTTCTTTAGAAAAAAATTCTAATGGTTCTAGAAAATTGTAGCAGTAATTTATTAAGCATATAGGTTTAAATTTTTTCCAGTTTTTTAGTAATTTAGTAGAGTCAATATAATTTATTACAAAAGGTTTTTCACAAATTACATTTTTGTTTAATTTAAATAATTTTTTAATTACTTCAAATTGTATGGAGGCAGGCAGGCAAACAATAACCAAATTATTTTTCTTTGATTCTATGACTTTATTAATAGAATTAATTTCTATATTATTGCTATAGTTACTTGATATTTTTTTTGCTCTGTTTTTATTTCTTGATCCAATTTGAACAAGCTTGAAATCAGAATTTAGTTTTATAGCTTTAATAAAATTTTCTGCAGATTTTCCTGAACCTAAGATTGCAACTTTATTCATTTATAAATTTACCAAACTTAATAAGGGATTTTTTTAGATTAAAAGTTGATTTATAAGTATTAAATGCATTTAATGAAATTTTTTTACATAAATATTTTTTATCATAAAGAAGTTTCGAATATAATCCAAATTCATGATTATTTTTAGCTAGATAACAATTGAAACCTGATATTAAAGATGGATTTCCAATAGCTACATTTTCATGTGCGATGATTGGCCAACCACTACCCATAGCAGTTACGATTCTCGATCTGTTTCCAACTGGGACATCTATTGGAAATAAACAGGCATGACAACTTGAAGCTAATGTATTTAAATTATAAACATATCCCATTAATTTAATATTTTTTAATTTTTTAATTTTTCTTTTAAAATTTTCATCAAGTTTATAAGTTCCACATATATAGATCTTGAAACCATTTTTTCCCCATATGCTTTCGTAATTTGGGTAGATATTTTTAATAAGATAATTCATAGCAGATTTAGAACCCAATCCAACTAAATTGCCGAAAAAAAGAAAACTTGGTTTATTTTTTTTTTTTTGATTAATTTTTTTATAAACCTTTGTCCAAGGATAAGGCTGATATATACTTTTTATTCCTATATTTTTTAATTCATTAACGTTAGCATTGGAACCGGATACACAAAAATTATTTAATAAAGTTTTTTTATAAAAATATTTCCATTTTTTAACAATAATTTTTACAAAAAAATAATACAAAAAATATTTATAATTATTTTTAAAGTTATAATAAAAATGATACCAGGTTGTAGAAAAATTTAGATCACCTAACCAAATAAAAATTTTTTTACTAAAAATTTGTTTTGCAAAAGAAGCAGCCGCTATATCTAAGGCAAAAACTTTATCGGGTTTCAAATTATAAATTTTTTTTATTGTAATTTTATCCAATTTAGATGTTTCGATTCTCCTAAATAAAAAATTAAATTTATTAAAATTATAATAATTTTTTATATTATATGTGTATAAAGACTTTATGTTTTGATTTTTAAAACTATTAAGAAACTTTTTTTTTACTTTATTATTAATTTTTTTTTGAGATATGGAGAATAAATAAATATTATTTTTTTTTTTTAATAAGTAATTTATAAAATGATAGAAAACTGTAGTAGACGCACCCTCAGATTTATTTGGTAAATCACCAGTTGCGACTACTAAAATTTTGTTTATTTTAGACAAATTATTTTAAAAATCTTATTTTAGGCAAAGGTACAATAATTTTTGGTTTAAAATTTTTTTTCTTTAAATTTTTAATTATACTTTTTGCATAATGCCATGAAAGCATAATTCCATAATCTGGTGGTGATTTAAATGCATTTTTTTCGTCTTTAACAGGAATTTTAGTTCCAGGTGTATAAAGTCCAATTTTTAAGGAAGTTTTCTGTTCAGCTATATAATCTATAACTTTGTTATCTAATTTGCAATATTCTAGCAGCGTCATTGCTCTACCCGGGCATCCAATCCCAATCAGAGAGTTATTTTGTTTTTTCAAATTAATTATTTTTTTTGTAAAATTTTTTTTAAAATTTTTAATTTTTCGCGAAAACAAGTTAT
>MDSZ01257578.1_pt1 | contig 21952 bp, 23 predicted proteins | sample 811201 | NCBI WGS metagenome assembly MDSZ01 (sample SAMN05326647, study PRJNA326480) | marine metagenome | isolation source: seawater | place: Indian Ocean: North | collected 2010 | reverse complement strand
TTATAGAAAAAATGATAAATGCCCTCCCTGGTCAATTCAAGCAACCTCAATGTTTCATGATAGTAAAAAGAAAACTATATATTATGATAATGCAGTTGTAAAAATTTATGACTTGCCATTATTTTATATCCCAAAATTATCACACCCTGATCCAACTGTTAAAAGGAGATCTGGGTTTTTAACACCTTATCTATCCAATTCAAAAAATTTGGGTTCAGGCATTTCAATTCCTTATTTTTGGGCAATGAGACCTGATAAAAATTTTACATTTACCAATAAATTATATGGTAGCGAAAATCCATTATTTATGGGAGAGTTTCATCAGGCTTTTAAAAATTCAAATTTTCTTGCGGACTTCGGTTATACAGAAGGTTATAAAAATACCTCAAGTAAAAAAAAGGCAGGAGATAAATCTCATTTTTTTTCAAAATTTGTTAAAAATTTTAATTTTAAAGATAATGCAGTCAGCTCCCTCGATTTTACCACGCAACACGTTTCAAACGATAAATATTTAAAACTTTACAAGATAAATACAAATTTGATTGATGATAATGCTAGCACTTTGGAAAATTCACTTAATTTTACTCATGAGACGGAAAACATGTTTTTTGGATTGAATGCAAGTATCTATGAAACTTTAGATGAAGATTATAATGACAAATATGAGTACATATTACCGGAATTAACTTTTGAAAAAAACCTTTTTAGTAATCAAGAATTTGGTAATTTAGACATACTATCAAGTTATAAGCTGCATAACTATGATACTAATAAATCTTCAAGTTTTCTTATCAATAATTTTAATTGGCAATTTAGAGAATTTAATTTTCCCTCAGGATTAGTAGGTAAACTTTCCGGTAACTTAAAAAATATTAATTATGAAACTAAAAATATAGATATTTATAAAAAAGATAGTACCAACGAGCTTTTTGGCGCCATAGGTTATCTTACAGAACTGAACTTGATAAAGAATAATAATAATACTGAGCATTTGCTAAAACCCAAGTTGTTATTTAGATATGCTCCTGGAAGTATGAGAAAAGAAACCTTAGGTTCAAAATTAACTCCTTTGGTAGCTTTTAATTTAGATAGACTTGACGAAAAGAACAATTTTGAAACTGGGCTAAGCGCTGCAATGGGACTCGATTATAATTTTAAAACTAATAAAAAGGAATTTGATTTTTCAATTGCACAAGTAGTCAATAATAAAGAGAATAAAAAGATGTCATCAGTCAGCAGTTTAGATGAAGAACTCTCTGATATAGTTGGATCATCCAGATTTAGGATAAACGATAATTTTAATCTTAATTATAACTTTAATTTAGATCAAAATTACAATGAATTTAATAATAATGAACTTGGTACTATTGTAAACTTTGAAAACTTTAAAGTTGATTTAAGTTATCTACAAGAAAAAAAACATATAGGAGACCAAGAGTATTTTAAAACAAAATTTGAATTGCAAAGTAAAGAAAAAGGATTATTTTCTTTTGAAACAAAAAGAAATTTAATTACTGACTCAGCTGAATTTTATAATTTGAGTTATGAGTATTTAAATGATTGTTTGAGAGCAGGTATAGTTTACAGGCGAGAATTCTACAATGACTCAGAAATAGAACCAGAAAATTCGCTTTTATTTAAAATTACTCTTACTCCATTTGGAAATATAAATTCACCTTCTTTTAATCAATGACCAAAATTTTGATAAAGATTTTTCTATTATATTGCCTTTCATATCAAAATTCCTTTGCATCAATTAAAAACAATATTTTAGTGAAAATTGAAAATGAGATAATTACAAATTTTGAAATAAAAAATAAAATTTTAGGGACCTTGATTCTAAACAATCAAGAAATTAATCAAAAAAATATAAACTTACTTAAAAAACAAAGTCTTGAATCTCTAATTTTACTTAAATTAAAAAAAATAGAGTTGTCTAAATATGATATTAAAAATAACAATTCAGAAGTTGAAAATTATATCAATAAACTCTCGTCTAATAAAACTTCTGAGGTTAAGCTGAAATTTGAAAAAAATGGTTTAGATTTTAATTTATTTTTTAAAGAGGTAGAGACTCAACTGAAGTGGCAAAAACTTATATATCAAATATATTCAGAAAAAATTAAATTTGATAAAAGTTTAATTGAAAAAGAGTTGAATCAGTTGGTAAAAAATAAAAAAGAAATTGTTCAATTTAGAATTTCAGAAATTGAAATTTTTATAGATAATAAAGAAAATGAAAATGAAAAAATCTTAAATATTAAAGAATTAATAAACAATCAAGGATTTGAAAATACTGCATTAAAATATAGCGTTTCCAACACTGCTGAAAGTAAAGGGGATTTAGGTTGGATTAATTCAAATTCTTTATCAAAAGAAATTTTTGATATTATTTCTCAACTTAAAATAGGTGAGATAACAGAGCCAATTAAAAGACAAAACAGTATTCTTTTTCTAAAGTTAGTAAATAAAAAAACGAGTGTGTCAAAACAACTTGATAAAGCTGAGCTTGAAAAAAATTTAATTAATAGGAAGACGAATGAGTTATTTAACCTTTACTCTAAAAGTCATTTATCAAAACTAAAAAATACAAGCTTTATTGAATATAGATGAAAAATAAAATAATAATAATAGCTGGAGATCCTAATAGTATTAATTCAGAAATAATTTATAAAAGTTGGAAAAAAATTAATACCAAATTAAAAAAAAATATCTACTTTATCGGTAATTTTAAATTGTTAAAAGATCAATTTAGAAAGTTAAATTATAAAATTAAGATTTCAAAAGTAAATGGTATTGAAGAGAACAATAAATCTAAAAATCTTAAAATTATAAACATAAACTTAAAATTCAAAAATCCGTTTAAGGTGCCATTTAAATCTTCGTCTAATTTTGTTTTAAAATCTTTATCCCTAGGACATAAGTTGGCTTTAAAAAAAAATGTTAAAGGTATAATTAATTGCCCAATAAATAAGAGTCTTTTAAAAAAACACAAAATTGGAGTTACCGAATATTTGGCAAAAAAATGTAAAGTCAAAAATAATTCTGAAGCTATGTTAATATGGAATAAAGATCTATCAGTTTGCCCAATTACTACACATATAGATATAAATGAAGTGTCAAAAAAATTAAATAGATTGGCAATTACAAACAAAGTTAAAACGATACACAATTGGTATTTAAGTAATCTCAAAAAAAAACCAAAAATTGCAGTAATGGGATTAAATCCTCATAATGCAGAATTAAGAAAAAATTCTGAGGAGATTAAAATTATAAAGCCATCTATTTCAAAACTTAAAGTGGGTAAAATTAAAATTGATGGACCACATGTGCCAGACACTTTTTTTATAAAAGACTTCAAAAAGTACGATGTGATTATTGGAATGTATCACGATCAAGTTCTTACAATTTTTAAAAGTATTTATAAATTTGATGCAATTAATATCACGCTTGGATTAAAATATTTAAGAGTTTCGCCTGATCATGGCACAGCAACAAATCTAATCTCTAAAAAAAAAGCCAATAGTTTAAGCCTAACAAGATGTATTAAATTTATTGATAGATTTGGAAAATGAGGTTTGCCAAAAAATCATTGGGTCAAAATTTTTTAATTGATAAAAATATAATTAAGAAAATTATAAATTTAACAGAGGTAAAAAAAAAAAATGTTTTGGAAATTGGTCCTGGTACAGGATCTTTAACTGATGAGATTTTAAAAAAAAATCCTAAATCTTTGTCAATTATTGAAAAAGATAATATTTTAACTGAAAAGCTCAAAATAAAATATTTAGGAAATAAAAAAATAAAAATTATAAACGCAGATATTCTTGAATATGATTTTGAAAAAATTTTACACAAAGATTCTGTAATATTTGGAAATTTACCTTATAATATTTCGTCACAAATTTTAGTTAAGATTTTAAAATTAAAAAAATGGCCTCCAAATTTTAAAGATTTGATTCTGATGTTTCAAAAAGAGTTGGGTGAGAAAATTTTAGGTAAATACGAGACATCAAAGTATGGTAGATTATCTATTCTAGTTAATTATAGATTATCAACAAAAAAAAAATTTTTTGTTTCTCCTAACTGTTTTTTTCCTAAACCCAAAGTAATATCTCAAGTGATACATTTTTGCCCCAAAACAGAGAGTAAAATTATTAAAAATTTAGATAATCTTGAAAAAATAACAAGCTTATTATTCTCAAATAAAAGAAAAATGATCAATAAAAGAATAAAAAAAATATTAAACAAAGATCAGCTGAATAAAATAGATGGTCTCAAATTAAATCTTAGACCAGCTCAGCTCAGTCCAGAGACTTACTATAAAATTACTCAACTTTTTGAGGAAAAATAGATAAGTTTTTTTTGTTTGATAAAATTATTTTCTCTAATTGTTTGAAGCAAACTTCTAAGTTTTTATTAATAATGATATAATCATAATCTTTCCAATGTTTAATATCATCATCAAAAGATTTAAATCTTTCTTCTACTTCTTCAGATGTGTTTTGATTTCTTCTTATTAATCTACTTTTTAGTTCATTTTTATTTTCGGTTATTAAATAAATTTTAATCAAATTTAAATTTTTAAATTTTGATAATTGCTTAGTTCCTTGCCAGTCAATATCGAATAGAATATCATTATGTAAAATTGTTTTATCTACATTGCTTTTGAGTGTTCCATAATAATTTTCAAAGATTTTAGCATATTCATAAAATTTTTTTTGTTTAATAAATTTCTCAAAAATTTCGCGTGTTACAAAAAAATAATCGACTCCATCAACCTCATTTGATCTTGGCAATCTAGTTGTGTGAGAAACCGATATTTTAAAAGATTGATGTTTTTGTTGAATTTTCTTTGTTAAAGTTGTTTTACCAACACCAGATGGAGAAGAAAGTATTACCATAATATTTTCTTCTTCTTTAGACATGTAAAAAATTTCTTAATCTATAAATTAATTCGACTTGCTTTCAATAAATTTAATAGCATCTCCTACTGTGAGTATTTTTTCTGCCTCACTGTCAGAAATTTCAGATCCAAATTCTTCTTCAAAAGCCATAACTAGTTCTACTGTGTCTAGACTATCTGCTCCTAAATCGTCTATGAAGCTAGCCTCCTCGGTAACTTTTTCTTCTTCAATTCCTAGGTGATCTGCAACTATTTTTTTTATTTTTGCTTTAATATCTTCTGACATGAAATCCTTTCTATATTTAATTTCTTAATAGATTATTAATTAGAATTGTCAAGCCATATACATTCCGCCATTAACATGTATGGTCTCACCATTAATATAATTAGCCATATCGGAAGCTAAAAAAGCCACACAATTAGAAACGTCATCGCCAGTTCCTAATTTTCCAGACGGTATTTGACTTATTAGTTTATTTTTAAATTCTTCGTTAATTGCATCTGTCATGGCAGTTTTGATAAAGCCTGGTGAAACACAATTAATATTAATATTTTTCTTAGCATACTCAATGGCTAAACTCTTAGAAAAAGCAATTATTCCTGATTTAGAAGCTGCGTAATTTGCCTGTCCTAAATTTCCAGTGTGTCCAACAATTGAAGTTATATTAATTATTTTTCCATATTTCTTTTTAAGCATTTTTTTAATTGTGAATTTACACATCAAAAATGTTGATGTTAAATTTATGTCCAAAACTTTTTTCCAATTTTCTTCAGTAAGTCTTATTGATAAGTTATCCGATGTTATTCCAGCGTTATTAATTAATACGTCTATTCCACCTAACTTTTGGTCAACATTATTTATGAAATCCTCAATTTTAGCATGATCATCTAATTTAAATTTTTCTATTTCTATATTTTTAAATGAATTCTTTAAATTATTTAACTTTTCTTCATTGGTGCCTGTTGCGAAAATTAGTGAACCATGATCATAAAATTTTGAAACAATAGAATTTCCTATTCCTCCAGTTGATCCTGTGATTAAAACTTTTTTATTTTTTAAATTCATTTTTTAAATTTTTAATATCAGCTATTGAGTTAATTGAAAAGGAATTAACATCTTTTAATGTTCTTTTTACCATTCCAGTTAAAACCTTACCTGGACCAATTTCTATAAAATTATTTACACCTCTTTTAGACATTTCTATTAAACTCTCTCTCCATCTTACAGTGGAATATATTTGATCGATCAAAAGGCGTTTAATTGCGCTTGGATTATTTTCTGCCTTCGCGGTAACGTTGCTAATTATATCAAAGTCTGGTTCTCTAAAATTAATTTCATTTATTTTTTCTTTCATTTTTTCAGCTGCTGATTTCATAAGTGAACAATGAAATGGTGCACTAACTTTTAAAGGAATCGATTTAACTTTTTTCTCTTTTAAAAAATTTTGAAAAAAAACAATTTTTTCTTTATCTCCGCTCACAATCACCTGCCCGTAAGCATTGTCATTTGCAATTTCACAAACTCCATCTTTCTCTTTATTAACAAGATTTATTAAATTTAAGATTTGATCAGTTTCTATGCCGAGTACTGCAATCATCCCTCCTTTTCCAATCGGCACAGAATCTTGCATTGCTTTGCCTCTTTCGTGTAATAAAAATAGCGCATCATAAAAAGTTAGAGAATTACAACAAACTAAAGCGCTATACTCTCCTAATGAATGTCCTGAAAAATATTTAAAATTTTCAAAATCAAAATTAAATTCCTCTTTTAAAACTTTATAGATAGAATAACTAACAGTTAAAATTGCTGGTTGAGTATTTTTAGTGAGCTGAAGTTCATTTTCAGGCCCATCTAATATTATTTTTGATAAAGGGTAATTAAGCTTGTCATCAGCGCTGTGGAATATTTTTTTTACAATATTGAATTCTTTAAAAAACTCTGAGCCCATGCCAACTAACTGTGAACCTTGACCTGGAAATAATAAAGTGTTCATTTTATACAAAATTTACAATAATTATTAGTATTGCTATAATTCTTCATTATAGTATAAACCAGTTTTTACAAATAAAGAATTAATTTAAATTAACACTTTAGAACATGGCTTTTTACGAAAATACAATTATCGCTAAACAAGATTTAGCTGAAAATGAGATTAAAACAATTAAAAATAAATATAATGATTTGATCAATAAATCTTCAGGTCAAGTTCTCAAAATTGAAGAGTGGGGATTGCTAAGCCTTGCAAATAAAATTAAAAATTATAAAAAAGGTTTTTATATTCATTATAAGTTTGAGGGCAATAAGAATACCTTAGATGAAATAAAGAAGAAAATGAGCGTAGACAGCTCCATTATAAGATCTTTAACTGTAAAATATAAAAAATTAGACACAAAAAATGAGTTTTTTAATAAAAATAAATAGATGAAAAAAAAAAATAAAAAATTTCAAAAAAAATCTTCTAATTCTTTAAGCAAACTAAGTCTGTTCCAAAAAAATGATGGAAGGTTCTCAAGAAAATGTCCACTTTCTAGTAAAAACGCACCAATAATAGACTATAAAAATGTAAATTTACTTAAAAAATATGTTTCTGATAATGGAAAAATAATTTCCTCTAAAATTACTTCTGTATCTTTCAATAAACAAAAAAAGCTGACCAGAGAAATCAAAAAAGCTAAAGTTTTAGGATTGGTATAAAATGGAAATTATATTGTTAGAAAATATTATTAATTTGGGCAGTATTGGTGATAAGGTAAAGGTAAAAAATGGTTTTGGAAGAAATTTTCTACTCAAAACCGGTAAAGCTTTAAGATTTAATAAAAAAAACTTAGATTTTGTAAATAAAAGAAAAGATGAGCTGAATAAGAAAAATCAAGAGGTTAAAAATAAATTTAAAGATATAGCAAAGCTTGTAAATAAAAAAACGTTTACTTTTTTTAAAGAAAGTAAAGAAAACGGTGATTTATACGGGTCTATAAAGCCAAAAGAAATTTCTAATCTTTTAAAAGATAAAGTTAATGCGGAAGTAGCGCCTTCTCAAATAATTTTAAAAGATGAGCTAAACAAAATTGGTATCTTTAAAATCGATCTTAATTTTCACGCAGAAGTGAAGGCTAATATTTCAATTAAAATAGATAAAATTCAAGCTAAATAACTTTTCCACAGATAGAAAAAAAAGTGTGTAACTTTTTAGTTTAAGAAACGTGACTTTTAAATATTATTAATCTGTGAAAGAAATAGCCCCATTGCAAAATCAAATAGAAAATCTTCAGCCTTCAAATATTGAAGCTGAACAAGCTTTACTTGGATCTGTTTTAATAAACAATGACATAATCGATGAGATTTCCAATATTGTTAAATCGCCAATTTTTTATGATCCAGCACATATAAAGATTTATGAGGTAATTGAAAATTTAAATAACAAAGGCATGATTGCTAATCCTATAACTCTAAAAAATTTTTTCGAAAAAGATAACATGCTAGAAGAGGTTGGAGGAACAGAATATTTGGTTAAGCTTACAAGATTTTCTGGGTCAGCTAAACAAGCTATAGATTACGCCAAGATTATTCATGAGATGTATTTAAGAAGAGAATTAATCGATATATCAAAAAAGATGTCAGCGGACTCTATTAATACTAAAGAAAAAGAGCAAGATGCAGAAAATATAATTGAGACAACAGAAAAATCATTATTTGATTTAGCGGAGAGAGGAAGTTTTTCACAATCTTTTCAAAAATTTAGTTCAGCACTGGACCAAACTATTGAAATGGCAACTTTAGCAATGCAAAATGATCAGGGTTTAGTCGGTGTACCAACTGGTTTAACTGATTTAGATGAAAAATTAGGCGGATTACATAAATCAGATTTAATTATTTTAGCCGGAAGACCATCTATGGGAAAAACAGCTTTAGCAACTAATATAGCTTATAGCGCATCTCAAAATATTTTAAAAAGGCAAGAAAAATCCTCTGTGGCCTTTTTTTCCTTAGAAATGTCCTCTGAACAACTTTCTACTAGAATTTTATCTGAGCAAGCAAAAATTAAATCTGACGATATAAGACGCGGTAAAGTAACTGAAGAGGAAATAAACAGATATATAGAAACTTCAAGGAATATATACGAACTTCCATTATATATTGATGAAACTCCTGCAATCACTATAGCTACATTAAGCAACAGAGCCAGAAGAATTAAAAGACTGTTTGGTTTAAGTTTAATAGTAGTTGACTATATTCAGTTAATGCGGTCGAGCTCAAACAAAAGTGATGGAAGAGTTCAAGAAATTTCAGAAATTACTCAAGGTTTAAAGGCTCTCGCAAAAGAATTGTCTGTACCTGTTCTAGCATTATCTCAATTATCTCGTGCGGTTGAGCAAAGAGACGATAAACAGCCTCAACTTGCAGATTTACGTGAGTCTGGGTCAATTGAGCAAGATGCAGATGTGGTGATGTTCGTTTATAGAGAAGCCTACTATCTTGAGCGTAAACAGCCTAAGCTAGGATCTATTGAACACGCTGAGTGGCAGTCCAAAATGAATGATGTTAATGGTCTTGCAGATATAATTTTAGGCAAACAAAGGCATGGACCAACTGGTACAATTAAAGTTGAGTTTGAAGGAATTTACACAAAATTCAAAGATTTAGGTAAAAACTAGTCTGATTTTGTCTTTCGTTATTATATAATTAAGATATATCTGAAATATCTCAATGTTGTCTTATATTTATAAAAAAATAGTAATTAATTTTCCTAGGTTAATTATTTCACTTTTAGCAATAATAGTTATTTTTTCTCTATATCAAGCAAGGAACTTTAATTTAGATGCTTCTTCTGATGCTTTGCTTTTAGAGGGAGATAAAGACTTAAAATATTTGAGAGAAGTTAATGAAAGATATAAATCTAAAGAATTTTTAGTACTTACTTATACTCCAATATCGAGCTTTGTTGAAAAAGAGACTATTTTAAATTTGCAACTTTTAAAATCAAAAATCGAAAAACTAACATGGGTCGATAGTGTTGTTACTATTATTGATGTTCCTCTACTAAAAAGCACAGATGAAAATTTGATGGATAGAATAAAAAATTATAAAACATTAGCTTATCCAGAAATTGATAGGCAAAGAGGTTTCGACGAAATAGTAAATAGTCCTATATATAAAAATTATGTAATTAGTGAGGACGGTAAAACCTCAGGTATCGTAGTTTATTTAAAAAAAGACGAAAGATTAGCAGAGTACGTAAAAGTAAAAGATAAGTATTTTGATCAATTAATAGAAGTGGGTCTAACAAAAGAGGAAAAAGCAAATTATAAAAAATTCTTAAAAGAGTATGAGGAGTACAAGAATCTTTATAATTTAAGAAATCATCAAAATATTACAGAAATAAGAGATGTAATTAATAAGTACGGAGAAAACGCAAAAATTCATCTAGGAGGCATTCCAATGATTGCAGACGATATGATGAGTTTTATAAAAAATGATATAATAGTTTTTGGAATAGGAGTTTTTATATTTATCGTATTTACTCTTTGGTTTATTTTTAAAAATCTTAAATGGGTTTTGATTCCTCTTCTAGGTTGTTCCAGCTCTGTAATTATCATGGTTGGTTTGTTAGGTCTTGTCGGATGGAAGGTAACAGTTATTTCGTCAAATTTTATTGCTTTAATGTTAATTTTGAATATGGCAATGAATATTCATCTTACAGTAAGATATTTACAATTAAAAAAAGATAGTCCTCATATTTCAACAAAAGAAGTTGTTTTTGAAGCAAGTAGGAAAATGATGCTGCCAATACTTTACACTGTCCTTACAACTATTTGTGCGTTTCTATCATTAATTTTTAGTGGAATAAAACCAATTATTGATTTTGGTTGGATGATGACTTTAGGCTTAACAGTATCTTTATTTGTAACTTTCCTTCTTATTCCATCGCTATTAAATATTTTGTCTACAGAAAATGAGATTAATATTATCAAAAATAAAAATTCTTTTATTACATCGACTTTAGGAACAATCGCTAAAAAAAGTAATTTTTTAATTTTTTTAGTTACAGCAATAATTATGATAGCAAGCATCATAGGAATTCTTAAACTTGAAGTGGAAAATAGTTTCATTAATTATTTTGATAAAGAAACAGAAATTTACAAAGGTATGAAAAAAATTGATGAGGACCTTGGTGGTACTACTCCTTTAAATGTAATTTTAAAATTTCCCTCAAAAAAATTAAAAGAAATAAAAGACGATGAGTTTTCTGAATGGAATGAAGATGAAGAAGATAAAGAAGACAAAGCTAAATATTGGTTTACAAGAGATAAAATGGATAAGATTCTTAAAGCTCACGATTATTTAGACTCATTGCCTGAAATTGGAAAAGTACTTTCATTTGGATCTATTCTAAGAGTTGCAGAAGATCTTAACAAAAAGAAATTACAAAGTTTAGAGATAGCAGTCTTATACAGTAAGATTCCAGATGAAATAAAACGAGAAATTGTTACCCCATATATTTCAGTAGATAATGATGAAGCTAGAATTTCATTAAGAGTAAAAGATTCTTTGGAAGATTTAAGAAGAAATGAATTGATAAATAAAATTAACAAAGAATTAAATACTATACTTGGTTTTGAAAAAAAAGAATATAGACTTACAGGAGTATTAATTTTATTTAATAACTTATTACAAAGTTTATTCAAATCTCAAATTTTAACATTAGGTGTAGTTATCATGGGAATATTTTTTATGTTTTTCATATTATTTAGAAATATCACATTATCGTTAATAGGTGTTATGCCAAATTTTTTAGCAGCTTTTTTTATACTAGGAATAATTGGTTTAATGAAAATTCCATTAGATATGATGACAATTACAATAGCTGCAATAACTATTGGGATAGCAGTTGATAATAGTATTCACTATATCTATAGATTTAAAGAAGAGTTCAAAAATTTAAAAAATTATTCTAAAACATTAGATAAATGTCACAACACTGTTGGAATTGCAATATTAAATACCTCTATAACTATAGTATTTGGCTTTTCTATTCTAGTTTTCTCAAATTTTATTCCTACAATTTATTTTGGCATTTTTACTGGTTTAGCTATGTTGTTAGCTATGGTTTCTGTTCTTACTTTATTACCCAAACTACTATTAATTTATAAACCATTTGGAAAAGAAAATTTAAAAGATCATGATTGAGACCACTAAAGAATTTTTAAACTTATTTAATTTATTTGATGTTTTTGTATCAATTATATTTATATACAATGTGGTTCAATGTTTTTTAAAAGGGTTTTCTTTAAGTTTGATTTCATTCATGAAATGGGTTTTGTCTACTATAATCACTATAATACTATTTCCAAAACTTCAACCAACTGTAAGTGATTATATAGAGTCTGAATTTATAAATAATATTGGTCTTGGATTCTTTATATTTACCTTAACTTTATTCATAACCATTTTATTAGGTAAAGCTTTTAGTAAAGTGGTAACTTGGACTGGTGTCGGAAATATCGACAAAACTTTTGGCGTATTTTTTGGGATATTTAAAGGTTACGTTGTATCCGTGTGTGTATTTTCTATATTAAATTGGTTTTATCCTTACAAAAATTGGGGTATATCAGCTAGTGACGCAATTTCATTCGATTTAATAAATGCTGGAAGTCAAATATTGATAAAGGAATTTCCATCAAGTGAAGATTTAATTGACACGAAAGAGCAAATTGAAAAAATTTAATTCAGATAAATTGAGAGAAGAGTGTGGAATTTTTGGAATTTCCAACCACGATGATGCTTCTGCTTTAGTAGCCTTAGGACTTCATGCTTTGCAACATAGAGGTCAGGAGGGATGCGGAATAGTATCTTTTGACGGTAAAAACTATCACTCAGAAAAAAGACAAGGTTTAGTTGGCGATCATTTTACCAATGAAGAGACAATCAAAAAATTACCAGGAAATTTTGCTATAGGTCATACTAGATATTCGACAACAGGTGAAACCTCTTTAAGAAATATTCAGCCATTTTTCGCTGACTTACACATGGGTGGATTAAGTTTAGCCCACAACGGGAACCTAACGAACGCCTTACTATTAAGAGAAGCTTTAGTAAGGAATGGGGCAATTTTTAGAACAACAAGTGATACAGAGACAATTGTTCAGTTAGTAGCTAAATCAAAAAGAGAAAAATTTATAGACAAATTAATTGAAGCTCTATTTCAGATACAAGGTGGATACTCTTTAGTTTTAATGACTAACAAAAAATTAGTTGGTGTAAGGGACCCTTTTGGAATTAGACCGTTGGTTATTGGGAAATTAAAAAATTCTTATATTATTGCTTCTGAAACTTGTGCTTTAGATATAGTTGGAGCAAAATTTATCAGAGAGGTTGAAAATGGTGAAATCGTATTTGTTGAAAATGATAAATTAGATAGTATTAAACCGTTTCCAAATCAAAAAGCAAGACCATGTATTTTTGAATATATTTATTTCGCACGTCCAGATAGTTTGATTAACGGCAAATGTGCATATGAATACAGAAAAAAATTAGGTTTCGAGCTAGCAAGAGAAAGTGACATTAATGCAGACATGGTTATACCGGTTCCTGACTCGGGTGTCCCAGCAGCTTTAGGGTATGCTGAAATGTCAAAAAAACAGTTTGAATTAGGTTTAATTAGGAATCACTATGTGGGACGTACTTTTATCGAGCCAACTCAAAATATTAGAAGTTTAGGAGTTAAACTAAAACTTAGCTCAACTAATACTATAGTAAAAGACAAATCAGTAATTTTAATTGATGACTCTTTAGTTAGAGGCACTACTTGTAATAAAATTATTAACATGCTCTATGAAGCTGGTGCGAAAGAAGTTCATGTAAGAATAGCTTGCCCGGAAATAAAATTTCCTGACTTTTATGGCGTAGATATGCCAACTAAAGAAGAACTTCTAGCGCACGAAAAAACTATTGACGAAATGACCGCTCATATTAAGGCAAAAAGTTTGAGATTTTTAAGCTTGGATGGTTTGTACAAAGCTTTGACAGGAACTAAAAGGAATAATAACTATCCTCAATTTAGCGATCATTATTTTACTGGTGAGTACCCAGTCAAACCTTCAGATAATTTAAAAGGACTTAAAATAAAACAATTATCTTTATTGAGTGGTAAATCTAATAATTAATCTATTACTGATAATTTGTTATTAGAATCTACATACAAAATAGATTTATCAATAATAATTGGTTTAGAAGCAATTTTAGTTGGCAATTTAATAATTTTTTCTAAATTTCCATTTAATTTAAATTTCAAAACATAAGAATTTTTCAAAAATATGAAAATTTTACTATTTAATAACATCATGCTGTTAAATTCTACTTTTCTTTTTTTAACATTTAAAAATTCTGCAATTTTTTCATTTATATTATAAGAGTACAAAATATTTCCATTTTTAATATTCATACAAATTAATAAGTTATTCTTACTTATTAAAAAAAGAAGATTGTTGGATATTAATGGTTTTATTATTGAACTAAATTTTTTTTTGAACTCTATCGTTCCTGTCGTTTTATTTATTACAAATGTATTTTTGTTAGAAGAAATTACAATTGCTTTTTCAAAATTAATTACTTCGGATCCATTAAACTGATTGCTCGTATTTAAATCTATTGACTGATTGAGATTAATAAACCAATTCATTTTAAATCTATTATTGTCAATTGAGTATATGGAGCCATAAGTATTTAGAAAAAATGTGCTTTCATTTGATGAGGAAATGTTATTAATAAATTCGTTCTTAACTATTGTTTCCTCTGTAGGAATTAGAACTAATTGATTTCCTTTTTTATCAAAATAAAAGAGATTATTGTTTTGACTAGATATGACTATTTTATTGTTAATTATTTTTAGGTTAGATCTAAATGGCACCTTTAGGTTTTTTGCCCAAACAATTTTATCTTTATCAATATTATAGGCATATAAATATCCAATATTATCGGCTACATATATAATATTTTTATCAATTGCAAAATATAAATGTTTTTTAATTTTTTTGAATTTATTTTTGTAAAAGTTATACTTTTTAATTATTTTTCCCTCAAATAAAGAAAACACAATTAAACTGCCCTGTTCGTCACTTAAAATTAATTTGTCATTTTCTGCTACTATAAAATTATTTAGTTTATAACTTGTTATTTTTTTACTTCTATATCTTAGTTTATTTAAATCATTATATAAAAAATTTCTAAAATTATTCTCCTTACTAAAATAAAAATCTTTCCAATCAAGGATATTTTGAGATTTTTCAATTTTTAAATTTGTATATTCTTTTAGCTGGATTATCTGGTTAAAATTCTCGGTTTCAAGAGATAAAGTTTTAAAGTCACTATATTGGTTGACTTTTTTTTTTGGAGTATTGTGATTATTCCAAATTCCTGATTTGTTATCGAATGAACAACCGTATAAAAAAGTAGAAATTAATAAAATATAAAATAATCTCATTACAAATATTTCAATTTTTAATTTGCAAGAACATTTTCCGCTAAAGATTTAATTTGAGAGTTTTTTTCTATTAATTTTTTTAGTATGTTTTTTCCTTTTATAGGATCATTATTTTCTATTAAATATAAAGATTTTTTAAATAATAATAGATCTTTTTTGCTCCTTGAAATTTTTAAATTCTCTATCAAATCAAAATATTTTAATATTTCATTTTTATCATCAATTAAATTTTTTTCTAAAATTACATTTAAAGCTAAAATTGAATAAAATTTATTTTCACTATTTATAATTTCTATGTAAATTTTTTTAGCAATTTCCTCATCATTTTTCTTTAGAAAATTTCCTGCAATAATAAATTTTTCTGAAATTAAAACATGATTCTTTTTTTCTTTTAAACTAAAAAAAATAGTAGCCGATATTAAAAGAAATAAAGAAATAATTGAAAAGATTATGATTTTCTTTTTTTTTTTTAAAAATGAAATAAATCTACTTTTAAATTCGATTTCTTTATTTATATTTTGATCCATTTAAAAAATTTTTTGTATTAGGGAATTTATTTAACTTAACATCTTTAGTATATTTTTTTACTGCTTTTTCAATAACTCTATCTAATGACGCATATTTTTTCACAAATTTTGGGTAGAAACCACTTAAACCCAGCATATCATCAGTTACAAGTATCTGACCGTCACAATATTTGGACGACCCAATACCGATTGTTGGTATTTTAAGTTTTTGGGTAATTATTTTTGAGGCTTTAGGAGTTATGCACTCTAGTACTATTGAAAATGCTCCTGCCTTTTCAATTAATAAGGCTTCTTTTAATAAGCGTTCAGCTTTTTTTTTTTGTTTCACCTTCTATCTTAAATTTTTTATTAAATTGTGGTGTAAAACCAATATGACCCATAACTGGTATTTTTGATTTTACAAGTTCATTTATGATATCAAAATTTTTTTTGTTACTCTCAACCTTAACAGCATCACAACTAGTGACTTGCGTTATTAATTTTGCATTTTTTTTTGCCTCATTCTTATTTTTATAAGTTCCCTTAGGCATATCAACAACTAACAAAGATTTTTTTATGCCTTTTTTGACACTTATTGAATGCTGAACTATATTTTGTAAAGTTAAATTGTGAGTATTTTCTGACCCGTATAAAACATTCGCCATAGAGTCCCCTACCAAAACAATGTCGCAATATTTGTCTAGAATTTTTGCGATATTTTTAGAATAAGATGTGAGGCATACAATTTTTGATTTATTTTTTTTGTTAATAATTCGTTTTATTTTATTTTTCATACAATTAATAAATAATTATTCTAGTTCTATGGTACTTGGAGGTTTTGAACTTATATCATAAACGACTCTATTTATGCCAACCACATTGTTTATAATTTTATTTGCAATTTTATCTAAAAAGTCTTTGCGAAAACTAAAATAGTCAGCTGACATACCATCTTCTGATTTTACAGCTCTTAATAGACATGTGTACTCATAAGTTCTGGAGTCACCCATTACTCCAACTGTTTTGATTGGTAATAGTGCAGCATATGCTTGCCAAATTTGATTATAAAGTTTATTTTTTATCAACTCATTAATATAAATATCATCAGCCTCCTGTAGAATTTGAATTTTTTTTTTGTCAACCCTGCCTAGAATTCTGATGCCTAGCCCAGGTCCTGGAAAAGGGTGCCTATTACATATACTTTTGACAAGTCCTAATGAATGACCAAGATTTCTCACTTCATCTTTAAAAAATTCTCTTAAAGGTTCTATCAACTTTAAATTCATATTTTTGGGAAGTCCGCCCACATTATGATGTGATTTAATCTTCGATGACTTGCTTCCTGAAGAAGATTTACTCTCAATAATATCGGGATATAAGGTGCCTTGAGCAAGAAATTTAACATTAGTAAATCTTTTTGCCTCTTTTTCAAAAATTTTTATAAAAGTTTTTCCAATAATTTTTCTTTTCTTTTCTGGGTCAGATACATTTTTAAGATTTTTTATAAAGATTTTTGATGCATTGATAAGTTTTACATTTAATTTATAACGTTTTTTGAAAATTTTATAAGTATTTTTAAATTCATTTTTTCGCATGAGCCCCGTATCAACCATTATACAAATCAATTTTTTTTTAATAGCTTTATTTACAAGTAAAGCCACAACGCTGCTATCAACTCCACCTGATAATGCACATATCACTTTTTTATTTTGTACCTCTTTTTTAATATTTTTAATAATCTTATCTTTTTGAGATAAAACATTCCATTTTTTTTTAATTTTACAAATTGAAAACAAAAAATTTTTGAAAATCTGATTTCCATTATCTGTATGGGTAATTTCTGGATGAAATTGAACCCCATAAATTTTTTGCTCTGCGTTTTCTATTATTGTCAATTTTGAATCTTTCGTAAATGCAACTGATTTAAAATTTTTGGGTAATTTTACTACAGCGTCTTCATGACTCATCCAAACAGCTTTTTTATTTCCATAAAAATTCTTAGTCAATATAGAGTTTCTTTTTTTGAAAATATAAGCTCTTCCAAATTCTCTTTTTTTTCTAAAGGATTTTATTTTTCCTCCATTAAGTTTGGCAATTAACTGTAATCCGTAACAAATACCAAGTATGGGTATTTTTTTTGTAAATATAGTTTTAGGAATACTTTGAAAATTTTGTTTGGTTACTGTTGATGGGCCTCCGGAAAGTATTATTCCTTTTACTGAATTAAAAAACTTATTATTCTTAGCTTGAGAGGGTGTTATAATTTCAGAAAAAACGCCAAATTCTCTTACTCTTCTTGCGATTAGCTTTGTTACCTGAGAACCAAAGTCAATTATTAATATTTTTTCTTTTGGTTGTTGAAATTGCATTTATTTTTTAGATAAATTCTGAATTTCAATATTTAACTTTTTACTTTCATTGCAAAGTTTAACGCACAATGAAATCAATTTTTTATTTAACTCTTTGCTTTTTTTATAATCAGACGAGTCTAATTTAAGTTTTGCTAAATTATAAATTGCATGCTCATTTTTTGGGTTTAATAATATTACAGTATTTAAGTTCTGTTCTTGCAAATCTTTTTTTTGTAAATTTTTGAAAATTTTTGAAAGATATAAATAAGATAATTCATTTTTTGGATTAAAAACAATATCTTGCTCAAATTTAAACTTTGCTTCAATAAATTTCTCATTATTAAACAAATTTAATCCCTCGGTAAAATATTGAGTGTTTGCAAATGAGAAATTAGGAAAAAAAATTATTAAAATAAAAATTTTTAAGCACTGTTTAATCATAATTTATAATTAGTTGTTTTTTGAGTTATTTCAACACTATGCACCATACTTTCATAGAATCCAGCTTTTGTAATTTTAATAAATTTAGCATTTTTTGATATTTGGCTTAAATTTTTAGCACCAATATATCCCATTGATGATCGTAGACCTCCTTTTAATTGGTATATTATTTCAGAAACATTCCCTTTATATTCTACTCTACCTTCAACACCTTCTGGTACGAATTTAGATTTGTCTTTAAATTTTTTTTGGAAATATCTATTTGCTGATCCCGAGGACATTGCACCTATTGAACCCATGCCTCTATATTTTTTATAAATTTTTCCTTTATATTTAAATTTTTTTCCAGGACTTTCTTCTGTTCCTGCAAATATTGATCCCATCATAATTGCATCAGCTCCAGCGGCAAGAGCTTTTGCTATATCTCCTGAAAATTTTATTCCTCCGTCAGAAATTATTTTGATATTGCTATTTTTTAATGTTTTTTTTACTTCCATTATAGCTGAGATTTGTGGAACTCCAATACCAGCTACCATTCTTGTAGTGCAAATTGATCCGGGACCTATTCCTACTTTAATGATATCTGCGCCTGAATTGTATAATCTTTTTGCAGCACCACCAGTAGCAATATTTCCCACACAAATAGGAATTTTATTATTAACTTTTTTTAGTTTAGATAAAGTTTTTAATACTTTCTCGCTATGACCGTGAGCTGTATCTATTACTATGATATCACATCCATTATCAACTAATGCTCTAGCTCTCAAAAAATCTTCATTGCTAGTCCCAACTGCAGCACCTACAACTAAATTTTTATTCTTTACTTTAGTAATTTCTTTAACCTGATCATCTATTTTTAAATTTCGATGAATTATTCCAATACCTCCGGCATGAGCAATTGCTATAGCCATTTTAGACTCAGTCACAGTATCCATTGCTGAAGATAAAAAAGGTGCTCTTAAATTAATTTGATTAGTTAGATTAAGTGAGATATCAGTTTCAGATGGCAAAACACTAGAATACTGAGGTATTAGTAATACGTCATCAAAGGTTAAAGACTCTTTTATTGTACCCATATAAACTTATATACAATATTTAAAATTTATAAAGTCTTTAATATTTTACAATGTAAATAAGTTTCTTTAGACTCAGCTTTACTTGCTTCCGGTTTGAAGAAATTCACAATTTTAAATAAAGATTTTGCTAAGTTTTTAACTTCTATGAAATCTTCACCCATAAAAACTTTGCAAACCAAAACACCTTCAGGTTTTAACAATTTTGATGATAGATTAAGGACTTCAAAGCAAATTTGATTAGTGCGAATAGAATCAAGAGATTTATTTCCTGTAGTGTTAGCAGCCATATCTGACAATATTACATCTAATTTTTCTCTAAAAAAGTTAACTATCGCAACTTTTGTACTTTTTTGAAAAATATCACAATTTAGAAATTTAACATTTTTTATTGGTTTCATTGGTTTAATATCAACTGACAAGATCTTACCTTGAGATACTACATTGCTTACTACTTGTGACCAACTGCCTGGGGAAGAACCAAGATCAAGAAGAGATGTATTTTTTTTTATGAAATTGAATTTTTTATTTAGTTCAATAAGTTTAAACGATGCTCTAGATCGATATCCTAAAGTTTTTGATTTTAAAAAAAAGTGGTCTTTTTGTTTTCTAAATTTCCAATAGTTGCTTTTTCTGACCCTTTTAGATTTTTTCATTACAAAATATCTTCATGGTCTTCATCAGAGATCTTTGTAAAATTTTCTTTTTGTTGATTTCGGTAAACTATAATACTTATAGGAATTGTAACTAAGTAAAGTAAACAAAATATCAATAGTGTTTCAAATGTGTAAAATAATAATGCGATAAAAATTACGCCTACAGCAAGCAGTAAGAAAACTGTAGTCTTAGGTGAAATTGAAATTTTCTTTAATGACAACGTTGGAATTTTACTTACTAAAAGTAGAGCGATTATTACCGTAAGAAAAGGGGTTATTATTTTCAAATTAAAATCTAGATTTAAATCAGATAATTCGTAAATTAAAGGTATTAAAATAATAAGACCTCCAGCGGGAGATGGGACACCTTCAAAAAAATTATATTTCCATAATTCCTCATTCTCAATTTTATTTAAGTTGAATCTTGCTAATCTCAAAACACAACAAACGGAATATATTAGAGCTATTGCCCATCCAAGTTTACCGTAAGTATTTAATTCCCAAAAATATAAAATTAAAACTGGAGCAATTCCAAAACTTACAAAGTCAGTAAGAGAGTCCAGTTCTTTGCCAAATTCAGAAGTTCCTTTTATTAATCTTGCCACTCTGCCGTCTAATGCATCCAATATAGCGGCTAATAGAATAAGTGTCACAGCTAAACTAAAATTTCCATCTATTGAAAATTTAATGGAACTTATTCCAAGACAAACTCCTCCCAAAGTTAAAATATTGGGTAACAAATATCTTGTTTTTTTGGAAGATACTAATTTAAATTTTTTTTTATTTTCCATTATTCTGAAGCAATAAGGCTTTCACCAGAAACCACATTTTGTCCTAGCTTAGCTAAAACTTTTTTATTTTTAAAGTAAATATCTACTCTACTTCCAAATCTTATCATTCCAATTCTATCGCCTTGTTTTACTTCTTGCCCTTGTTCTACCTCACAAACTATTCTTCTTGCAATCAATCCAGCGATTTGAACGACTATAATTTCTTCTCCATTTTTATTGGATTTTAATTTAAAATAATTTCTTTCATTTTCCTCACTGGCTTTATCTAAAGAAGCATTTAAAAACTTTCCTGGCTTATAGTAAATTTCTTCAATTTTGCCAGTGGTTGGAATTCTATTAACATGACAATTGAATATATTCATAAAAACGCTTACTTTAGTGTAAGTTGTATTTTCTAATCTAAGTTCCTCCGGACCAGATCTTTCAGAAATATCTGTTATTACTCCATCTGCTGGACTTACTAAATAAGTCTCATCATTTATCGGAAATCGATCTGGATCACGAAAAAAATAGTAAACCCATAATGTTATAATGATTAGGATAATTCCTAAAAATTTCGAAAAAAATAAAACAATAAATGTCAATAAAATAGAAATGGCTAAGAATTTATAGCCCTCTTTATGTATCTTTGGAAATATTGTGTTAAACATAATTTTAAGTTTGCTAAATTTTTCTTAATATGTATAAAAATTAAAGTTTATCAATCAATATTTTATGGCAAAAATAAAAGTTAAAAATCCAATAGTAGAG